>JACCDR010232661.1_pt1 | contig 10034 bp, 18 predicted proteins | sample 7446431 | NCBI WGS metagenome assembly JACCDR01 (sample SAMN15323443, study PRJNA562643) | freshwater metagenome | isolation source: river surface water | place: USA:Blue River Watershed | collected 2017-08-17 | reverse complement strand
GAATAAATGCTTGATTGGCTGCCATAGGGATTACCTGTCAGAATGGAGAAGTTTCCAGCTCTCCACGAACTGGGATCATATCTGTTTCTTGGGAATCTAGAACCAGTGTGGAGCGAATGAATTCTCCGTACAGTTCCAGAACTTTTGGTGCATACGTATGAAGGTCTAGGATACCGTCAACGTTATTTGTTTTTAGAGGGTTAAAACTGGTGATCTGTGCAAAAGTTTGTGCGCGGGTCGGGGCATCTAGAAGTATCTCACCTTTTAGCAGTGATTTAAACATATCTAGAATGCGGGAATTCTTGGAGCGCTGACCGGAGTAAACTTCCAGACAATGAAATCCTGCATTGCCGAGACCGAGTTGTGTAATAATCACACCAAACCAATAAAGCGCGGAGTATTGGTAAGCATTGGATTCTACGCAAATTACTCGGCAATTACGACGCATTGCCATCCTAAGCGCTTCCTTAATCATTTCACCTGGGGATAGGCGGCCTTCCAGAATTTCTTTGCAAACGGGTGTAGATTCAAATACTTCGTAATACCCTATAGAAACCGCATCACTGTTTGCTTTGTCATTGGATGGGTCAATGATGATGTAATTACCTTGGTGCTGGGTATCTGTGGCGTATTTGTTTTCTGGGATTTTGGTGATATCGCAGATATTGGAAACTGCTGCGTTCTCATCATTTAGGACTTCAGCAAAGAAAACCTCTGCACGGCCAGATGCGCTATCATTTTCAAATTCTTTGAGAAGCTGTGTAAGTGGTTGCAGATCTTCCCAAAGCGATTGTGGCTTACCATCCGAACCTTGGATGATGCCGCCAGCAATGAATTTAATCCAGGTAGGATTATGCTTCAGACGGCGCAGTAGCGACCACTTGGTCGGATACATATTGCCGATGAAAATAAATAGGCAGCCATGAGGGGATTTCGCCTTCATGGCAGTACCGATCATATCAGTTTCAATTTGCTCTGATATAATTTGCGATTCTGCATCTTGCCGAGATTGGATGTCATCAAAGAGCATCACATCTGGGCGCTGGTGCTTTACATTCAGGCCTCGGACAGATTCTACTGTGCCGGCTGCAATGATAATGTTGCGACCGCGGAAACCGAATTTCTTTAGCACCTGCTGATTAGTTTCCAGGCCGAGACGCCAGTCACCGAACAGCTTTTTAATATTCGGTTCGTCTAGGAAATCACAGACGTCAGCAATGATTGCTACTGCTTTAGGAACACTGTTTGCACAAACGAGAATGAATGTTCGTTTGGTGAATAGGATTACGTAAAGCAGGAAAATCTTGGTGAATGTAGTTTTTGCAAATCCACGAGGCAAGCCAATAGCTAGCTGGGAGAAATCCCGTTCCTTGTGAATGTAAGTAAGCATCAGACGCCAGATTTGCTGGAAGACGTCTGGAAAGAAGTAGCGAAAAACTGTGGGCAAAGCAATAGCTGCCAAGAAATCTAGGCTCGTGCGAGCTAATTCTTGGGCTTCAGCAGTAGAAACTGCGGCTTCCTGGATAAGTTCTGCAGCAGCCCCTACTGGCGGGTCATTAATTCCCAGGCGAGACGCTATATCTTGCGTCAAGGATTACTCCTGGGCTTTTGCGCCAACATGATTTGCATGATTTTAAGCTGCATTGCGGCTGCTTCCTTGTTTTTCTGCAGCAATGCAGCTTTGTTGGAAGCAATTGCAGCAGTTTTAGCCAGGGCTGCTTGCATTTGAGGGGAGACGTTGGACATTTACAGGCTCCTGTTTACGGGCAGTGTCTAGTAGAGAGGCCATTTGACCAGATTGTACTGTGATTAGCTGCTGCTGTCCAGCTTGAATGACCTGATTCATGGTATTTACAGTAAATTTTTGGTAAACTGCAGTAGGAATATTAAGCTGAATGACAGTTTGCTGATTTGTGATAGCTTCTTGAGTCGAAGATCCACGGCGCTTTGCGGCATTTATGATTTGCAAGACGCGAGCAACTTCCATTGGGCGCACCATGAAGGGTAGCAGATCCCGCATCTTGGCAAGTAGCTCGTCCTCAAGCTTATCGTATTCATTATCACGCTCATTGTGCTTGGAAAGATTTTTGAATCGCAAATCTGCTACGGCTGCTGCAAAATCCGTTTCGGAAAGTAATTGGGAGATTCGGGAAACACTTACACCTACAGCAGATGCAACTTGTTCAGGACCAAGACCTTGACCTAAGAGAGCAAGAGCACGAGATTCTGTGGAGGTGGGAGAAGTTGTGATGGTCATGATAGATTATTCCTTTTTGCGCGGAGTGCCTGGCTTAGCACCTCCGGCAGTTTCTTTTACACTGTAATCATTTAGCATCGCATCAACTTCTCGAATTATAGCACCTAAGGTACCTGAAGCTGGTGCTTTAAGTGTAGGAATGTTTGGTTGGCGTCTGGCACCAATATATGCAGCGGCTTCCGGAACCGTAGAAATAATTTGCTGAAGCGTAGCAAGCCGCTTTTCAGAACTAGTGCCAGGAAAAATTAGTCCCCGCTCTTTCATACTTAGCAAGGCATCTGCATTAGCCATGAATTCTTCTTCATTTAAATACTCTGGATTCATTGTATTCAATGGCTTAGCAAATCCTGCATTTTCTGCGTTTGCTATTTTATTTATAACAATTTTTTGCTGCGGCGTAAGTTTGCTATAATTGTGACCTTCGTTAAAAAACCCTGCTCGGGATCTGCCATGATACATTTCATGTAACACAGTTTCAGTAGCACGAAGTACATCAGCAGTAGTAAAATTTACTTCACTACGAGGCTTTAGGCCAGATTTAGGACTTTTTGGCTCTGAGGAATACGTGGCCGGAGATATCCTGTCTGCGTTTGTAAGTTTAATCCCGCCATCTCCGGTAAACAATCCGTATTCATATTGCCCCAAAACACCGGAATACTTGCCAGGAGGTTCTTCTGCTTTAACTTTCGTATGTGTTCTAGCAACCAGATCAGGAAAGTTAGCTTTTACTACTTCCAATGCCACTTGCATAACTGCTTCACCCTGGCCGGAGAACTTTGTAGTTGCTCCTTCTCCTGAGAATTTTGATTTCTCAATCCGCTTATCAAATTCAGAAGTGTCGAGTGGCATGGTGGTAAGATAATAGATCTGCGAGCAATGGTGATAGGATCTCATAGGGGGTGACTGGCAGCATGTGGGGATTGGTCGGAACGACTGGATCCGATGTAGCTAGTGGGAAATTTGGAAAAAATTTAGGAAAATTGGGATGGGTTCTTAGGATACCAGCCACACCCAGCCCAAAAAAGGTCTAGCCCCCTCCGGCCCTGCCAGATTGAATGCGAGTGATTCTCGTTTGTGCTTGCGCATAGGCTAGTGGCTGCTGGCGCAGGCGCGTGGTTATGCAAGCAATGCATACTGGCGCAGATGTAACAGAGTGTAACAGTGGGGAACTAGAGCGAACTAAACACTCTCTAAGATTGGTAGGGCAAATTTCTGGCAAGCAAACTAGGAGAATGGCAGATGAATGAGTTTTGTATCAGGTGCGCACGATTGGATGTATTGACTGCGTTTGATGATGCACTAATGGCAGATGTTGAAATGACCATTATCTGCTATGTGAACGGCAACATTGAACCCTGGAAACATTACCCCTCTTGCATTCCTACAACCCGTGTTCTGTATCAGGAATCACAGAAGTAACCGGATGTAACAGCGGCAATTGCCAGGGAACTAAGCTAGCTGGCAAGTGTCAAACAAATGTAGTTAGATAATAATCGTAATGTAAACTAGTCGGAGCATATAGAATGCGCATCAAAGTTACTATCATTTGGAACAGCGGTTGGAACTGCCATGTAATCGCAACATCCTTTGAACAATTGCAAAATATGTTCAAAGCGTCGCTGGGTAGCTGTTCCAGGTTTGAATATGAGGTTATCACCACCGAATAATTCATTGACCTAGCCCGAATATTCCGGGTTATCCAATGCGTTAGGGTTGGCCTAATTTGCAGATTCGGGCAATGCCCGGGAGTTATCATGTCCATTTCCAATCGTCATCCCCTGTCTCTGTTCGCTGCTGGCGAAAGCAAGCCACTGTCTGGTCAAAGACTGGCAAAAGTAGGGTATAAGCAAACCGAAGCAATGACAAAGCGTGGTGAAGTTGCCCCGGATTCTGTCTGCGCATCGCTACCCCCTATCGATCCGGCCGATATCACTGCCAATATCCCCCGTCTTCTGCCATATATCTGCACCATGCTGGAAAATGCACAAGATGGGATCGTTCGATCCCTCTACGAATCCGCAGATCATACGCTGGTTTCGATCAGTGATGATGATATCTCTGTGGATCAGTGCATCAGTTTTATGGCAGCTGAGGCAGCTGGTGATCGGTTGTCAAAAGATGCTGTTTTGGCATGGTTCGATGCGGAAATTCGTGAAAACCTGGCAGTGATGATCGCCGAAAAACTCGGTTTTGACGACATGGGCCCGGATCAGATGCCAGTGATTAATAAGCATGTAGGGGTGTATAGAGAGGTTATCGGCACTCTTGCCAGCGGAAAAACCACTCTCGCACAGAAGCAAATTAACGGGTGTCGGTCTGCACTGAAATTGGTTCAGAATCCCAAGGACCGGATTTGTGCGAAATTGTCTGAGCGTCTGGATTTGATGGAAAAGAAGCAGATTACGGAATTTCTGGTCTGAATCAGTTCTCAGGGCGGTTTACGGCAGATTTTAAAAATCACGAAAGTGAGACTGTCAGACCGCCAGACTGTAGACCCCCCTGCCCCGCACCTGCGGGTGCATACCCCAATCTAGCATGTGTATCGGTAGATTGTGGTATGTATATCCGGCCACCTGCTACGCAGTATCCACCAGACTACATATCTACCATAGGGGTATGTTAAATTAATGAATACGTTATCATTTTTATCATTTTTTAGAAGCCCCTATTTAGAGGCTTAGACATCTAGGCAGTCCTGCGGACAATGCAATCTGCCATGTGCTATGCAATCTGCCATAGCATAAGATCTAAGCACAAAGGGGCTAGGTTGACACTGCATACCCCACCTGCTACCCTGACCCCCTAGCAGTCTAGCAGTCTAGCAGTCTCAGATTCGTGTTTTCTTGTTAGTTTCGCAATTGGAGAATCTTTCATGCTTGAACTATATGAAGTGTATTACAATGATCGGTTTATTGGTCAATGTCACGCTGATGATTGGCGAAATGCAGTATGGACAATGAAAGACAGAATGCAAATAGCAGATACTAGCATGGATGGCTGGGATGCTTGTATTGTGTTCCCTGAGCCATTTACTTACATTTCTTCTAGCACTGAAGGATATTAATATATCATGACCACTCCCATTCCTCAAGAATACATCATCGGCCAGAAATACGATGGAAAAACATTTGTTGGATATGTTACCTGTGGAGATCTAGAATTCAGTTCCGAAGATACCGCACCAAATTGGAGGACTGTTACACTATCTTATACGCAAGCATCATTTTACTACAATGAATGTTGTCTTCGTGTTCGTGCTGTGTTTGTTGAATAAATCTAGGAATCAAATCATGACCACCTACGAATATCTCTCTCAATTCACCACTGCCCCAGCAGATAACACCGGATACACAATGATTACTGCAATGCATCCGGTTCATGGGATACAAACCTATTATCTATCCACAGAACAGTGGCAAGAGCATATCCGCAGTATCCTTACACCGTTCTGGATCAATGGATATACCGTTACCATGATGCCGATGGACTGAAAAAGGAGCAAATATCATGCCTAAAAATGCTGGCTGGTTCAATCTCAAATATTCCGCATCAGCTAAGGTAGCGTCACTGTGGAGAACTATTAACGATGATCCATTCTCGTCCTGCTTTTTCCTGTCATCGCTGTATGATTCAAAGTTGAAAGAATTACAGCGATCACATCCACAATATTTCCCTAATCCTTGCCCACATGAGGTTACTCATACCAGGCAAGAATTAGTGCTAACCAACATGTATGAGCATATTAAAAGAATTCAGTTAGGAGGACTGCGATCAATGGATCAGTAATCATCTCAGCACCCTGACGGAAACTTTACATGCAGATATCACAATGTCTGTATGTGAGGCAATCCTGCCTAGCACCAGTAAATAGGATATATCATGAATCCAAACAATCAACCCATTCGCCTTACCACCCTACAAGAATACCATGCAAAACTAGCTCGCCATGCGCTAGAATCTGAACCATTGCCAGCATTCTCCATCATTCTCCCTGCCGCACTACAAATCGAAAATCCCGATTCGCCAGTCGGCCAGCGCAATTGGTCTATACTGTTCCTGCCAGATAATTCCAGCCCAGTACAGATTTTTAATGGCCGCAATTGGGAAAACTTCCCTCGCTAAATCTTCCAATCACTCAATCATGAAACTCCCACGCACATTCAAACAAAAGGCTGCTGCTGCATTCTATACACTCTACCTAGGAACACTCGCCACAACTATATTCTTCCTTTTCCAATCCTGCTCTAGCAATTAACTCATCAATTCATACCTATCATGGCCAATCAACGCAAAACTCCCGAATCCATCAATCGTCTTACCCTGTCTCAGCAATTCGCACTGCTGAAATACATGGAACAAAACTATGTACAATCCAAACTGTTTGATACAGAATTTGCAGCTAAGGCAACAAACGATCTTGGATTTCCAATCACCACAGGAAATATTCAAGGGTGCCGAGAAGCTCTTGGTATGAAATCCAATCGCGATTTGCAGCGAGAAGAAAACAAGCGCCCTAAAAACCGCCTAGAAGAAATTGAAGCAAGATTGGAAAAGCTGGAAGCCCTTGCCAAAGAACTCGGCTGGAAAATCTAATCATGCCCAATCAACCCACAAATCCAGAGCAGTATGCAGCGAATTTGTGGTTTGCAAATCTATCTGCCAAGCAACAAGAGTGGCTAGATTTGCATTACCAAATTCCTGTAGGTGCTAGCCCATATGCAATTCTGCTAGCGTATCGCAATCGGGATGAAACACATAAACACCCTGATTGGCCAGCCTGTGTTTTCCGTTCTGTCTAGGAGATATCACCGTGTTTATTATAGACCAATATCCATATTATTATCACGAATTTCAGCTAGAATTTGTTCGCAATTTCTGGACTGATGAATTCTATATTCTCTTTCTTTACGGAGCTTGAGCTATCATGAATACCGATACTTATACCTGGTGGGATGTAATATGTGATTTCCAAAAAGATATAACCAATAATGATATCCTAAACAATTATTTTATACCAGATCATTTGTGGAAACAATATCAAGAAGCACGAGATACCGGACCTAATCAAGTGTGCTTTTCTATGATGACACCAGAAGAAATCTTCATGGCAATGTGCTTTCTTTCCTACATCTATGATCCTGAGGAATAACCCAATCATGCCCTCCCCATCCACTGCAAACAAATTCCGCCCATATTTCACCCACGCACAGCTATCTGAAATCATCCGCTGTTGCAAGCTAGCTTCTTCAGATCTTGCATTGCTAACATATCTAGAATCATTTTCTCTGAAAATCAATCATGGCATAATTGACCCGGCAATTTCCCTGAAACCTACCCTTGAATCTCGCCTAGGGCTTGCCACTCATACTGGCCCAGAACCATATTCTCCCGCAGAACTCTATAACATTTGGAAAGCAAATCCAGAATATATCCGTCCAGCAGATCTAATTAAAGTCCAGCAATATCGCTGGGAAAATGAATTGATGACACCAGAAGAAGCCAGGCATTATGAAGATAGCCTGGTTTCAGGTTCGTAATTCCTCCTATTACCCATCTAAACCCATAGGAAATATTATCATGACCAACTCAAAAATCACAAAAGCCAAACAGCTGCTCATTGAAATGGCAGAATTTGTGGAAGAACATAGAGACAGGTATCCTCTATTCACTCATTATGACTCTCCGGCATATGACAAACTTCACGGTCTGAAGTTCTACCTAACAGGTTATTGTAATATTGCTAATAATGAATTCACTACTCTCCTAACAGCAGACCAAGTTATCCTATTCCTCCTATTCCTTTCCACAGCTTTTGAAGATCTAAACTAATTCCTCCACACCTAACCCAGGAGATTCGATACCATGCGCATAATCTGCTCATTATCCTCCATTGAATTTGATTGCTCCCACTTTCCAGGATCTTTCTATTCTCCAGAACTCTATCACCCCATTTTTCTTCTCCCTCAAAAGAAACTTCTAGCTGCTACTGGCAAATGGTCCAGTGGTCAGCTTACCCCCACAGATTCCTACCTACTCTTTCTTTCCCTTCTGCGCTCCTCTGATCTAATTCAGTGGCGCACTCCAGTAATTCGTACAGAACAAACTGATTCCATTGTAGCAAATAACATGGAATCCCTGCTCCGCACTGTTATCAAACTCAACACAGTATCTGATCCGGAATCCGTATTTCCGCATTATGTAATCTCCCAAGACACCCGTAGCCTAGCCAATGTCCAGTATTGGATTGAGAATTGGCAGCATGCATACGAAGAATTTAAATCCGGCTACAAATCTGCCCATGAATCCGCTGCACTAATTCGGCGGGAGAATGCACTGGCCCGGATGATTAAAAATCCGCATCGATCAGTTTCCTCCTATTCTGGTGAACTTGCATTCTGGGCTGCCAGTGCCGGTAACTTTCCGACATTCTCAGTAACCTCACCTTTCGGATCTTCTCTCGGTCAGCAAATCTCCTGCTCTGAATTCTGGCAACAAATCATTACTCGCTGCACAAAGAATGATTACATCTTCAGCATCCCAGATTCAGACCTGCAAGAACTAATCGAGCATTGCGAAGAACATATTCCAATTGGCAGTATCTACTCTCACCTGCTATTCAAAATCCTGCGAGATGCACAATCCCGTAAAAAGAATTTCCTAGATATTGGCGATCCAGATGTCAGAACTTCCTACAAATTGATTGCAGATAAGACCGATGTACAATCTGCCAATCTCCGCGCACTAATTGATTCTGCGCCAGTTTCCGAACCGCAGCGCGCAGAATACCCTACGGAATTTGCTTATCGCAAGGCAAAACTGCGTTGGGATATGAGCAAGAAGTATGGTAAAGAACCTGGTGCCACAGATAACATTAGCCTGGATATCTAAATCATGAACATTTTCATCCTATCCACCGATCCAATCGAAGCTGCATCCTACCACGCAGATCAGCACCTACATAAGATGATTCTAGAATCTGCGCAAATGGTATCTACTGCCATGCATGCCCGCGGATTTCATGTTCCTGGCCTATATAAGCCAGCTTATCAAAAACATCCTTGCACCAAGTGGGTTTGTGAATCTAATCACAACATTCTCTGGACTTGTGAGCTTGCATTAGCACTGGAAAATGTTCGCACCGTAGACCTAAATTGCCCAGAACACTCTTCAATTATTCCAATCAAAATCGCACACGATTACATTCAAGAAGAGTTTCCATTTGCAAGTTCCTGTGTTCACACACCATTCGCATTCGCTGGGCCTGCTACAATCTCAATTCGCCCCTGGCCAATCACTGTCAAATATCAGCAATATTACCGTCGCAAACACCAAAACTGGCTGCTTGACAAGGGCGCAGGAATGAGCTATAAGGGCCGTCCAATTCCCGAATTTATGTCGGATTTGATTACTTCCGTAAACAGCTAATCCCATGACCGCACTAGATCCAAACCGCCTAAACTTCCTACTTGCACAGCTTCGAGCTAAAAAAGCTGCTGCTGTGCAAATCACTCCACCATCTCCGCCAAAAGAAACTATTCCATCACCTCCAGCAGATATCCAAGATACATCCTCCAACCTACCCGATTTCAGCCAAATCCTAGATCGCTACGGTAACCTAATCACACTAAATTCCCAGCAATCTCGATTCGTAACTCTCGCTGCAAGCGGGAAATCTTGTGTGCTTATTGGTGCTGCCGGTACAGGTAAAACTACTAGCCAAAAGGCAGTTGTACAAGCTCTGGAACTTTCAGGCAAGGCAGGAATTCTAGATGCCGGT
>JACCDR010396052.1_pt1 | contig 10035 bp, 9 predicted proteins | sample 7446431 | NCBI WGS metagenome assembly JACCDR01 (sample SAMN15323443, study PRJNA562643) | freshwater metagenome | isolation source: river surface water | place: USA:Blue River Watershed | collected 2017-08-17 | reverse complement strand
TTTGGGTGTGTCGATAGCGGTGAGGAAATACCCAGTAACATCTCGAACCTGGAAGTCAAGCTCACTTGCGGCGAAGGTAGTGCCAGGGGAACTTGGTGTCAGAATAGCAAGATGCACCCTCCATTTTATAAAAAACGCCCGCTGAAAAGTGGGCGTTTTTATTTTAGGGCCTAATGTTGTCCCCTCAGCAGATTCGCTTATTAAAGCGATTATTGTTCCTCCTGATTCCTTATTCACTTCTGAGAGTGGGATTCTATTTCTATCACTTAAGCATCTACAAACAGTTTACCCAAGATGAGATCTTCGAAAGTTTTCTCATGGGTGTGCGGTTTGATATTGCAGCCATAGTATTAGTGAATGCGGTTCCGATTCTTCTTAGTTTCATTCAAACTTTTAATCATAGATTTATAACGTTCGAGAGGATTCTTTTTATCTTCTTGAATACGGCGGCCTTTATTGTCGCCATAGATGACTACGAACTTTTCCTTTTCTTAGGGAAACGTTTGAGTTTTGATTTCTTTGTCATTACTGGTGATATTCTCCAGCAGCTTCCACAAATTACTCTCAATTATTGGTATCTTCCTCTGAGTGCAATCGCATTTGGAGTGGGATTCTATTTCTTTGATAAGAAAGTTTTCTCTTTAAATGAGAGAAAAACTACATGGTTCTCGTACGTGAGCGGTCTTCTGTTATTGGGACTGTTTTTTGTTGGAGTTCGTGGAGGACTCCAGCATAAATCGATAAATGTTCAGTCTGCTTTTATTCAGGGAAAGAATGAGCTTGGTCACCTAGTTCTGAATAGTCCTTATCATTTTCTGCGAACTTTAAAAAATCCGAAGATGAAACCGGTAAGGTTCTTTGCGAAAGATGATGAAGCTAAAAATATAATTCTTAATGAAAGAGATTTTAGAGAAGGCTATCAAGGTAAGAAGAACTCAAATGTGGTTCTGATTATTCTTGAAAGTTTCGCGCTTGAGTATGTAGAGAAAGGATATGCTCCGTTCTTAAATCAATTGATGAAAGAAAATACAAATTTTCAGAAGCATTTGGCGAATGGGAGACGTTCTATTGAAGCTCTTCCTTCTATCTTGTGTGGACTGCCTTCGCTACTTGAAGAACCGATCAGTAAATCTGTCTATTCTGGAAACAAGTTTTCTTGTTTTCCGAAATTATTAAAAGAAGCCGGTTACACGAATCATTTTTATCACGCAGGTTCCAGAGGGACGATGGGCTTTGAGGCCTACACTCTTGCAAACGGATTTCAGAAATATTTCTCACGCGAAGATTATGGTGATAAAGATTTTGACGGCACCTGGGGTGTCTATGATCTCCCTTATCTTCAATACGTGGTGAAGAATATTAATAAAATGAAACAACCGTTTTTAGCGAGTGTTTTTACTTTAAGTTCTCACCAACCTTACCCAATTCCGATAGAGTTCAAAGGCAAGTTTCCAAAGGGGACACTCGAGATTCATGAGAGTATTGGGTACACAGATTTTGCACTTCGCTCATTTTTTGATGCTGCCAAGAAAGAGCCTTGGTATGCGAATACTCTTTTCATCATAACGTCAGATCATTCACAGAAACTTGAAACCAAAAAATTTCAGAACCTGGTCGGAAGGTACCGTGTACCTTTTGTCGTAGTGGGTGGAGAGAAGATTCAAGTAGATAAAGTGACACAACATTCGGATATTCCGAAGACCATTTTAGATATGGTTGAAGTTCCAGGTGATGTGGCGGCTACGAGCGTGAGTGCATTTTCTGGGGATAAAGGTGCTGCAATTAATTACGCAGATGGAAGCACCTATTTCCTAGCGACCGATAATAAAGTTTATACTCTTGAAAAAGGTTACTCTTACGACTGGGAAACTGGTGGGATGAACCTGGATCAAACGAATTCAAATCTTCTTCTTAAAGCCTACCTTCAATACTTCATGAATGGCCTAATTAATAACAATTTATCTCTCTATCGCTAAGCCCAAATCATTGTCGATCTTTACTCCTTCACGTTAGACTAAATTGTTATTTTTATTCACAAAAATGGGGAATCCATGCAAGTTCTCGCCTCAAATATCGATATCAATTCCAAAGACTTCCAGTTAAACGCTGAATTCAATCGTGGTCTTGCAAACGAACTCAAAAAGAAAATTGAAAACGTTCGCAAAGGCGGCGGTGATGATGCTGTCAAAAAACATAAAGCTCGCAAAAAACTTTTACCACGTGAACGAATTGAAAAAATTCTGGATCCAGGGTCGCCGTTTTTAGAACTGTCTGCACTTGCGGCAAATGAAGTTTACGATGAGGACGTTCCGGGTGCTGGAATGGTGACAGGGATTGGTCTAGTTCACGGCGTGGAATGTTTATTTGTCGCTAACGATGCCACTGTAAAAGGCGGGACATATTTCCCATTAACAGTGAAAAAGCATTTAAGGGCACAGGAAATCGCTCTCGAAAATAAACTACCTTGTATCTATCTTGTCGATTCTGGTGGTGCCTTCCTTCCAAAGCAAGATGAAGTTTTTCCGGATAAAGAACATTTCGGGAGAATTTTTTATAATCAGGCACAAATGTCGTCGCTCGGAATTCCTCAGATCGCTGTAGTCTGTGGAGCATGTACGGCAGGTGGGGCTTACGTTCCGGCGATGAGGGAGGAGACGATTATTGTTAAAGGTAACGGAACAATCTTTCTTGGAGGGCCGCCGCTTGTAAAAGCTGCGACTGGAGAAGAAGTGAGTGCCGAAGACCTTGGTGGAGCAGATGTTCATACAGCAAAATCTGGTGTGGCCGATCATTTTGCGGAAACTGAAGAAGATGCTCTTGAGCATGCTCGTAATATTGTAGCGACTCTAAACTACAGACCTAAGCACCCAGGCAAATTTATCAAGGGTGAAGTAAAAGCTCCGGAATATAAACCGGAAGAAATTTACGGCATCATTCCTCAGGATACGCGTAAACCATTTGATGTAAGAGAAATTATCTCTCGTCTAGTGGATGGTTCTGAGTTTCAGGAATTCAAAGAAAGATACGGTACGACTTTAGTCACAGGATTTGCAAAAATTCACGGCTACATGGTTGGGATCGTGGCCAATAATGGAATTCTTTTTTCTGAGTCATCACAAAAAGCTGCTCACTTTGTTGAGCTCTGTGGACAAAGAAAAATCCCCCTTATTTTCCTTCAGAACATTACTGGCTTTATGGTTGGTAAGCAGTATGAGAACGAGGGGATTGCAAAACACGGTGCTAAGTTCGTAACTGCCGTATCAACGGTTAAAGTTCCTAAGTTCACTGTTGTCATTGGTGGATCGTTCGGAGCTGGTAACTACGGCATGTGCGGAAGAGCTTTCAGCCCACGTTTTCTATTCATGTGGCCTAACTCTCGCATCTCAGTAATGGGTGGCGAACAAGCGGCAAATGTTCTTGCAACTGTTAAGCAAGACGGTTTGAAAGCTGCTGGCAAACCGCAGATGAGTGAAGCTGAACTCGCTTCGTTTAAACAGCCAATCTTAGATAAATACGAAAAAGAAGGATCACCATATTATTCATCAGCTCGTCTCTGGGATGATGGAGTGATTGATCCGGCACAAACTAGAGACATTCTTGGTCTTTGCTTAAGTGTCACTCATAACGAAGAATTCAAAGACCCTCAGTGGGGCGTCTTCAGGATGTAATGATGAAATATATTGAAGTCATTGAAAAAGAAAAAGGTGTTAAGGAAGTTTGGTTGAATAGACCTGATCTCCATAATGCATTTAATGCTGAACTTATCGAAGAGATGATCTCTCTTTTTGAATCTTTTAAAAATGAGAGATTGATCATTCTTACGGGTAAAGGTGCAAGCTTCTGCGCAGGGGCCGATCTCAACTGGATGAAGGCCATGAAGGATTATTCGAAAGAAGAAAACTTCAAGGATTCAAAACGTCTCGCCAAAATGTTCTCTGCTATTAACGAGTGCGATGTTCCGGTAATCGGAAGAATCAATGGTCATGCACTTGGTGGTGGAGTTGGTCTTGTGAGCGTTTGTGATTATGTTGTCGCGAATGAAGATGCCTTGATGGGATTTACTGAAGTAAGACTCGGTCTCATTCCTGCGGTTATCTCACCATATTGCATTTCAAAAATCGGAGAATCGAACGCTCGCGCGTGGATGCTCTCTGGTGAAAGATTTAAAGCGGACGAAGCAAAACGAATGGGTCTTGTTCATGAAGTTTGCGATCTAACTGAACTTGATAATCGAGTGAATGAAGTGGTGAAAAAGTTCCTTGCTGCTGGCCCTGAAGCAGCAAAAGAAGCAAAACGTCTCGTTCGTGGCGTGATGAAGAATCTCAAATCCTCGGAAGACTATACATGTAACATGATTACTGAAAGACGTGTAAGTGCAGAAGGGCAGGAAGGGATGAGAGCACTTTTGGAAAAAGATAAACCAAGCTGGATGAAATAATGAAAATCAAAAAAATTCTTGTCGCTAACCGCGGAGAGATTGCTTTAAGGGTTTTAAAAACTGCCAAAGAAATGGGAATCAAAGTCGTTACGGTTTATGCCGAAGATGACAAGAATCTTCCTCATGCTTTGTTTGCCGATGAATCCTATTCGCTGGGTTCAGGAACTCTTCAAGACACTTACTTAAATAAAGCAAAGCTGATCGAAGTGACTAAGAAGTCAGGAGCGGATGCCATTCACCCAGGTTATGGATTTCTCTCTGAAAATGAAGAATTCGCACGCATGGTTGAAGGGGCAGGGATTACATTCATTGGCCCGACTCCGGAATCAATTGTTCTCATGGGTGATAAAATTGGATCCAAGAAGGCCCTTGAGAAAATCAAGATCCCACTTACTCCCGGGTACCATGGTGATGATCAATCAGAAGAAAATCTGATGAAAGAGGCCAAAAAAATCGGTTACCCGGTTTTAATTAAAGCTTCTGCCGGTGGTGGTGGTAAAGGGATGAGAATTGTTCATGAAGACTCAGAGCTACTTGAATCAATCAGAGGAGCGAAGTCGGAAGGATTAAAATCATTCTCTAGTGACAAAGTTCTCATCGAGAAATATGTCGTGAATCCAAGACACATTGAAGTTCAATTAATGTCGGATACACATGGTAATCATCTTCACTTCTTTGAACGTGAATGTTCAATTCAGCGTCGTTACCAGAAAGTGGTTGAAGAAACTCCAGCGCCTAATATGTCTCAGGAATTGAGACTTAAAGTTTGCGAAACTGCCGTAGAAATCGCTCGTGGTATTAACTACAGAGGAGCGGGGACGGTTGAATTCATTATGTCTCAAGATGGATCATTCTACTTCATGGAGATGAATACTCGTCTTCAAGTAGAGCATCCTGTGACTGAAATGGTGACTGGTCACGATCTTGTTAAATATCAAATCATGGTTGCTCAAGGGGATAAAATTCCATTGAAACAATCAGACATTAAACAGCATGGGCAGGCGATTGAATGCCGTATTTACGCTGAAGATCCTGACAATAATTTTATGCCTTCAATCGGGAAAATCGAAAGAATCGGTACACCGACATTGAGAGATGTTCGTCTTGATTGCGGTTTTCTTGATGGAACTGAAGTGGGCGTAAACTACGATCCGATGCTCGCTAAGCTTGTAGTTTGGGGTGAGAATCGCGAAGTCGCCATCTCAAAGAGTATCCATAGTCTTGATGAAGTTTTATTCCTTGGAGTTAAGACTAACCGTGATTTCCTGAAACGGATTCTCGGTCATAAAGATTTTATTAAAGGTCATACACATACGCATTTTATTCCGGATCATAAAACTGAGCTTGAACCTAAAGCTTTCAATGATCAAAACTATGCGGATATGATCGCCGCACTAAGCTTTACGGGAACAAAAAAAATTGCGGGAGCAGTTTCAGAGTCACTAAAAACTCCTTGGACGGAACTCACAGGATTCAGGAACTAATATGGAAAAGATTTTTTCAATAAATGGTCAGGAAGTAAAAGTTCAGGAATATAAACAGAATGCAGATTCAGTCACGTTTATCCTGAACGGAAAAACTTATCATTATTCACTTGTCTCGAAAGATGGACCTGAAATGGTTCTTGATAATGGTGGTCGATTCAAAGCGGCTGTGAGTTCTCCAAATCGTGATGGTGACAGTGTCATTATGGCGAATGGGAAAGAAGCTCTTGGATCAGTTGCCGGTAAAAAGGTTAAGAAATCTGGAGCTCATGCTGGTGGATTGACTTCCCCGATGCCAGGAAAGATTTTCAAAGTTTTAAAAGAAGCAGGGTCTGAAGTTAAGAAAGGTGAAGCCATTCTTATTCTAGAGGCCATGAAAATGGAACATTCAATTCGTTCAGATAAAGACGGCAAAGTGAAAAAGATTAATTATAAGGTCGGAGAACTAGTGCAGGGTGGAGTCACTCTTGCAGAGGTGGAATAATGATCAGAATTGTTGAAGTTGGTCCAAGAGACGGTCTCCAGAATGAGAAAAGTATTCTTGCAACTGAAGACAAGTTTCAATTCATCTCAAAACTCGCCGAAGCGGGCCTAAAGTCCATCGAAGTCACAAGTTTCGTAAAAGCGCCTGCTATTCCGCAAATGGCAGATGCTGTTGAGCTTTTTACAAAAGTCAGCAAAGAAGTTTCTGGTGTATCCCTACCTTGTCTTGTCCCAAACATGAAGGGATACGAGACAGCAAAATCTCTCGGTGTAAAAGAAATCGCTATTTTCACTGCGACGTCAGATTCATTCACTAAAAAAAATATCAATGCAACAGTTGATGAAAGTTTCGAGCGAATGAAAGAAGTCTGCGAATCCGCCAAAAAAGATAACATTATGGTGCGTGGATATGTTTCAACAGCATTTGGTTGTCCATACGAAGGCACGATGGATGTTAAAAAACTCATCAGCGTGACTAAAAGATTATTCGAACTTGGTGTGTACGAGGTTTCAGTAGGGGACACTATCGGAGTCGCTATGCCTCAACAGGTCCGCTCATATATCCATGCTATGAAGAATGAGTTTTCTATCGGGAAGCTTGCGATGCACTTTCACGATACAAGGGGCATGGCCTCGACGAACATCTATGTTTCACTGGAAGAAGGTATTACGACATTCGATTCTTCAGCAGGTGGGTTAGGAGGATGTCCTTACGCCAAAGGTGCAACTGGTAACGTGGCCACTGAAGACGTCTGGTACATGATGCATTCTCAAGGATTGGACACAGGTATTGATATAGCAAAGCTTGCTGAAGCTTCGAAATTCATTTTGAGTAAGGTTAATCGCCAAACAGAATCCAAATTTCTTCGCGCCTATCTGAATACAGGAAAAGTATGAATTTTTATTTAAAACCTTTTGTTGATCTTCTTGTTGAAAAAAAGAATCACACTCTTTGGGTCACTCTTAATCGCCCGGACGCGAGTAATGCGTATTCAATAGAAATGGTTAAAGCACTGGTCGAAGTTCTCAAACACGCTGATCTAGACACTCAAATCAGAGTCATCATTATCACTGGAGCAGGGAAAAACTTCTGCGCAGGTGGAGATATTAAGGCGATGAAAGGCAAATCAGGAATGTTCGCAGGTGAATCCAACGAACTTCGTGAAGCGTACCAGGCCGGTATTCAGCAGATACCACTTACAATTTCTCAGTTAAAAACTCCGGTCATTGCCATGGTTAATGGTGCTGCCGTAGGAGCGGGTTGCGATCTCGCGGCCATGTGTGACCTTAGAGTGGCAGGAGCCGAGGCAACGTTTGCTGAAACATTCGCTCGTGTTGGTTTAGTTCCTGGTGATGGAGGAGCTTTCTTTCTCACTAGACTAATTGGATTTGGAAAAGCGATGGAAATGTTTTTGACGTGTAAGTCTGTTTCGGCGGAAGAAGCTCTGAAAATGGGACTTGTAAATCAAGTGGTCCTACAGAATGAATTAAAAACGAAAGCAGAAGAGCTAGCTGATCAACTTGCATCTCTTCCACCAATTGCTTTGCAAATGACTAAAAAAGCAGTCGTTCATGCTTATCAAAATGATCTTAACTCACATCTAGAACTGATGGCAGCTTATCAGGGAATCACTCAACGATCATCGGACCACTTCAAAGCACTTGATGGAATGATGGAAAAAAAGAAACCGACGTTCGATCACTACTAAAAAAAATTTTGACTTCTTGATCGTGCAACTTAAGAATGGAAGTATATGAAAATACTTTCTCTGTTTTTTTTAGTTGCACTTACTTCTTGTACAACGATTCATTTTCGTTCGAAGAACACGATTCCTGTAACTTTTGAAGGCAACCCAAAACATCAGAAAGAAGTTTCCATCGTTGGACACAGACATTTTTACTTCTGGGGTATCGAACCTGAACATCATGAAGTTTTTATTGATGAAGAAGTGAGACAGGCTGGTTACGATGGCATTTCTAAACTCGTTATCTACGAGCAAAAAAATCCTCAAGATATTCTTATCTCGTTTCTTACTCTTGGATTTTATCTTCCCCGCGGTTACACAATCACAGGTTTCTCTTCAGGGAACATGATTCCAAACGAGCTGGAAGACACAGCTCCACCTTCAAACCAAAAATAAGTATTTGACCGTCAGGAAGATAGTCTTCCAAGGATGGATACCAAGGCCATGGATGGCCTTTTTTCATTTTACGGCTTCCAACTTTTTGGAATTTTCTACGTCACTACGTTGATCTCATTCCTCGACATACTAGAATGTATGCCTCGTCATTCGACAACTAAGTTCCTTGAAACTTCCGAAAAATTGGAGAGCCTTTTGAAGAATGCTACGGTGGAATCTAATTACTTAGAGAGAACTCGTGCGCGGCGATTCCAGAGAGGCTTCGTAATGATGTTAAACCAAGCGAAGAAGCCGAGGAAACAAACGAGGAATGTCTGAAATGCGGTCGTTGGGTTGAAAGCGTTGTTCATGATCGCCATGATCGTGAACATAAGAAAAGCCAGGCCTCCGAAACAAGCAGTCATCATCGAAGTCAGCTTGAAAGTCATAGGGATTTGCGGCTCTGGTTTCAGGAATGAAAATGGCCACCAGATAAAATCTTTGTCTGAAAGCCAGTTGTGAAGTTGGGTAATAAGATCAAAAAGTTTCATTTTAAACTGTCCATGAGGTTGCCGAAGAAATTCTTTTTGAAGTCTTTCACTTCATCTTCAGACATATCACCAAAGTTTGTTCGATCAAGTTCTTTATAGAGATGAGGAAGTTCAATCACAAAGCGTGACTTAAATCTTGGGATCATCTTACCGTATATTTTTCTTTCTTTTGCATAAGTCATCCAAAGCTTTTTGCGGGCACGGGTAATGCCAACGTAGCAAAGACGGCGCTCTTCATTGATATCAGAGTTATCAACGATGGTTTTTTTATGAGGAAGAAGTTCTTCTTCCATACCGATAAGGAAGACATAATCGTATTCAAGACCTTTGGAGGCATGCAAGGTCATAAGTGTGACTTCGTTCTTCTTAAAGCCATCTCCCGGAGCTTGAGTGTCCTGAGAGTCAGCGAGGAGGAGTCGCTCAACAAAGTTTTTGAGAGTGGCTTCTTCTTGGTAGCGATCCATAAATCGGTCTGCGGTCATGAGGAAGTTTTTAACGTCATCCTTCTTGCGAGCAGCGAGTTTTGCCTGATCGTAACTCTTCTCAATAAAGTCATAGTAGTGAAGGTCTTCAATCAGGTCAGTCGTAGCATCCAGAATGTTTTTTTCGTGGAAGACGCGCTGATATTTTCTGATAAGTTCCATGAACGTTTTGATGCCTTCATGTTCTTCTTCATCAGCAAGGACTTGAAACAGGTGGCGCTTTTGCTCAGCCGCTTTTTCAAGATTCTTATTCAATGTGACTGAACCAATACCACGGTTAGGCACGTTCAGAACTCGTCTCAGAGCAAGTTCATCTCGAGGATTTTGAACGAGAGTAAGGTATGCAATGAGATCTTTAATCTCTTTCTTCTCGTAGAATTTCTGGCCACCGATGATGGTATAAGGAACCTGGCCAATTCGGAGTTGATCCTCAAAAGGAGGGACCTGAGTATTTGAACGATAGAGAATGGCGATATC
>JACCDR011307232.1_pt1 | contig 10036 bp, 15 predicted proteins | sample 7446431 | NCBI WGS metagenome assembly JACCDR01 (sample SAMN15323443, study PRJNA562643) | freshwater metagenome | isolation source: river surface water | place: USA:Blue River Watershed | collected 2017-08-17 | reverse complement strand
TTGTAGTACAGCGCAGCTAGCGCGGCATAGTTGTTGTCGCTTCCTCCGACGATTTTGTGCACGCCGGGAAACGACGTAAATTGCTTGGTAGCGGGTTTTGAGGAAACGCTACCTCCGGTATCAACACCGTCCGGTGGCGGTCCTAGTTCCTTGATGACGACGTTGACGTATTCTTCCTCCGCGTACGATCGATCCTGCCCGTTCAGGTACTTTGTGAGGGCGGTAGAGGCAACCGTACCGGTGACGTTTTTCTCACTGACGAGAAACTGCACACCTTTGGACAGCCATGCTTGATTCGTTTCGATCGAAGCGTTGGCAAGGTTCGGGTCCGGTGTTGCCGGTGCAGGCTGTACGACAACCGTACCGTTCGTTTCGAAAGCGTCGTACGGATCTTTTGCGGTTTCGTCGGGACCGCCTGCATCGGGCGGGGTTTCCTCTGCGGCATCCTTTGACGGTTTCATCTTGAAAGCGATGACCGCGAAAATGATGACTGCCGCGCCGATGAGGTAGAGAACGGGAATGCCGAACACCTTTTTACCGGCGAATTCTTTGAAGTTCATACGCGCTGACCACCATTCCAGAACATGTCATAAACGGAAGCGTTGGCAGCGGCACGTGCCCCTTCCTTACCCGCTTCCATGACATTCTCTTGTGTCCCGGGATTTCCCATTCCGGGAGGTACGGTCATGTAATCTCCCGATCCCTCTTGGACCGGTCGATCTTCCCGTACGAAGTAGGTGTTACCCATCTTTGCGTTGTCACCGGAAAGGTCTTGCACCGGTTCGATACCGACCGCATACGACAGGTTTCTGTGTGTCTGTCCGGACGCTTCCCGGGCTGCGGCAGTACCGGACGTGGGAATGCGACGGTTGACAGACTGGTTTGCTTCCGTCTGAATAGCGACCGTATCGGTTTGCGGGGTGGCGCTTTGACCTTCGTGCCATGCCGATGCGACTTGTCGTGACGACATACCCAATGTGGGGTTGGGATCGGTTTCGATTTCCTGTTGTTCCGGCATGTCATCTGCCATAGCGGGTGGCGCATCGACAGTTACCGGGGTAGCAGTATTACGGACAACCTTTTCATCGGCCGGAACACCGGTTTCCGTCTGCATCTGACCGAATAGGATAGATGTCATTCCGGTACCTCCCGGATGGTGATTTCGACAAGCTGTCGACTGTCGGTGGTGTCTTCCGGATAGAGCACACCAACTTTAAAAGTCAGCACAGATTTACGATCCTGTGTTTTGCATTCGTACAACGACCATGTGCCACCGGACGGCACCTGATTCATGGTCTGTACGACATGCGCTACCGCCAGGCCGCGCAAGTAGTCGGGGGTCGCCATCGGTTACTTCCTGTCCTCTGTACGGACGCGAACGGACTCACACGCTTTTACCCATGCAAGTCGGATCGTTTCGGGAAGATCGTCCCATTGTGGCATCGGTTCGCCACGGAAGTTTTTGAAGTCTGTGACCGATCCATATACACGATAAGCGTGTGCGGCATTCTCCCGATCGATCATTGCGGTTTCTTTGTACTTCACTTGACTACCGGAGAGACAGCCGCACGAACGGCACCGGAGAACCCGGACAGGAGAGAGGTAAGAACACGAGCGGTATCCGACCGCTTCGAAACGACGACTGCGAGACCTGCCAGTCCGACAATAGCGATGAGAACGCCGAGAGCCTTGTCAGCCATGTTATTTTTTCGCTTTCGTTTGGTTAGCGGTTTTGACCGCTGCCATGACGGAGGTTAGAACGAGTAACAGGCCGATGGCGCGAACCAACGGCGCTATCTTCGTGTCTGCGGTTGCGGAAGCAACAAGTACTAATGCGACTGTGCCGATGATGACTTTCCCTGATTCGGCGGGCCATCGCTTTTCTGCGATGGCACCGCCGATGACAGAGATAGCGCCAGCGGCCAGAAACGGAAATTCAGGCCGCATAGCGAATCAACGACCCGCGAACCTGCGGAAAACGCCGAGCAGAAACAGACCGACGACAACAGCGACAAGCCACTTGTTGTTAAGGAAGTTCAGAACCCGATCCATTTTATTCACCTTCGGTCGGTTGGATTTGTGAGACGTGGTTTAACCGGGCTGACAGGTAATCAGTGGTTAGACGTTGTGGCGGCGGAGTGAGAACATGAGGATGAAGACGATGAGCCAGCAAATGACGATGAGTGCGATTGCGTCTTTGAGTGCCACGTCTCCGGGTGACCCTGGCGAACCTGCATTCTTCGGTCCGACAGGTTCATTGGTCATTTTGATCGGATTACCGACCCGTTCCGATTCAGTTGCCATAGGCATTAGAAGTCACCGTTGTTTCGTTCAGTTGAGAGCACTAGGCGCATAGAACGCATTGGCATCCTTGACCTGTGCAAGGAGGGTGATCAGCTCAAGCTGAGTTGCCGACGCGCCCGGAGTGAGCTTGATCTGCAAGAGCGAACCAACGCGCGTGACGAGCCAACTGTCACGTCCACCCGAATACGTTCCGAACGGAACGACGACGACGCCACGGTCCAGACCGGGAAGCGTACCAGCGGCGATGGGCGTGTACGCTGTGGTGAGATCGGTGCCGATGTATCCATACGTCCGGCGAACCTGGTCGTTGTGTTCCTCGATAGTGATACCCTCATCGATGGCGTTGTTATCGAGCAACAGACCGACATTCGAGTTTGCCGTAATGGCGGTACGGACGCCAGCCGCGCGAGATACCGCAATGATGCCCTTGATGAGTCCGCCACGGTTGGTGACGTTGACAGTGTTCTCAGCCGAAGCGGAAACGGTCTGCGTCTCGTAACGGGTCTCGACGTAATCGCCGAATCCAACCGGCTGAGTCATAGCCGGAGCGTTGCCAACGGTACCGTTGACAGGTGCCCAATAGTGCTGGCACACACGAACCGAAACGGCCGTCGCGGAAGCAGTGGTGCCGGTCCACGCGACAGTGTACGGGTTGACATCAATCTTGAGCTGCAGCGAAGCGTTGGCGTCAAGGTTGGGAATGCAACCGTAACCGGTGTTGAAGTCCTGTTCGAAGTCGATGTCAAGTCGGAACGTAGCCGTTCCGGACGTACCCGTCGCTGCGAAAGCGAATTCCGGGCCAACCTGCGGATTCTGGTAAGCACGCGGGTGGTTCGTGTTTTCCATCGAACCGAATGAAAAGTGCTTGTTGACAAGGTACTGGTTGAAACCACTAATCGGCTGCTGGATAGCCTGACCAGTGGCGTCGGTAACCGTGATGTTCGAAATCAGGTTCCACGGACCGTCACCCGCGACAAGCGCACCGCCGGAAGCGAAAGTCACCGTAGCGGTGAAGTACATGCTGATCTTCCGGACGAAACCCGTGGCCGGAAGTTGGATCGGCTGGAAAGAAGTGGCCGATGCGTTGTTGACAGTCTGAACGTTGGAGAATCGACGCTGCGGACGGGAAGCGACGGTGAACCGGATACCACCGGCAACCATGTCCTTCGTTTCGGCAGGAGCATTAGCCATTGTTTCGTGTTCCTTTGTGAGTGAGAGCCGATGAATCAGAAACCGAGAGCGATGAACGCGCGAGACGCGCGGTTGTCATGGCTGAGTGCCAACAGGTGAAGAGTGCCGAAAATCGCCACAGTGGCAGCGATCGTTCCGAGCATGTGAACCGGGCTGATGTGAACGTGGGGGTTCATTGTCGTTTCTCCCATTGCATTGTAGATACAATGATCCTACCTGCATTATAGCAGGTCAACGCGACAAGTTGACCGTTTCAGCCTCCCAATCCGGAGCGACAGGTATCCATAGGAAATCGTGGAGAGATTGCGATGCGATTCGATTCCCCAACGCTTTCGCACCCTCTTTCGAGCCTAGTTCGGATAGACGTTTCAAGTCGGTTGCCTCACGGGTTCTACCGACAAAAGCGTGCGATGCCGAACCATACAGAATCAGCGGTAGGTGTGATGGCCTCTGCGTCAGAGTTACCATGGTGAGTTTCCCGGATCGGCCGATCGCGTGTGACATAGCCAATTCACCGGACATGCCAAGGAAGTCGGGAGACACAGTGTAAAGACCTTCGTCAACCAGTACGGTCCAATGACCCGCATGGTTCAACCCGTTGAAAGCCTCTTTGAAAACTGCACTTTGAATGGCAAGAATCTCGCTCTTGTCACCTTTGGCTTTCGACACGTCAGGCCACAACAAGATTTTGTTTTCGTACACACGCGGCTTCTTACGCCACTTTTTCCAGCGGTCAAAGTCTGCGAATTCGTCGGTCAGCGTTTCGTCTTCCAACGGCTTCATACACAGGACAATGACACTGCCGCCACGCCGCAAACGCTGATTCACGATATGACGTGCCAGAACGGTTTTGCCTGAACCGGTCGGTCCGCTCACAAGGACATGTTGCCCCTGTTTCCACACACGTCCCAACCTGTTCATTTGTTCGCGTGTCGTCGGACCGATAGTCAGGCTTTTACCCATTAGGCCATGTCTTCCATTTCAGCACGTCGTGCCTCACGCTTTTCACGAATTTCGTTCACTGCGGTCGGAACGACGACAGTACCCATACCGGCGTACGCAATGCCAAGGCTGAACTTAGCTGACTTCACGCCACCCTTAAGAATTAGCTTACACAATTCCTGATCGGTAAGTAGCGCTTGGTAAGCCTGTTGTTCGAAATTCTCCTGACACGAACCCATCGCCATTGCCGTTTTGTTCAAACCCAATGCCATCGCACCGATAGCAATCATGCCGTTGAGTTGTGTCAGGACACCGGCCGCTTGCGCCGCAAGGTTCGCAGTGGAACCAGTGACACGCGGAGAGCGGGATGTGTTCCGACGTGACGCAGGTTTGCAATCGGCACACTTCTTAGGCTTTGGTCCGCGACCCCCGTACGGCCCCGCTTCCTTCCCGCATGACTCACACGGATATTCCGGAGCGATGATGTTCTCAGTGTCCGGTGTCGAATCCATATCCGTATCGGATATGTCTGTGTCAGTGAATGTGTAGGTGGACATGAGTTAACCTTTCAGAACCAGCGGCGATGAGTCCATGGCATTTTGCCATTCGGAGTAGAATCTGCCTCTGTCACCGTTGACGTAGCAATACTTTCCAGCGTTGACTCAACCGTGCCGAGACGAGAGACAACATCGTCAAGGGTGGTTTTGATGTTGTCGTTGGCAGTGTCCGGGTTGCTGACCGGCGGTGGGGTTTCCTCGGTAGGCTTCACCACTTCCGGATTGTCGGTGACGGTTTCTTCCTTCTTGTCTTCCGTGGGGTCGCTCATCTCATTCCCTTCATACCGAACTTACGACGACCGTAGAAACACCACCATACGACCAGCGGAACAATCAGTGATCCGACGAAAAATGCTTTGTCGTCACGGTCAAGTCTGATCACTTCTTATCCTTCTTACTTCCGAGGAACATTTTCAGCATCGGGTGTTCCGTGAGAGCATCCAATGTCGGTTTGACTTCGGAAGCAATCACTGAGATAGCCTTATCGGCTTTTTCCAGAATTTCGATGATCCGCTGATTTTGTTCCTCCAATCGCGCGAGTCGTTCGTCTACAGTCGTGTCGGAGTGTGTGACCGGAAGCGGAACGACGTTGGATGTGGGATCGGGAAGGTTGTGGACCGTCACTTGGTGATACTCCAAATCTCGACACACACGACCGCGGAATTTGCCACATCGGTAAGTGCCTGCGGATAAACCCACAATGCGCCAGTGTGGTTGTCAATCTGCAACACGCTTCCGTGAACGAGACGACCAGCGAAAGCAACAGTGTTCCTGTCACTTCCCACACGAACACCATCGGTAGTAACCGCAGTGGGTGAAAGTACCTTAATGAGTAGTTGCTTACGGAATTCGTCAGCGGGTACAGCCAATACGGCATCCCACGCCGGGTCGACTCTCAATTCCCGACTGATAAGACGAGTAGTCGGAGTGATGCCTGCCGTGGGAGTAGGTGGGATCGGTTCTGTAGCGTCATCCATTGCGGGCGGTGCGTTGGTTTCGATCAGATAGTCATCAATGACTTTTGCGTCATCGTCTTTCAGGTCTTGAGTACCGAACATCGGGTATGGATGACTCATGACTTGACACTCCCGAACGGTTGGTGTATGGTCTACGTATCAGTTCGAACGGAAACGGAAGTTTGTTCGAACGGAAACAGACCTGTATTAGGTCTATCGTACCATGACACCTACATAGAAAGGCATCTCCGAAATGGCGATGAACAAAGCCACACCCAACGATGATGCGTTGGCGGAATACCGCAAGCGTATGGAACTGCGGAACGCTCCGGGATGGCGACCTGCACCGAACACTACCGTTCGTGCCGAAGTCATCGGTCTGCACATGGGAGAATCGGAGTACGGACCGTACCCGAAAATCATCTATCGTCGTAAAGAATACGACGGTACTCCTACCGAGGAAGTGTTCGCGCTTCATGCGTTCCACCAAGTTTTGAAGGATCGTCTCCGGGAACTTGGCACGGACATCGGGAAAGAGCAGTTCCTCACCTATCTTGGCACACGCGCTTCGGGTACGCGCGTTGATTCCAAGGGTGAGGCTGTCGAATATCACAACTACGACGTCGAGAACGTCGGAGAAACTGCCGCAGCGAAGTCGGAAGGATTCACGTTTGACTGATACGGAACGGCAAAGGTAAGAACGGCCCTGGCGATAAGGGAACTAATCGCCAGGGCCGTTCTGTGTGTTCGTTCGATCTCAACCTTCCGATCCCCCACCTACCGAAAGGTACGGAAAGGAGATTCCAGAACGAACATCCACCCCTCAACCATCCGATATGAATCTCCGTACCCATATCGTCATGATCGTCGGGTAGGGGTGGATCTGTCCACCATACTACCGGCCGTGCGGGTACTACCGCAACATGGGCGTGACCTGCTACGATCATGGTACCTTTGCACGAACCGTATCGACAGGATGTCTCCGTATGCTTCGTCCTGCACTTACCGAAGCGTCTTTTTTGGCGCACGTGTTCTCTCCGAAAAAGAACGCGCAACCTACCGGACTACGCAAGACAGCCCTTAAGACCAGCAAAGGTCGTAAGGCCGCACGGGTCAAAGCGTTCAACCGTATGACATCCGTGAAACAGGAAGTTTTGAAACGTAGCGGTCAACGCGATGCCTACCTTCGTGGCGACATCACTTTCACGCAAGCGAAACAGCGTCTCCGTGCCGAAGCGGTCATCAAGAACATTGTCAAACCGCTTCGTTCCCGTAACAAGCCTAATCGCGTTTACCGCCCGACAACAACCGAAGAGTTGTTGAATCGAATTGCTGACAACATCTGGCGTCACACCAATACCAAACGTCACACCCGACGTAGTGCTATTGACCATAACGTTAAGTCGTATCTCGATTCTCCGACCGAAGATATGACGTCATGGTCTTACGATAAGATTTCTTCGGCTGCTAAGGGAACACAAGTCGATGGAAAAACCTACCTCGTTTTCACAGACAACGGAACAAAAGCGAACCCGTTCTGGTATCACTAACTGTATCCGTTGTAACCGTACGATCGATAAGCCACGCTGGAATAAGAAGTATTGTGGTAAAGACTGTCAGAACCAAGGCGCGCGTGCTCTCCGTCAAACGCGATTCGTTGGGGTTGATGGTGAAGGTGTGGACCGGCCGGATGGAAAGCATGATTACGTTATGCTTTCCGTAGGGAACCAAACCCTGTTCCATGGTAAGCAACTTTCACTACGCGAAATATTGGCGTTTCTGTGGAAATGCTTTCTGTCGGATAAGAACGCCTATTATGTGGGTTTCTTCCTAGGCTATGACTTCACACAATGGTTCAAACAATTGGATGAACAGACCGCATGGTATCTGTTCACAACGCAAGGATCGGAAGCGCGTAAGACACGTAGCCCGACTTCCAACATCCGCGTGCCGCAACCTGTGGTGTGGGAAGATTGGGAAATAGACGTTCTTGCCGGTAGGCGGGTCAAACTACGCCCGCACACACACCGATTCTCCGTGTTCACCGGTAAGTGTCGGATGAGAACGTGTTCTGCGGTATGTGATCCTACCGATCCGTTTGACCGTGAGCCTCCATTTGATCCCGTCACGGACCCACGCGAATCAACCGAATGGCGTGGCACAGTGAGCAAATTCTGGCAACAGTTCGACGTGAAAGGATCAACCGATTGGTTGTATATTTGTGACACCGGTCCGTTCTGGCAGTGTTCGTTTCTCAACGCTATCAATCCAAAGAATTGGACCGAACCGGTATGTTCGATGGAAGAATACGCAATTATTGTAGAGGGGAAAGCTGATCGTGGTATCACCGTTGGCTATGATGATGTCGAATATGCGGGAGATATGCGACGATACAACGTGCTTGAAAACGACGTGCTATCTAGAGTCACGGTTCGGCTTGATGCTGGTTTTCGAAACGAATACATTCCTATCAAGCTTGGGAAATCAGATTGGTACGGACCAGGTCGCGCTGCTCAAAAATGGATGGACCTACTGCATGAACGAGTAGCCGATCAGAACGCTGTAACGATCAATCGTGAGCGGACGAAACTGAACGATCGGAATGTGGAGTACGTAAACGAAACGGGAATCAAGAATGCGGACGTATATCTCTCTATGCCGTCATGGTTCGTTGACGCTGCTAGATCCTCATACTATGGCGGATGGTTCGAAATTTTCCAACACGGTCATATCGGAAGTGTATGGGAATACGACATCAACAGTGCGTATCCTTACATCATTGCCTCTCTGCCGTGTCTGCACACCAGCAATGGTCATAACGGAAGGTACGAAAGGGGCGACGATAGTAATTACCCCACGGTTGGGTTCACTCTCCTATACGGAACCGTTTTCGGGTCTGACAGGTTCATTGGCTCTGCGCCTCACCGGACCAAACACGGATCAATCCTGCGTCCGCTCATAACGAAAGGATGGTATTGGAGTCATGAGCTTGACGCAGCAAAACGCGCTGGTCTTGTCGATGCAATACAAGTGGAGTCTTGGGTTTCGTACACACCATGCACGTGTCTACCTCCGTTCAATCCGGCCGACATCGGTATTGAGCGAATGTATAACCTGCGTTTACAAGTCGGAAAGAACAGTCCGCAAGGCAAAGGATTCAAGCTGGTATATAACAGTGCGTATGGTAAAACCGCACAGTCCATCGGTCAGCCGAAGTATTCAAATCCGATGTATGCATCGCTCATTACGGCTGGTTGCAGAACGCTCATCCTTGATGCGATCGCCACGCACCCCCGAAAAAGTGCAGCGGTGGCAATGGTTGCCACCGATGGGGTGTACTTCACATCTCCACATCCGTCACTTGCGTTGGACAAAACCAAACTAGGTGCATGGGACGAAACCGTTAAAGAGGGTATGACGTTGTTCATGCCTGGCGTGTATTGGGATGACAAAACCCGTGAGCGTATCAAGACAGGTGATACGCCATCGTTGAAAAGTAGGGGGATCAATGCTCAAGACCTTGCCGACCAAATTGAAACATTGGATTACCTTTTTGCTGTGTTGCATCGAAGTGTGCTTAGTGGCAGCGAAACGACGGATTGGCCTACCATCACCTTCCGAGTGCGTTTCCTGCTTGAATCATGCAAAAGTGCGCTCAATCGAAACGATTGGGGATCGGCTGGTCGTGTGGTACATGGTGCAGAACGCCAACTGTCATCGACACCGGAAAGCAAACGGATACCTGATGTATACGCGGGAGACGAAGGAACCTTACGGACTAGGCCATACCGTATGGGTGTCGATTCGATCGAAACAGTTCCTTACCCGAAACTCTTCGGACAACCACAACCCGAAGACTTCTACCATGGACACATCGGCCGTGACGGAGACGATGGGATGCAGTACTGGCGCGACCTTATGAAGGAAGCCTGACACATACTTGCGTCTCCGGTAGAACATGCTATGATCGGTGCAGACGGAAACACCTACCTCTGAAAGGTTCCTCATGTTCGACTTCGAAGACGCACAGCCGGTTACCCGCCCGTTCTCCGGTGGTAAGCAGGCCGAACCCAACCCGTTCACCGA
>JACCDR011027575.1_pt1 | contig 10036 bp, 3 predicted proteins | sample 7446431 | NCBI WGS metagenome assembly JACCDR01 (sample SAMN15323443, study PRJNA562643) | freshwater metagenome | isolation source: river surface water | place: USA:Blue River Watershed | collected 2017-08-17 | reverse complement strand
GAGCGTTGTGGGCGTGCTGATAACGACGTCGCCAAGTGAGCCGTCTCCAAAATCACCGTCCAGATTACCGGTAAGAAGTGTACCGTTAACGGTCTGGTTGCTCTGGTCCATAATGAAGTTGGAGCTGACAACGTTAGGTATCGTGTAGGTGACGGCGCTGGATGCTGCCGCATTGATGCTGGCATTCCTGAGAATAATCTGATCGCTGGCCGCCGAAAATGTGGTCGTGTTCGAAAATGTCTTGTTGGCGAGAGTTTGCGAGTCCGTGGTACCGACAATATCACCCGTGGGGGCGGCTTTGACCGCCGTAACCGCGGATGTTCCGTTGCCCTGTAACAGGTTCCCGCTGGTAAATGTCGTCGCCCCAGTGCCGCCCTTGGCAACGCCAAGCGTGCCGGGAATGTCCGGCAATGTGAATGTGAGCGCGTGGGTATGATCACTGCGGGCAAAATTATCGGCGGTTCCAGTGGCGTTTACGGACGACATGTTCAATGATACTGCGGCGCCGGTTGGTAGAGCGTCTGTCCCGGATGGTATGTGTGATGTGACATGCGGCTCTACAGCCGTGCCGCCGGTCATATCCGACATCGGGCGCATGTCGATTACGGTAACTGATGATGCCCCTTTCAGAAACACGATATCGGCCAGGTGAATAACATTTGGACCAAATATCGTTGGCCGGCCGTGAATGGCCGAGCGGGCGCTGATCTCGAGATCGTAATAATTCTCCGCCATTACCAATATATATTGCTCGTTGACGCTATCACCGGACATATAGAGTGTATGTTTGGCATACTTGCCGTCTGGGATTGTATCCAGTGTGAATGTTGATAAGTTGTTGTATAGAGTTGTATCAATTGTGTATATATCGGCGACAAACCAATCCGTGGATGAATTGCGGTAGAATTGTTTCACGAGGCCGTTCACCATTCCGACAGGACTGTAAACCTGACGTCCACAATAGTATGTCCCGGCCGTGACAGTTACCCCGAGGCTGCTTACCGATGCGGCCAACCCGGACGCGACCTTGGCACCCACAGCGTTAAGAATGAATCGCTCGAGTTTGTTGGACAGATGGGTAGACGGCAGATCAATCTGTGATATCAACTGCACGGCCGATTCACTGGTGTATATTCGCCCGAGCACTATGTTACTAAAGATGTTCGGTTCGGTGCCGGTTGTGAATGCAACACCGGCTCCCTGGGAGACATATACATATACGTCGGAATTGTTGGGCAGCGTAAGATTGGTTGATGACCAGGTTACATTGTACAAATCCGAAGATTGCATGGTATAGCCGCTACCGGCTGCCACGTTAACCACCAGACCACCACTGCGCGTTATCAGCCCGCCGCTGATGAGCCCTAACCCGCGGGTTTTTATTAGATCACTAATATTTACGATGGAGCTATACGAGTTGCCAACGTACATGTCGCCAACCAGAACCGACGATGGTTTGGTGACATCGGTGTTCAAATAATGCAAACTGATCGATGGACTATTGATCGACACTTTTGCGGAGTTCATGGCGCCGTGAACATACCCGGTACAAGATGCGTTATTGATGGTTAGGTCGCGAGTTGAGCTGGCAACCCCCAAACTTTGCATGGTTATGACGGGTGTTCCCGTGGAGTCCACGTAAACTGCATCTGCGAAACCCTCCAGGAACACTGACAGGAGATCAACGCTAACGGATTTGTTGATATAGAGGCCATATCCGGAAGCGGTGCCGCTCTTGGTGATGGTTATATCGCGCATTGTGAGACTCGTATAATTACCTGTGGCAACGACAAAATCGTCCATACCATTGATCAAACCACTAACATTGGTCAAGTATGTGCTAATGGTGTTGAAATCATTGTCGGCGATGTTCAGAAAGGTTCCACCGGACACCTGTTGACCTAGTGCCAGGTGTTTGAGTGTTACAGTAATGGCCGCAGTAGTTGATCTCAGTACGATTGCCGTGGAAAATCTCTGAAATCGTATGTTAACCATGCGAAGTGTGGCACTGTCGCAAAACACACAAACCTGCCCAGTCTGGGGAGTCTGTGATGATAGGAGACCAATGCACACATTATCAAAACTATTGTTCTGCTGTGCAATGAACATCGGTACGTCATTACGGGCACATGATATAACCGTAGCAAACTGCGACTCGCCAACAATATGTACGAATGGTTTCATGGTAATGGTATCGAGCTCCACAAACTCGCCCGGGCCGACAGCGATAATATAGTTGTTAGTTGATGAAGAACCCGTGATTGCGGCCATGGCGGCTGTTATGGTTGAATATTCTCCGCTGCCTGGGTTTATTTTCTTGACTCTAATGACACGAGCGTCGGCGAATCTCGGATCGTTTCCGACGGCAACTGTATTGGCCGCTGTACCTACATTAATTGAGAGTTGACTCTGACCATCATACACGAGCGGCGAGGTGGCTTGTATATTGGCGGGAATATCGCGCCATTCTGCCGTGGTTGCGGATGTGGCAATCAAAGTTTTACCCGACGCGGGCGTACCTCCGGTTATATTGATAATTCCGCTACCGTAATGTAGATACTTAGCGGCAACGTTATTTGTCGCGGATAATATATCTTTGTTCGTAACAGTCTGAACATCAGCCTCGCCCAGAATAAGAGTATCCGGTATTGTTAGACCATTGATCCCCCCCGTAAAATATGCATTTGCGTTGCAATAAAAGTCCTCGCATTGAATGATTTGGCGGTAGAATTTAGGTCCTTCCATATTAGGGGTATATATAGTAAGCTACAAAATAGCTACAAAATTTGAATAATCCAAATGGAATTTATATACCTATACATTTCTCGCGAATTTCCCCTATATTAACATATAGCGTCTAAATACGGTAAATTCCATATAAACAAACTACCACTTAATATATCAACTACATATACCAAGGCGCATGGCAGACGGTCGATTTAACCCTGAAACTCACTGCACAGGTGAGTGTTGCCAATTGGAGTTGTTCCGAAACAAGGAACATGTTTTGCACCATATCAAGAAGCGCATACCGACGAAGATAACTCACAGGGAGCTGGATCTGCTCCCCTATCGTGGGGATTTTATTGACAAGAACCTTGGCGCCGCATTTGAACGACATGTCAAGGACGGCAAACCGATGATGTTCTTAACCAACTCCGTTGTAGAAAAGAATGATTGGGTGGACGGTATCATGAAATATCGAATATACATGTTCGGAATCATCCCTGATGGGTCCAAAGCATGTGTGATATTGGACAATGTCCCGGTTCACCTTGACATCATGGTACCGGACGGACAAAAGTCCAATGAATTCGAAGACTGGTTGCACTGTCAGCTCAAGGACAAAAACCTGAACTACAACAGTATTGAGACCGTGCAAATGTATAAACTGCACGGATTTCAGAAACAGAAGCGACCTTTCAAGCGAGTGTTTTTCAACAACCTACAAGATCGCAAAAAGGTCATCGAACTTGTCAAATCATACAACAAGGCGAGAAACGCCAATACTAGAAAGCTCGAGACAGCCGCCGACGATGCTGGTCGGGACAACTATTATTTTCCGAAGGTGGCCCGTGAACACAAGTTCAGAACGGCCGATTGGAACAGATTCGAAAACTACACAGTTTCAGATGCGCCTCATCTGCTCCGACGTGTGACAACCGACTGTAAATATACATTTACGGTTGATCTACCGAATTTCGTAAAGCTCAGCAAGGACCGACGTCAGGCGCTCGCGAACAATACAAATCCGTTCATACAGAGTATCAGAAATGCGTTGGACAAAGATCCGACCATGGTATGCATGTGGGATATCGAAACATATCGAACCATTCAAAATGGTTTGGTGCCAACGCCCGCCGATACCGATTACACCATATTTATGATGTGTAGCGCGTACTTCTGGCACTACGAGGACACCGACATGCTCAATGTATGTTGTGTCGACAAGGATGAAAATGCCAGAAAGGGGGTAATATTGACTATTGTATGTGAGACAGAACTCAATGTTCTGATCACTGATACCGAAGTCAAATCCAGAATGGCGGCCGATATTAGAGGCGCATTCAATGGCGGTAATTTTGATTGGCCTCTCACCCGAGAGAAATTCCGCAGATACGGCAAACTCGTATTCTTGAAAAGCCGATTATCATCGCTGCCGCCAATCATCAGAGGCAAATATGCCGATACAGAAGAGTCGGTCCTGAAGTGGAACTTTAAACACGAAAGCATCAAGATTGATGCAGAAACCAAACACGAACTCGACTGTGTTGCAGACTTCCCCGGAAGCATCGACACTGATGCATTGCCGGTGTTCTTGAAACTCTATACCAAAATGGAGGTTCGAAAAGCTGCATCTCTGAACTTCTTCTTGGCCAAAAATGGCTTGGAAAGCAAAGAGGACATGCCTTACAAACGCATGTTCAAGATTTACGAGCGAGCCATCAAACTGGCGAACATGAAATCCTGCCACTGTGGGACTGCTCAGCACCAGTGCGCCACTTGCAAGGAACATGTGCGCGAACTCGACTATGTCCCAGTTACCGGCTCCAAATCCCTAGGCGAGACGGAATACAGCGATGAGCTACATCACGATCTTGTATTTCATGGGGGCGAAGCGGGTACTACGCCCGACAACGAGGGAAAAACTCGGTGCTGCTATTGTGGCAAGAAACCCAGAAACGCCAGTGATATGGCGGATGTCGGATATTATTGCGTTATCGATTGTGTCCGACCGCAGCAACTGTACGTTAAGCGATCAATTATCCCGGATAAAAGAGAGCTTAGCAGCATGTCATTCGTCAGCCTGTATGATTCGTTTTACAGAGCCGATGGTATGAAAGTCAGAAATGTCATCGGCAGTTACTGTCACAAGTACGAAATTGCATTCAGCAACGCGAAATCCGACAAGACTGATTCCGACAAAGATCACTATCCCGGCGCCTGGGTGTTTCCACCTGAGCGGGGATTAAACAACAAACGACCGATAACAGGTCTGGATTTTGCATCTCTATACCCATCGCTGATGATGGCATTCAATCTGTCGCCAGATATGATTGTTAGAGAACCAGAATACGCCGCGCAACTCATCGCCGAGGGTTACAACTTATACAAGATCCAACCATTCGATTACGAGAAGGGTGCTAAAAAAGGCAATGTTGGTAATCAACAACTCACCGGCGAAGGCTGGACGGTGCGTCATAACGGCGTTTTCAATCCGCGCAAGGACGCCGAAATCACCGCCAAGTACACCAAGTACGAAACTTACGAATACACGGCCAAAGAGGAGGTCGACGGCAAGACCATTGACACCCCTAAAAAGATCAAATATGCCGCCAAAGAGTTCGTATATGGTCAAGAACAACGTCTGCTTGAAGGGTCATCCACCGAGCAGGCGGCACTGTTGACCAAGCTCAAACAGGAGGGCGTCAAGATGACACGCAAGGTTAGCTACGAAGCCACCAAGGGGCGAGCTGCCAAAATCGGCGAACGTATGGGAATTTTCTCGTATATAGTCAAAAAACTGTTCGACAAACGTGTGCCTATTAAGGCCGAGTTTGTACGACTCTCCAAGTTCAAAGAACAGATGGAAGTCGAGGGGGTCAAGGAAAAGGAAATGAAGAACCCTAACGGAACTGTTGAAACCATCACAATGAAGGAGATCATCTTCCGAATCAACAAAACCGAGACCAAACAGAAGGCCATCAAGGTTTTGGCCAACACATTTTACGGCGAATCCGGTAACTTCAAGTCGTCCATTTATGAACTGCTGGTGGCCGCGGGTATCACAACAGCCGGACAACAGAACATCAAAAAGGTTGCCGTATTTGTCACAAGCAAGGGCTTTTCAGTCAAGTACGGGGACACGGACTCGTTGTATATTACATGCCCAGATGCCGTGTATGCTGCGGTTGATCGCGAATACGCTGAGACCATCGCCGAGATTGAACGTAAATTCGCCGAAGGTGAGTATAATGGCGCCGAAGAATATCTACTCTTCGTGAAAGACGCCAACGAATTCTGTGATCGCAAGATCGACGCGATCCACAAGGTCGCGGAAAAATCGCTCAAGAAGGCCCAATCGGATACCGATCGAGAGAAAATCCAGATTGAAGAGATCAAAAACACCGCCAAGGTTGAAAAAGAACGAGCAGAACTACTACGCAAATACGAAGATCTCAACAACAGCGTTAACTCGATTGTTGAAGAAGCACGTCGCAAATATCGCTTGCAGGCCAGAATCAAATATTGGACTGCAATGGTAGACATTACCATGAAAGTCATGACTGAACTCAAGGAACAAGTTTCAGACTTCCTGCTGAACGACAACGGCACCTGTTTCCTGAACATGGCTTACGAAGAGGTCGGTTTTCCCACTGTATTGTGCGGCAAGAAGAAATATTTCATGACACCGCACATAGAAACCATCAATTTCTACCCCAAGGACATTTTCATAAGGGGCATTGATATCATCAAACAGGGTCAAGCCAAATTGGCCAAAACACTGGGAGATGAGTTTATGCGAGAGGCTATCTCGCCCGAAAATGAGCGCGATTTGATCGATATTGCCGTCGATAAGATTCGCAAATGTTACGCCAAAAAATGGGAGCCGGAAATGTTCGCTCAAAGTGCTAAATATAAACCGGGTAAGAACAACGTCCCAGTGCACACGTTCGTGGCCCGCATGCGTGCCATGCAACAGAAATACAAGGGCGATCCTACGCCGGAAGGTCAACGTATGTACGCATTATATGAACCTCCGGAAGCTGGAGACAAATTCGAGTACGTACTCGTCAAAAAAGATCTCAGATACACATTGCAAGGTACCAAGATCGATATCAAAAAAGGCGATCAAATGGAATTTCTGAGAGTTTACCGCGCTTCGCACGAAACACCTAACCCCATGGAAATTGATCTGGACTACTACATGGAAGGGTCAATCATCGGACTGTTCGCCAGATTTATTGCATACCACGCCGATTTTCAACCCCCAGAGGGTAAATTTAACATACTGGACAAGGAAGAGTACAAAAAGATGGACCAGTATTGTATTGATCAAGCCACCAAATACCTGCAGAAAATCTGCAACGAAATTACCGGCTACGACAAAGTTGCCGTGCAGCAGCAGGGCCGTGATTATAGAAGCATATACAATAATGCCGACAAACAACTCAGATATGATCTGATGTCGCGGTATGGTGGCGCTGGATACATGATCCACCATGTGGAAGTGCACGATGACGCCACCGGCGTAAATTCCGGTAACGAACAGACCGACAATCGCGCCAGAAGTACCAAAGTGATTGAACAGTTCAAGAATCTAGCAAAATCGCTGGCCGAAGCGGGGGCCAAAGGTTATGGGCGTCGCTACATGGAGTTTGTGGATGAGCGACGTGACAGAATAACACCATTCAGATTGCGAAGAATCTTCAACAGTGATCGTGATCTATCAATCGGTCGCGTCAGACTTGACATATGTGCCAAACAAGAGATCAAAGTGGTTGAAGACCTGTACAAAATTGTACCTACACTGATCAGAGTTATACACAAAAAAGAAAAGGGTCTCATTAATCTTATCGATGACATGAGAAAGATCAAGACAGAAGACGATATTGAAATCGAGGATAATGAACTCGACCGCTTAAACAGTCTCGACGCCGAAGAAAGAGAAACAGTTGAGAATTCTTACAAATTGTTGACGCGATTGATTGCTATCTATAAGGTCCGTGCCAACACATTGGACATTATCTCAGAATTAGAAATCGAGAAAAATAAAACCACCGATGACGTGGTAGCACCTGCACCAGCCGCCGTATTGGCCAGGCAGGATAGCATGACGGCAAATATATTGCGATTCCGTGATGAAGATGTATGGCAATAGATATTGACAATTGTTCACCGGATTCCCGGTAATCCGATGGGCGTCGATTGAATTTTTTGTGGTATCTGGATGTGTGCGAATTCAAACAATAGTACACCCGCAAGTCTGCTTCAAATTATAGCACGGCGGTGGATCCGGCGGAGCCGGTGAGTTACGCGCGTCAACGCATGACCATATTTCCCAGTGAGCACCCCAATCCGAGTATGGATAAACGACGTGGCCGTCGCCATTCCACCTCGCGCCCCAACTGTTTCTGATGATAAACCCCTTCTCGTTGTATCCCACTACTGCGAGCGCATGGCCGCCCTCGGGTTTCTCATCGGCGCCGTTTTCGGTATTTTTGCGCCAGAATTCGGGGCGATGTTTGTAGACTGGAAATGCAATCCAGCAGACACCGCTCTGATTCAATGCGTGTTTGAGCTCGTCTGAATCCGTGATTTGCGCATAATTGGCAATCCGATATCTGGCGGCAGTGCCTAACAGGTCGACGCTGGGCGCGCGGGCGTTCTCGTCCGGTCTGTATTCGTACATGTAGTCGGGAACCGAGCCGATCTTCTGCAGGATTTTCATAACGTCCCGGCCATACATACCGGCGCTGGGTTTGTTCTCGCGATGATAATATATGAACTCCGGTGACATCCAGCTGTCGAACTTGGCGTCAATGCGTTCCTGGTATTCCTTGACCGCTGATGCCGCAAATGCAGCACATGTGCCTCGGCCGCCCTGATCACGGACCGGGGGCAGATCCCCGCGCAGATCCAGGGCGTTGGGTATGAAGGTCGGCACGGCATAGGTCATGAATTTATAATCACGCTTGTCGGGTGGAGATTGTCGAACTGCATTGAGTGGTTTCGCGGAGGTTTCCATTTAAATATATGCAAGGAGGGCGTATAGTTAGATCAACATAATGTTGTCGAATAAAAAAATATTATCCGGCCTGGTGGTGGGTCGCTTATATGGTCTATTGGACGTTCACACAGGCGCGGTGCAACCGATTCGAGAATTCTAAATTGAATTCGCGGGCCATATATATTGTCACGATGGAGATAAGCAAAGTATCAACGTTATTTGGGTTATGTGCTGCAAAACTAGGGCTCGACAGGATAAGGAAAATAAGCGATGATGATATTCGGGAACGCGCCATTCATACACTGATTTTCGGGATGCATTTTACAGTATGTCGCATTCTACCGTCAGACGACTCAAAGATTTATATTCACAGACGCAATGATCAGATTATCGCATGCGGCATCTGGAATCCTACGGTTTACATAGAGGATATTCTGGCGCTGAATGTGGACCGTGTGTGTTTCTTATCATGCTATTCTGCTATTAATGAAGAATCATTCTTGTATGTGCAGCCAATTCCCGGCTTGAATGGCGTGTGGCGAATATATTCCAGCTATCGTTACCCGTGCTGGTCATATTACGAGGTCGCCATTGAAACGAGATTATATATATGGGATAGTATTAATAATGCGATACACGAATCCCGCGTCACAGTCATAGACAACGAACGCGATTCCAGGGTCATTCCAACGTTCGGCGATGCTTGCGTTGACGATATCACATTTGTGAATGTTTTGGATTCGATTGACTTCAGCCCACTTGTCGACATTCAGCCGTCCACCCACAAAAAAATTAAGTCGGGAAATGCCCTCGATTTGTACTTTCGGGAGTTTCCCAGATACGTTTCTGCAGACGAATTAACAGAGTCCATATTATACACCGAATGATGATTTTTATACAATAACGCCCTCCAGAATCGGCTGTATTTCATGCCACCGACACTCATAATAATACGTTCCCGGGGCGGTATTGACTCTGTAGCGGTATAATTTCGCGCTCATTTTTTCGAATGTAGACTCGACATCTCTAACATATACTTCATGTTTCAGTGTGAATCCGGTGAAATCATTTGGCGTTGGACGTGCAGTAAATTTGTATGTAAATGGCGCGGTTCGGTCCTCTTCATTCGGGAACATTTTACAATACAAATCCCAATTGTCTATGGTATTGTATTCATCCGGCATTGCGTCCTCATCATCAGATGGACAATCTTCTGGCAAAACATTGCGCTGTTCAATAAGTCTCGGATTGTTAGGGATCTCAAACACGTAAATTTTATCCGTGAGATTCACAAATTCACTCTGT
>JACCDR010877997.1_pt1 | contig 10036 bp, 16 predicted proteins | sample 7446431 | NCBI WGS metagenome assembly JACCDR01 (sample SAMN15323443, study PRJNA562643) | freshwater metagenome | isolation source: river surface water | place: USA:Blue River Watershed | collected 2017-08-17 | reverse complement strand
TATAGAACTTCTTTGAAAAAGAAGCAAAGAGGCATGCGCTCAAGTTCGCTTCGCTCACTTTCTCTTGCCTAAAACTGCTTGCCCAGGATCAGAGCGAAGCGACTACTCAAGTATACGCATACTCCGCCATCCTAGGATGATTAACTACTGGCCTGGATTCACCGATAAAATCAGTGAGACTTTTAAGGGAGGAAGTTATGGGAGAGATTGCAGAACGTATGAACCTTAGACCCGGGGATCTCGGTTTCACCAGAATCACAGGTTTCACAGGTTGGTGGGTAGCTAGAGGACAATCCTTGATCGGAGATTCTAACAGATTTACTCACGTTTTCGTAGTTCTTGATGATGATACTGTCATTGAGGCTATGCCAAGTGGAGCAAGATATGCTCCACTTGATCGTGAATATAAGACTGATGTAATGTATGCTAGACTACCTTTGACTGCGGATCAGCGTTCCAAGGTAGTTAGCGAAGCACGTAGATTGATGGCTCGTAAAGGTGGCATCAAATACAGTTTCATGGATTATGTATATTTGGCTTTGAGGCATTGGGGTATTCCAGCATTTTTGCTGAAGCGCTATATCCAGAAGTCTGGCAGGATGATCTGTAGTCAGTTAGCTGATTACTTGATTACTCATGCCGGATTCAAACTTTTTGATGACGGCCGATTGCACCAAGATGTTACACCTGGAGATCTAGTATATGCTACTGATCCTCGCCTGAATGAAGCTATCCGTGGTGCATATATTCTAGGAACACAAAAAGCAGGACAGCCAGCCGAATTGCCAGATGCTGCCCCACCTTTGTGAAACTCAAATTTCGTTGTATCGCTGGCGACCTCTGGTTTGTACGAAATCTACACCTCGGCTTTCTTCGTACATATCAGGGGTCATATGCGTTCCGCCGTACTCACCTAAATGATCTGAACGCGATTGCAGTGGTTTGATGATGGTCATCTGCTTTTCTGTCAGGATTCTGTTGATGTTCCAATCCCATCCGGCTTCAGAGCCGTCTTCATTTCCGGTGGAATAATCTTTGTCCCACGTATCTCTTAAATGTTCTTCCCACCTATCTTTCCAAATACCCCAAACCAGTGGGCTGAATGCACTATCGCGCATGAGCTGATTGGCTTTAGGTCCGCCTATGCGAGAAAAGGCATTCAAGCACAAGATGTCTTTAGCTCCTTGATATTCATCAGACGCCCAAGTAAAGAATTCTAAGACATCTTCACTGACCATGACGTCATCTTCGGCTAGAACTACAAAATCAGCACCACGCTCAAAAGCTGAGTTAATAGCAACCCATGGATTGACCAGTACGCCTAATCTTTCTGCATTGATTACTACAGTAACTTCGGTTTCGAGTTGTAATGCTGCATTAGTAACATGCTCCAACATCTCGGAGGGCTCAACATGGAAGGTTACCGGCCACTGATTCAATCCACGTACCCGATTCCAGCTGGTGACTGAATCAGCCAGATATCCTGGGCGATTATAGGCGGTAAACACTAGTTCACGATTCATAGCTTTCGACTTCTCCTTAACATTGATAGCACTTTATGTGCGTCGCCTTCCAGATCTTCTGAGACGTATTTAGCATAAGTAGCTTTATCTTCACAGTCTAATGCAAAGTTTCCAGAAAATTCATATCCTGCATCGTGTGCAGCCTTACCCGCAGCCGGGTGCAGATGCTCTATTACGACGTGGGATAAATATCTGATCTTGTTGATTGATCTACCTAAATCAAGCCAGAAGTTATCTGCATATAAATGTTTTAATTGTGGCAGGGTCATAAACCCTAGGGTAAGCGGAATTTCCCAAGTCATGAAAATCTGAGTGGGTATAGCGACCCCTTGAAAGCCATCGTTGCCGTACACGAAACCAGCTTTCATTTCGAGTAGTTGACTGATGATTATCTCATCCCAGCCATCCGTACGAGGAAGGTGATCATCTCCCATGAATCCTAATGCCCAACTGAATACCTTCTTTCTATCTTTGAGGTATCCCTGATTAAGAGGATCAACAAAACCAGGCGTTTTCGGAGAGACTAAAATCTGCTCATCGAGACCTGTGTATTGGTCAAGCTTTGGATCGTTATCCGAGTTAATGAACACTATTCTGCTCGCTAACCTTATGGTTTTATGAAACTGATCTTGCAATCTTTTGGCGTTATCTGGCCGTCCCTTGGTTGGGACATACACAGTTAAGTCAAATTCGTCATCGTTTAGATCAGGTTGTAACAATTTACCCTCCAAAAGCAAGATGCCCACCCGCTTAGCAGATGGGCATGGATTGCATTGATTTACTGAGCTACGCCGTTGCGTAAAGTAGTCTTGAGCGCATCAGCCAAGTCTTCTACCGTAACTTCTACTCCTGCTGGAAGTTTCTGTGTAACGGCATCAGCTAGTGCACTGATAAATGCGAGATTGCTCGCTAGTGCGTCAGCAATAGCTTTTTCATCTACGGTATCCGCATTCACCTTGGTCAGCACAGCGTTAACCAAACTCATAATCTTGTGATGTTCGCTTGAAGTGTATCGAAGAATGTTTCCGGCCTGCTGATTGTTAGCGGGCTTTTTTGAATCAGTTTCGATATTAAGGGCCTTGGCCCATACACCGTCTACGACTTTCTTGACATCTGCATCTGTTAGAGGCATATCGTCATCTCCTGTTTGTGGTTTTGATGCGGGAGACGAAACTCCCTGATATTGCTGTAAAGTTTCACCCTTCAGCATGGATAGAATCGCTCTCATCGCATTCATGTCATTGACATATTTACGACGAATTTCCAAATGAATGTGCCATTTGTGATCTGCTGTCGCAGTTCCTACTGTACCCTTGACTACATCATAACGTCCTGCATCACCTGAACCGTCCCAACCGTTCCACGCATTGATATATTTCATACGTGGATCGTTAGCGCGATTCTTCCAGATTTCTCGTAATCTGGTATGACACTTGATCATGTCTGATGTACTCATGGTCATGTCAATTGCGGATGCACGATCGCTCGGGCCGTTACCCGGCTTGTCGTCCGCACGAACAACTGAATAATTACCAGACGGCTGATCTTGACGAGAAATGTGGTAACCGCCACGCTTTTTGTGCGCTAAGTCACCTACGATCCCGGACAGGACCGCAGTCTTGTAAACTTTTTCCCATTCATTAGCCAGCCAATTCAGTGAGCTGGTACTCAAGGTAGCCATCAGAAATCACCTTCCTCCGGCAAAGCACGAACTTCCCAGCCATCACCTGGAGCATCCAAAAGCTTTTCTTTGTTCAATTCACGAGTAGGATCTACTCCAGATAATGTAGTGTCCACAATGACAGTCATCTTTTGTTCTGGAGACATCTCATCCCAAAATGCATCATAGCCGACAGGACGAGCGCAGAATTCTTGTCGCTCAGCGTAGAAGTCGTAAACCCATGCCTTGTTTTCAGGCTTGCTTACGAATATGATGCCTTCTGGGTAGCGCCCTTCAACGATCGTACCATCCAAGGGTCCGCCTACTGCCATACCTGAATAGAGGGTCTTAGTCTCTTCCATGTGTCATTCCTCCTGTTCATCAGTACTATCGGCAAGGTTGACGTACCTTTTATCATCTGCTAGGGTAGTTGGCATGACTTACGTACAGTATTTTTTCATGGTGATGCTTCCGGGAATTATTCTTCTTTATCTGGGTTACCGTTTCGGTGAGAAGAGTATTCCGCAGGGTAGGAATTTCATGCCTACGGCAGACGAGCTGAAGGCTCTTAAAAAGGATATTCTTGGATAAAGAATTTAATGTGTATTTGTATCGATGGTAAAGGAGTAACACGATGTACGGTGGCCTTTTCACGCAAGCCGAGCTTGATCGTGAGATAGCTGAAGGGTATGTTCGTTCTAACGAACACCCCGATGACAATGAAATGTGGATTCTTAACTACACAGAGAAGGCTGCGTACGAAGGCCACTGGAACAATGTAACTCTTAATTGCCGTGGCCTGATTATTGGCCCATTCTGTGATATTTTAGCTCGACCTTTTCCTAAGTTTTTCAACTATGGTCAGGTCGGTTGTCCTGAGATTGATCTGGATGAGCCAGCTATTGTTTCTGACAAGATGGATGGTTCTTTGGGTATCCTGTACCGTGAAAAGCAGTCTGGTAAGTATGCTATCGCTACTCGTGGTAGCTTCACTTCAGATCAGGCAATTAAGGCTACGGAAATTCTTCATACCAAGTATGCTGATTTCAAGCCTGTTCCAGGATGGACATACCTTTTTGAGATTGTTTATCCTGAGAATAGAATTGTATGTGACTACGCTGGCATGGAAGATCTTGTTTTTCTTAGTGGAGTTAATATCCATACCGGAGAATCGTTTGATTCTTGTGATGCCCAGCACGTTTGGCATTGGAATGGGCCTAAAACTGAGATCTTTGAGTATCAGACTATGCGTGAAGCTCTCGCGGCTAAGCCTCGCCCAGGCAAGGAAGGTTTCGTAGTTCATCTGCTAGACTCTGACGTCCGCGTCAAGATCAAACAAGAGGATTACATCAGGCTCCATCGTATCGTCACGGGCCTTAATGCACGTTCTGTGTGGCAGGCTATGGTTGATGGTACTGTAGATGAGCTTATCGAGCAGGTTCCTGATGAATTCCATGGATTTGTACGTGGCGTTCAGGAAAGCATTGACCTGTCTGTTCGCACTAAGTGGGCTAATGTTTGGAATGAGTACGTAAGAATTGAAAGTATTTCTAGCACTCGAAAGGAATTTGCTTCTGAGGCTGTGAAGTCTCCATACAAGTCAGAACTTTTTTTGCTGCTAGACGGAAAGAATGCTCTTCAGTACATTCTGGAGAAGTCTAAGCCTGCTCATGACTATTCACCTGTAAAGGTATCTAACGATGCGGACTAATTTCAACGTCGGCAGCTCCCTTCTTCTGAAGGGGGTTGTCGGCTCCCAAGCCTTCGGGCTGGCTAATGAGAATTCAGATTACGATTATCAAGGAATCTTTGTTGAGCCGACACAGAACTTTCTAGGACTTGATAACAAGATTCTTGAATCTTACAGCTTCAAAGATCCTGATACTACCTATCATGAAGTAGGTAAGTTCTGTAGGTTAGCGCTAGGGTGCAATCCTACGGTCCTAGATTTATTGTGGCTTGAACACTACAATGTTCGTACCCAACTAGGTACAGAGCTGATAAATCTGCGCAACAATTTTTTGAGCGGGCCTCGTGTGCGTGATGCCTATTTTGGATATGCAGTAAGTCAACTCGGGAAGCTGAATAAAGATGATCGTCCAGAAAAGCGAGCTAAGAATGCGAGGCATTTTGCCAGGTTGCTTCATCAGGGCTGGGAGTTGTATTCTACAGGTACATATTCAGTAAAACTACAAGACCCTGACTTTTATTTTTATTTCGGGCGTCGAGTAGGCGTGGAGCAAGATTATGCGTATGCTCAAGAATTTCTTGAGCACTATCGTGAAAGTTTTGGCACCGATCCAGTTTGTGCCTTACCGGAAAGTCCTAATTCAAAACCCATCAACGAATGGCTATTAAAGGTTCGACATGAATTCTATTCCTACACCAAACCCCATGACCTTTAGTTCAGATATTCCTACAGAAACACTTTTGCTGTTGTGGGAGAACGTCAAGAAGGGTCTGACTAGAGTTTCTGATCACATTGAAAACGGAACATTCCATACGGCGCCTAATACTAAAGGCGCGACTCCACCAGCACAGTCTGGCCATCCCCTTCTATGGGCTGCTATGGGTATCGATATCGAGCTAACCAGACGTGGAGTCAAGCACTAGAAAAGCCCTAAGGATTTGCTTCCTTAGGGCTTTTCTTAGTTGGAAGTTGGGACATCGAATACTACATCATACATTACTCCACCGTCATCAGCTGGGCCGACATACGTGTGCCTGTTATAAGTAGCTGCTCCTGTCACAGTTTTACCATCATTAGTAGCTCTATTAGCTGCGTCGGCAGCTTGTGATTCTAACCAGCCGGGGTCGGTAACCAGCCAATCTGCTGTTTCTTCATCAAGCATCCATGTTTCTATATGGACTTCATACATTTCAATTCTCCTTAGCTGGCTACTACTGTTTGTGCTGTCGTGTGCAATACACCTGCTGACGTAGCGTTAGTCGCAGTAATACGTACACCTACCGCAGTAGTAGTTCGTGATAGCACGGTATAAGTTACTGCTGGAATAGTGTTTCCACTAACTAATCTAAATTTAGGTGTATATGTTGCATTAGGCATAGTTGTATCTAACGTAACATTAATATTGGCATTGTTTCCTGCTGAAATTGCAGCCACACTGGACGTCCCGTACCCAATAGTTAATGTAATAGTAGGCAAGGGGCCAGCTGGCCCCTGAGGTCCGGTAGCTCCGGTAGGGCCTTGTGCTCCTGTTTCTCCTTGAATACCTTGTGGTCCTAATGGACCGGTAGCACCAACGGGTCCTTGAATACCTTGAGGTCCAATACTACCTGTCGCACCCGTATCGCCTTTAGCTCCAGTCGATCCCGTATCACCTTTTACGCCTTGTATTCCTTGCGAACCTATTGCTCCAGTATCGCCTTTGATTCCTTTTTCACCTTGAATACCTTGTGGACCTTGTAATCCAGTAGCACCAGGCAAACCTGCCGGACCAGAATCACCTTGGTCACCCTTAATACCTTGCGGTCCTTCTGGTCCTATTAACCCAGGAGTTCCTTGGTCTCCTTTATCACCTTTAGTTCCACGAGTTCCTTGGGGACCTTGTTCACCTTGTGAACCTATTGGTCCTTGAGGTCCGGCTGGGCCTTCAGGTCCGATTTCACCTTTATCACCTTTGAATCCTCGTGGACCTTGCTCACCTTGTGGACCGGTGTCGGCTTTCAATGAGCTTATCCATTCAGATTCATTTCCAGAAAATCCTTGCATTTTAGCGATAGTAAAGGCCGAAGACCCGTCTTTCCCATCCGCCCCAGGTGCTCCATCTTTTCCATCTATTCCTGAATCACCCTGATTACCTTTGTCACCCTTATCTCCCTTAGGTCCCTGTTCACCTTGCGGGCCTCTAGTTCCTACTCCTGTTGTGGTATTAGCGCGCATGAATCGACGCCATACGATTTTTGCAGCCGAATCGGATGCTTCCGGCTTATCGTCGTCGTTAGGAATATTCATATCTGAGGTAGCCATCATACCTCCTATTTCGTTGATAGCTTTTATAGGTAAATCGTCAGTTGACAGGGTTCAGTACATAAGGTAGGCTAGCTGCATGACACAGAAAATGTATATTTTTCGAGGTCTGCCAGCTTCAGGCAAGTCAACTATCGCTCAAGGTATGGTGGACAAGGGCCAGGGCAGCATTGTTCGCATTGAGCGTGACATGCTGCGTGACCAACTTTACGGATCGCTTGGTCGTCTTTATTCTCGTCCAATGGATTGGGATCACATGACAGATGAAGAATTTGATCTGTTCCGCAGTGCCCGAGAAACTACAGTCACTCAGGTGCAGCATTCCATGGTTTCAGCTGCTCTTGATGCAGCCAAGAGTGTTATTGTATCCGATACCAATCTACCTGCCAAGGTAGTTAAGGGCTGGATTACTATGGCTAAGAAGCACAATGTTGCTTATGAAATTGTCAACATCGATGTTGATGTGGACGAATGCGTCAGGCGTGATGCTGGACGACAGAATTCTGTCGGTGAAGAAACTATTCGTCGTATGGCCAGTTCTCATTTTCACAAGGGTAAGCTGCGCCCGATTGTTGAGCCCGAAGTAAAGACCTGGAGCGTAGAGCCGTATGATAATCCTGAGGATCTGCCTAGTGCAGTAATCGTAGATATCGATGGCACTCTTGCTAAGATGGTCAAATCTACATGTCCGAGGCATGGTCATGCGAGCAAATGATTTAACTGGGCAGAAATTTGGACGTTTAACCGCTATTAATCGAGCTGAAAGTCGTCAAGGTGTAACTCAGAAAAAGACTCGTTGGCACGTCCAATGTGACTGTGGCTTAACTACTGTAGTAGACGCTGGTCTTTTGACACGCAAAGATAGTAAAGCTAAAAGGGATTGTGGGCAACATAAGTACGGACCAGAATCGCCTCACTGGCGAGGCTTTGGACGTATTTCAGCTTCTTATTTTGGTCAAGTTAGAGCCGGAGCTAAGATACGAAATCTATACTTTGATCTTACGATTGAAGATTTAGATTCTACGTTAACTGATTTTTGTGCTTTATCAGGTCTGCCCATATCGACGTCGAAAAAAACTGCCTCTTTGGATCGGATCGACAGCACTCTAGGATATACTAAAGATAACATTCAATGGGTGCATAAAGATATTAACAAAATCAAAACAGATCTTGATCAAAATTACTTCATTGAACTATGCAAGAAAGTAGCAGATAATAATGGATGAAGAGAAGGAATGTACTTGTCGTTCACCTTATGACTGGATGCGTGTCGGTGAGGATGAGCCGGTAAAGGCCGTTATTGCAGCAGTCAAGGCGGCCCACGCAGCAGGCAAGCGTATTGTTGTCATGTCAGGTCGTGACAATTCATGTAGGTATATCACTCTTGGATGGCTGAGGAAGAATCTTGGTCCTGACATGCGTTTCCAGTTGTTCATGCGCTCAGAAGGTGACAACCGCAAGGATGATCTGGTAAAGTATGAGCTGTTCAACGACAACGTTCGCGGCAAGTACCACATTGAGTATGTTCTTGATGACCGCCGACAGGTGGTTGTCATGTGGAGAGCACTTGGACTTTCCTGCTTTCAAGTTGCGGATGGAAATTTTTGAGGTATTTATATGAATAAGTTTAGCTATTTCACTAAGATTGAAGTTCAGGCAGCTCAGTGGAAAGGTGACAATCTTGAGGAAATGAAGGAACTTCTTTCTCCTTATGTTGGTCTCAATGAGTTGGGCGACCCTGAAGTTTATTCGGAAGAAATCGAACCTTACTTTTTTCCTCGTTCAGGTCTTTCTGGTGGAGGCTATAACATACTAAGATTTCTTAATGAGGAAGTTGACCCTGGACGTTGGGTAGTAGTATATTCTGATAAAGAAATTGAAACCATGGATCATGATGAGTTTAAAAAGTTAGGGTACCGACAGTAATGGGATATCTAAGTCGAGTTAGAGGTGCTATTAAGTTTAGTCCACCTTTATCTATTCTTGAGCTACGCAACAACCCAGTACTGAGTAAGTATGAGGAAGGGACAGAGACAGGATACTATCCTGATTTAGAGCTGTGCTCCCAAGACCGTATTAACTTTGATACTATTGAGTGTTCTACTACAGATGCATTCAAAGCTTATGAAGTAGAGAATGATCTTACTGAAATTGTAACCGCTTTGCCAGATCGTACCTTCTCTGGTAGATTAGAAATCTACGGCGAAGAGCAGGGCGATATTTCTGGCTACCGAGTTAAAAATGGCAAGATAGAACAGATTGAACCTACTATGCTATGGCCGGAGGGTTAATTATGGCGCAAAGACGAGGTAGATGTAAGAAAGTAGTTCATCTTGCAGGCAAAAGACCTATTAAGTGTGGTTTGCCTCTGGATGAGAACGGTAAATGTCCTGATCATGGATCGGATACCAAGTAGCTTGACACCTTAGTCAGCCGATGCTAGACTAGTACATGTACGAACGCAATGAATACTAAAAGTAGCCTGATATCGCTGATCTATTTCAGCGAAGGGGTTGACAAGCACAGGTAAGACGCGATACAGTACTAAGTGTAGGAAGTTGACGGGCATTATAGTTCCCTTTTCAAGGGCATGTACTTTCCCGCAATGATCCTACTTAATCTCCTATCTTTTAATGGCAAGAAGACTGGTTGTTACCCAGTTAATCTAGGTTCGAGTCCTGGTGGGAGAGCCATTCTGGTAGGGCAACTGTTGGCAGTTGCGCACGCCTGTTAAGCGTGTTACCCACTGGTTCGATTCCAGTTGCCAGAGCTTAGAGGTAATTGTAGGGATTACCTCTATTCCTTATCCCTACTAAGGAGCTTTAATTGAAAATTTGTAATAAATGTAATGAAGAGAAACCT
>JACCDR012416209.1_pt1 | contig 10037 bp, 5 predicted proteins | sample 7446431 | NCBI WGS metagenome assembly JACCDR01 (sample SAMN15323443, study PRJNA562643) | freshwater metagenome | isolation source: river surface water | place: USA:Blue River Watershed | collected 2017-08-17 | reverse complement strand
GCCTTATCGCGAACAGATTGGCGGTAACGGGAAACTGCCTCCAATGTGGCCGAATCTTCAAATGCCATTGGCATATGTACAATACGGCTGGAAACTTTTATATCGCGCGCGTCGCCAAGCGTGAGTTCAATTTTTACGAGTTGTGAGATTAAATCCTGTTGGTGAATTACACGACTATCGTAATTTATTTGCAATGAACGAACACCGGGAGAAAGTTCTATAACTCCTGCAATAGGGTTTGCTTTTAACGCTTCCATTAATGCATGCACACGCAAGCGCAAACTGAGTTCTAAAATATTGTCGCCGTATTCGAGTAAAATATATTTGTCACCGGCTTGGCGGTAGCTTACCAGTGGTCGGCTACCTTCAGCATTTAAAGACGCAAGGATGCATTCAGACAAATTATCTTTTGATGCGATAAAAGTCTCTTTTGGTGCTATAACAGGTGCGAGCGCTGGAATTATCTGTGGCGCAAGAGTATTAATCGCATTGTCTGCGGCGATTTCCAACGCGAGCGCTGCATCGAAACTCAAACGTTTGAAACGAATTTTATCGCCAGGTTTTACTTGGCCCACTTTCCACAATTCTGCTTTTACTATTGTTACTGGGCAAACAAAACCGCCGAGGCTCGGGCCATCTTTTGTGAGAATAACGGGCATGTCACCAGTGAAATTAATTGAGCCTACTGCATATTCTGTATCGTGAATATTTGAAGGATGTAAACCGGCTTCGCCACCATCGCTACGTGTCCAAGTTGGCTTGGGCCCATTTAAACGAATTCCTAAACGATTCGAATTGTAATGTACTTCCCAAGCGGTTGAAAAAAACATGTCGATGGCTTCGCTAGTAAAAAAATCTGGCGCGCCGTGTGGGCCGTAGAGCACGCCAATTTCCCATTCGTTGCTGTAGGTGGGAACTAATTCTTTGGGTGCAGCGGCAGGTGCAAAAATAGGAGCGGGTGTTGTGCAAGCTGCAATTGCAGGGTTGCTGATGGCAAGCATATCGGTCGCGCGCAGTGTGCGCCCTGCGTGGCCACCAAATTGGCCTAATGCAAAAGTTGAACGGCTGCCGAGATAAACGGGCACGTCAAAGCCATTGCGAATAGCGAGATAACTTCTGCAGCCCGAATCGGCTTTACCAACATCAAGAACTTGTCCCGCTTTCACGCTGACAGGCGACCAAAATGGAATGATTTCACCGTCAATTTTTGCGGCGGAAGTTGCGCCCGTGAGTGCAATAATGCAATCGGTATGAAACCGTAATTTCGGGCCAACAATTGTAAACTCTAATGCTGCCGCACTTTCATGATTGCCCACTATGCGATTAGCTAAACGAAACGCATAGTCATCCATAGGGCCTGATGGCGGAACTCCGACGCTCCAAAAACCAACACGACCAGGATAATCTTGGATGCTGGTATAGGTACCGGGTTGGAGCACTTCAACAACTGGCGCGTGATAATTAAACGATGCAAGTTTAGTGGTAGCAACGTCACCGCTCGCGAAAAAATCTGTGCTAATAATTTGTCGCAGATAATCCAAATTTGTGGAAATGCCTGCAACGCGCGTTTCGTTGAGCGCAACTTTCATTTTTTCAATGGCGGCGGAGCGGTTCTCAGCGTACACGATTATTTTTGCAATCATTGGGTCGTAGTAAGGCGATACCTCAGTGCCCGTTGCAACCCAGGTATCAATACGTGCGCTTTCAGAAAAAACGACATCGGTTAATACACCGGGTGAAGGTTGGAAGTCGCGAACGGCATCTTCAGCGTAAAGACGAACTTCAATCGAAGCGCCTTTTGGATTAATTTCGATATTTAAATTCGGAGCTTGATTGGCTGCGGTGAGAATCATCCACTCAACTAAGTCCACACCGGTGCAAGCTTCGGTAATGGGATGCTCCACTTGCAAGCGTGTGTTGACTTCTAAAAAATAAAATGCATCGCGCGCTGCATCGTAAATATATTCTATGGTACCGGCGGAGCGATAGTTGACGGCTTCGCCCAAACTTTTCGACGCGGCTAATAATTTATCGCGTGTGGCTTTAGGTAAATTAGGTGCTGGAGTTTCCTCCACCACTTTTTGATTGCGACGTTGCAGCGAGCAATCACGCTCGCCCAAAGCAAGCACATTACCTTTACCATCGCCAAAAATTTGAACCTCTACGTGGCGTGCGTTATCGACAAACCGCTCTAAAAAAACACCGCTGTCGCTGAAAAAATTTTGTCCTAAGCGTTTTACACTGTCGTAAGCATTGATTAATTCAGCTTCGCTGTTGCATCGAGTTAAACCTATACCACCACCTCCGGCGGTACTTTTTAACATCACCGGATAGCCCAAGCTCGCTGCGAATTGCATTGCATCTTCAAGTGAATTTAACAATCCTGTTCCCGGCGTTAAGGGGACCCCCGCCTGCTCAGCAATTTCTCGTGAAGTGTGTTTCAAGCCGAATTGACGTATTTGATCTGGCGTGGGCCCGCAGAAGGCAATCCCTGCTGCTTCGCACTGTTCACAAAAAGCAGCATTTTCTGATAAAAAACCGTAGCCAGGGATAATCGCTTGAGCACCGGTTTCTCGCGCCGCTGCGAGTATGCGGTCAACTTGTAAATAGCTTTCAGCTGCGGTGTTTCCGCCAAGACATACGGCGACATCGCAGGCAGTTACGTGAGCGGAATTTCGATCAGCATCGGAATAAACAGCAACGGATTTCACACCCATTTTTTTAAGGGTCTTGGCGATACGTACCGCAATTTCACCACGGTTTGCAATGAGTACTGTGTGAAACATTTTCTCTCTCCAATGCTTTTTCTTTTTGGAATTTAATTCTGTCAAAAATTTACTGATTAAGTTGCTGAAAAGAGTATCTATGTTGTTCAAGACTGTCGGAGACAGGATGTCGACGTCAAGCGTACAAGGACGTATTCACAGCGGGTCTTGAACAACATAGATGCTCTTTTTGATCTGATGACCAGTAACTATAAATAAATTTTCTCTTAGCTTTTTTGCAATTGTTTTATATAAGCCCGCCAACCACCCAAATGTGTAATATCAGTTGCACCTTCAATTGCGATCGCTTCACAAATAAAACCTTTTACTTCGCGGCCATCTTGTAAAATCAACGTACCAATACCGAGTGGAGCTGGAATAAGTGCAACAAAACTCCCAAATTCTTTTAGCGGCACATCCCACAACTCAACTGCAATGGCAGCACCACCTTCTGCTGTGCGAATCAGTCCAGGTTTCGGTGGTGTCGTATTGGGCAAAGCAAATAGGCGATAGTTAGTTGCAGAAAATGTGCTCTCTACAAAAATCGCGTTACGTTCTTGTAATTGGCTGTTCAATGGCATACCACTTAAATGTGCGCCAACTACAGCAACGCGAACATAATCTTTCGGCGGGTTGATATTTTTCTCAATTCTGGTCGGTAATTTTCGATCTGTGTGGCCTAAAGGCAACTCAATAAAATCTTGCCAGCCTTGCCCAAATGCGGCGAGTGCAGCGTCTTGCCAAGCGGGGGCAATGAGGGTGATACCAAAAGGCAATCCATCGGAGCGCATAGCCGCTGGCAGAGCGAGCGCGCAACAATCGGCAAGATTTACGAAATTAGTGTAAGTACCTAATTGGCTGTTTACACAAATAGGTTCTTCCATCACCTGTTTAATTCGCGGATGACAGGGCGCAGTCGGGACGAGTAAAGCATCAACAGTGCTTAATTGAATTTGAATTTCTCGAGCTAATTCCGCGCGTTGGTATTCCGCAGCGAAGGCATCTATTGCAGAAAATGACTTAGCTTTTTCAATTATGCTGCGCACAGTTTCATTCATTTGTTGTGCGTTATTTTGTATGAAATCGGCAAGCGCGGCATATCGCTCTGCAACCCATGGGCCGCCGTAAAGTAATTGTGCTAGCGCATACATGGGGCCAAAATCCATAGGGATAATTTCCGCACCAAATTCAGCGAGCTTTTTCAGTGACGCATCCCAAGCTGCTTGTGCCGGTTTATCATCAAACCATTGCATGTTAGTTGGAATACCTAAGCGAGGTTTCGCGGAAAAATAACGAGAGTAGCCAAGCGTTTTGCGAGAAAAACTATCTGCTGCATCAAAGCTCTCTAATAAGTCGGCAATTGATTTGGCATCGGCGACGGTCAATGCAAAAATCGAAACGCAGTCGAGGCTACGACAAGCCGGAACCACTCCTTTTGCACTGAAACGGCCCTTGGTGGGTTTTAAGCCTACAATATTGTTAAAGCCGGCAGGTACGCGGCCGGAGCCCGCGGTGTCTGTCCCCAAACTGAAGGGCACTAATCCGCGCGCAACGGTGGTTGCAGAGCCAGAACTCGAACCACCGGACACATAATCTGGGTTAAAAGAATTGGGCACGGCACCATAAGGTGACCGCGTGCCCACAAGACCGGTGGCAAATTGATCTAAATTGGTTTTGCCGAGCACAATGGCTCCGGCTTTTTTTAAACGCGCTACTGCAGTGGCATCGACCGTCGGGATGTAAGTGAATGCAGGGCAGGCAGCAGTCGTCGGAATTCCAGCAACATCAATGTTATCCTTCACTGCAAACGGAATACCCTTTAACGGAAACGAATCGTCGTTCAATTGCTCGAGAGCATTAAGCTGTGCATCAAGTTCGTCGGCGGAAACTAAATAGATCCAAGCAACGTCGTTTGCATCAATGTGATTGCGCAGCTGGTGCAAGGCAACGCGGGGTGTAATCATGCCGCTGCTGTAGCCATGCAACCATTCGTTTAGTGTCCAACCGAGGGTAGCTATCATTATTCTGCCTGTTGTGTTCGTGGAGCGAAATCTTAAATACCATCTTGAATACAAGATTGCTTTTTTTGGATTTTGCAGTAACCATGCCAATTGCAATGTGTGCCTGTGGGTAGGTTTAAATGGATAGGTAAAAAATAAGGTAAATCAATGCGTTGAATGACTTATCTGAGATACATGTTTTTTAAAAAAAACATGATGAAGGAAATTAATCTGCACATATGCTGTGCGCAGTATTTTTTTCGGCGAGCGAAGTTGGTGCGACATTGAAATAAAAATTAAATTTACGCGCCATTCGATAAAACGTTTTTCACTGTGAGATTTTTTATGACAATGAATTGGAATCAACTTCTTTGTGCCGAACGCCTAGGCTATCGCCCTGCAAAACGCGAAGAAGGTCGGTCTGCGTTTCACTCGGATCACGACAAAATAATTTTTTCTGGCGCTTTTCGTCGATTAGCGCGAAAAACTCAAGTGCACCCTCTGGCCACAAATGATCATGTTCACAATCGCATGACCCACAGTTTAGAAGTTGCCTGTGTGGGGCGAACTCTGGGCATTCGCGTTGGCGAAGCGCTTAAACAAAATCACTATTTGCCAGAACACATTTGGCCTACTGATATCGGCGATATAGTGCAGGCAACTTGTCTTGCGCACGATATTGGCAATCCCCCTTTTGGTCATACGGGCGAGGATGCAATTCGTAACTGGTTTCAAAAAGAGGGAGCAGAATTTCTTGCAGATTTGTCGCCGGACGAGAAAGACGATATCCGTGTTTTTGAGGGGAATGCTCAAGGGCTTCGCGTATTAACCACCTCGGAATACCATCAGTATCATCAAGGTATGCGCTTAACCTATGCGACCTTGGCCTCCTCAATGAAGTACCCTTGGTGTTCCACCGACACCGTTTTAAATAATCGACCTAAAAATAATAAATACGGGGTGTTTCAAACCGAGCGCGATTATTTTCATGAAATTGCGGGAAAAACTGGTTTAATTCAAAAAGGTAAGGATTGGTATTGCCGCCATCCGTTAGTCTATTTAATGGAAGCCGCCGATGATTTTTGTTACGGCATCATTGATTTGGAAGATGGTTTGGAGATGGGCATTTTGCAATGGGCGGAAATATACGAGTTGTTGCATCCTGTTATTGCCGATTCACCTCAGCTAGCGGATTTGGAACGCACGCTAAAAAAAGTCAATGAAGGTAGAAAGCCTGCGCTGGTTCGCGGCAAAGTAATAGATGCGTTTATCAATGCAGGAACCGCCGCGTTTATCCAACATCAAAACGCGTTTCTGCGCGGGGATATTGATAGTGATTTAATTTCCTTGTGCGATCCCACTGTTATGAATGCGGTTCAAGCGGCGAAAGATTTAGCAAAGCGGAAAATTTTTAATCACTCGCGGCGAGTAGAATTAGAAATTGGTGCCTATGCAATTATTGGAACTTTGTTACGTACCATTTGCGGTGCGGTTTATGCGTCTCTTGGTGATCCAAATTTTATGACCTACAAAGACAATCGCGTGATGGCACTCATGGGAGACAATAATTTTCACCCAAACGTGAGCAAGCGCCAAGGTAATTATAAATATTTGGCGTTAATGGCGGTAATTGATTTCATCAGTGGAATGACAGATAACTATGCCACTAATCTTGCTAAGCAGTTTAATGGCATGGGGGATTTCCGCTATTAGTATGGAACTTACCTGGTTGCGCTTAAAGCATTATTTTCCACTCGCATTTATTGTTGTAATGAGCCCATTTTTTTTTGTGAGTGGGCCTGATCAATATACAACGCGCCTATTTTCGGCCTTGTGGGATTGCGGACATGTAGTATTTTTCGCGGTATTAGTAGCGGCGGTTAATCTGCGTTGGAATCTTCGCTCATTAAAACATTCTCTCTGTTTAATCTGTATTGTCTTTGTGTGCGGCGGGTTGATCGAATTGGTGCAAACCTATATTGGACGAGATGGCAATTGGCTCGACTTATTGCGAGATCTTACCGGAACCTGCTTGGGTTTACTGTGGTTACAACAACCAACCAAAATTATTTGGTATGCGCGTTTTTTCGCTCTATTTCTATTGCTGCCTTCAGTTAATGCTGTTGTTAAAGCAGCTTACGGCCAAATTCATGCTGCGCGACAATTTCCCCTATTAAATGATTTTGAATCAGTCATTGAATTGCAATCCATCAGAGGGCCTGTTAATCGAGCGAAAGATTACGCTACAAGCCATGCACATTCCCTTAAAATTAATTTTACCACTGATGAATATTCTGAAGTCAGTTTCAATGACTTGTATCAATCATGGGAAGGCTTCCGCTTTTTAAGTATCGATTTATACAAACCAGATGATTTGCCCCTTGCAGTGATTATTCGCATTAATGACAGGCAGCACGAATTGGGAGCCAATGATTATAGTGACCGATATAATAAAAAATTTTCCCTCAACCAGGGGTGGAATCACCTTGAAATTTCTATTACTGATATTCAGCATGCACCCGCCACGCGCTTGATGGATTTACGTCAAATTCAAAAAATTGTTGTGTTTAGCGCTAACTTAAAGGCGCCTCGGGATATTTATCTAGACAATATCAGGTTGAGGTGATCGTCTGGGTATTCAGGGTGGGCATGATTGTTTATACTGATCAAGTATTTACTCTAAACATTTCTCTTTGGAATGATGGTAAATTACAGAATCTATTCTTTATACGTTTTTAACGAGTATGTAGCTCAGCGAACATTAAAAAACTATGCGATATCTCTACACATTTCTATTTTACCTAGCGATTCCTTTTATCCTCCTGCGTTTATTATGGCGGGCCTATTCTGCACCAGCTTATGCAAAGCGGTGGGCGGAACGATTTGGCTTTTTTCCGCCGCTCATAACGGATAAAAAGGTGGTTTGGTTGCACGCAGTATCGGTGGGAGAGTTTATCGCTGCCCTACCTTTAATTCGTTATTTGCAAGCGCGTGGAGATTTGCAACTTGTTATCACCACGACAACACCAACAGGTTCAGAACGTGTGCGCGCCAGCTTGGGTGACACAGTGTTTCATGTGTATGCACCCTACGATTTGCCCGATGTGTTGGGGCGGTTTATTCGGCGTGTCAAACCATCACTCCTATTAATTATGGAAACAGAATTGTGGCCAAATACCTTGGCTAGTTGCCTCGCCAATAACATTCCCAGTATATTAGTCAATGCACGCATGTCGGAAAAATCAGCTAAGGGTTATGAAAAATTTTCTGCAATTACGCGCCCTATGCTGCAATGCTTGTCTGTTGCCTTGGTGCAAAATACTACAGATGCACAACGATTTCAGCGGTTAGGTTTACCGCAATCAAAAATAGAGATTACTGGCAATATCAAATTCGATTTAACGCTGGCGGATGACTTAATTGTTCAAGCAGCGGAGTTGAAAAAATTGTGGTCAAATAATGGTGCACATTTAACATGGATTGCCGCCAGCACTCATCCGGGTGAAGATGAAATTATTTTAGCTGCTTATGCTGAATGCATTAAAAGTCCGCTATTAGCATCACTTCGGTTGGTGTTGGTGCCGCGCCATCCTGAGCGATTTACCAGCGTTGTGAATTTGTGTGCAAATCGCGGGTTTCAGGTCGTGCGTCGCAGTGAAAAAGCGGTGGCTGCGGAAACACAAATTATTGTAGGAGACACTATGGGCGAACTTTTGTTAATGTTCGGCGCAGCCGACATTGCATTTGTAGGTGGCAGCCTAGTGCCCAATGGAGGCCACAATTTTATTGAGCCAGCGGTGTGGCAATTGCCACTATTGAGCGGCTGTCACCTGTTTAATTTTGCAGAGGTCGCTGGGCTGTTAGAGAACGCGGGTGCACTCATCCTAGTGACGAACGCAAAAGAATTGGCGCAACAAATAGAGCGGCTTTCGCTCGACGCCTCAGCGCGAAAACTTCAAGGCAAGGCTGCTGCAAAAGTTGCGAATGATAACCGAGGAGCACTAGAAAAAACGCGAAATGCGATAAATAGCTTTTTAAACTAGCGGTGCTGTTGAATTTATAGACTTTTTTCGTTGCAGTTCTTGCGGTTGTAGTGAAACGACCAAACTGTGAAACAGGAACGTCCCGCAAAAAAAAGCCGATAACAAGCCTGCCCCCCGTGATCGCTGCAGCGCTCGGCATTCATCCTGCGAACTACAGAGTGGCCAGAACCTTGAGTTCATCAAAGGCCGAATATACGAATGCAACCTTCCCTACTTACAGTTGTAAAAAGGTTTAAACACCACTTGCAGGAGGAGTCTATATATGTTGCGCTATTTATCCTTATTTATTAGAGTTTAGTTACTTGGTGATGATGTCTTTTTGCTTTCGTTAAGCCCTTTAAGAGCTTGTTCCCATGTACGCCTCAATAGTGATGCATCCCCTTTTTCACTATGGCTTGAAACAACAAATTTTGCTTTGCCATATTTAGACATTAATATTTTGGCGGACTTTGGCCAAGCTTCTAAATTTGCGTCACTTAAATTGCCAAGACCCTGAGGTTTAACAAAGCAACCACCGAATAAAATTTTACTCTCAGGCAACCAAACCACTAGGTTATCTTGAGTGTGACCTGGACCGGGGTAAAAAACTTCAATTTTATTTTTAACTAGCCAATAGCTAACTTCACTAAATGAATATTTAGCTTGTGCCTTGCCGGATTCTTTCAAAAGTTTATTTGTTAATTCAGATGCATAGGTGGGAATAGATTGAGAATTAAGCCAGTCTATTCCCCCTGTGCTGTCGCTATGGAAATGTGAGGAAACAGTTCCTTTGATTTTATAGCCGCGCTCCACAAACCAATTAACTAATTTTTCAGTGTCTGTAGCCGTAAATGGAGTGTCAATTAGATAGGCATCTGTGTTTACAAGTACCACCAAACCATGTTTAGTAACAACACCCCAACCGTTAACTTCTTCGAACGATGTATGAACAAAAATACCATCTTCAAGTTTCTCGATTTTTAAATCAGGTAAAGCCGCACCTGCGGCTGTAATGCTACAAAAGAAGCATACACATGAAACAAATAATTTCTTCATACTTTTCCTTTTATAACGCCACGAGGTACGGTGGCTTTTAAGTTAATGGCATGGACTCCTCTCCCTTAAACGGCATCAATGTGTCAAACTGGAATGGGTTAACAACAGTTAAACAAAGAGAGATGTGTCACCATGAACATTAGGTAGCCCTCAATCCAGCTGCATAGTTTTCGCTTGTTGCTCATACTGGTATT
>JACCDR011085804.1_pt1 | contig 10038 bp, 11 predicted proteins | sample 7446431 | NCBI WGS metagenome assembly JACCDR01 (sample SAMN15323443, study PRJNA562643) | freshwater metagenome | isolation source: river surface water | place: USA:Blue River Watershed | collected 2017-08-17 | reverse complement strand
GCATTGTTGCGATTGTTGGCGAGGGAGTTATGTTTGGCTCCGATAAAAAGGCCAATGAATTTAGGGATTGGCTGGATTCGCTCGGCGCCACTTCTGAAAAACTTGAAGAGGGCACCTTTAACGATCCTTCATTGCCGGTAACCACTGGTGTTAATGCTCGAATGCTGGTGATTGATAAGCCGGCAGATGCTCCCATGTATTCGTTGGGCGATACCAGCGCCGAATCAATCAGCCAAAACGAAGTGCAGTCGATCATCGACCGAGTATCGGCCAACTTTGGCGCGAAACTCAAAATAACTGCAGTTGCGAGCGCTGTTGAGCTCCCGCCAGAAGTGCAGGCGCACATGGAGAAAAACGGGATTGCAGGCAATAAGGTAAAGGGCGTATTCCACGGCGGCTCTATTTTTGTAAATCGCGAGGCCCTGCGAACTGCGCAGGATGTTGAGACGGTTATTTTACACGAGCTGGCCCACGTCGGCCTTGCCAAAATGTTTGGCCCCGATATTCAAGCGGCTATGGGTAGTTTGTATTTGGCAATGGGTGGCGAGAAAACATTGCGAGAGCTCGCCACAAAATACGCTATGCCCCTGGAAAAATACCAAGCGGCTTATGCCAATGCAAAACCGGCAGAGCGCCTTGGTTTTATGGCTGAGGAATTGTTGGCGCACATTGCGGAAAATAATAAACCCAGCGTTAAGCGATTCCTTAAAGAATTAATTGGCTCTATTCGCACCTGGTTGCGCTCCAATGGTTTTATATCCTCTGCGGAAATGTCAGAGAGTGAATTATTTGCGTTGCTTAAGGAGGTTCGCCAGTTTGCGGCGGTGGACGATGGTGGAATTAGATACAGCCTGAGCGACGAACCCCGCCCCAGTGGCGGGTTTTCTTTATCTGGCAAGACAGAAGAGCGCAAAGTCTATGGAATTCCGATCGACACAATTATCCGCAAATTACAGGACAAAATGCGACCGCTGCTAACCACTCAAAGAGCGGTTAAAAATGCCGGGGGCAGCATCGCAGAAAGTGAAGATGCCTATTTAGCTGAAGAGCTTTTCCACGGCAAAACTGAAAATGATTTGCGCAAAATGAAAGAGCGTTTTATTGAGCCGCTCACCAAAAAAATGGCTGAAAATAAAATTGAGCGCGAGGAATTGGATTTATATTTATGGGCGCGCCACGCTGAAGAGCGCAATATTCAGATCGCTAAAATTAACCCCGAAATGCCAGACGGCGGTTCAGGCATGACCACCGCGCAAGCCAGGGAGGTGCTGCGTAAATTTGCCGCCGAGGGCCGCACGGCCGCGCTTAATGATGCCGCCAAGGTGGTTTATGCGATGCTGGCAGAAAAGCGGCTCATTGTGCGCCACGGCCTGGCCGACGATGCAACCGTGGACACCTGGGAGAATATTTACCAGAACTATGTACCGCTAAAAGGCTACGCCAAAAACGAGGGCGGTACTCGAACTAGAACCGGACGCGGGTTTGATATTCGCGGCAATGAATCTATGCGGGCGCTTGGTCGTCGCACCATGCCGGAATCGCCACTTCTTCACTCTGTTCGCGACCTAACAGAATCCATTATCCGCTTTCGCAAAAACGAAGTCGGCAACGCCTTTTTGAATTTAATTCAGGCCAATCCCGACCCTGATTACTGGCAGGTGTTCGACTCTTCAGACCCGGAATTTGAGCGTAAGATTTTAAAATCCGAGGGGCGTGAGGTTGTTGGCAATGCCCGCGTTACGGATAAATCTCGGTATTTCATCACCAAGAAAAACGGCAAGGAATATTGGATAAAACTTGAAGACCCATTGCTGCTGCGCGCAATGCAAAACCTTGGCCCGGAAAAGCTAAACGGTTTCTTTAAGGTTATGGCAAAAGCTACGCGCTTCTTGTCCTCGATGGTGACACAATACAACCCCGAATTTATTATCACCAACTTTGAGCGCGATATTCAGGCGGCCATTATCAATTTGCAGGCTGAGATAGATTTGCATGACGGCAAGGTGCGCGGAAAGCAAATTACCGGCGCGATGATAAGGGGTGTTATGCCAGCAATGAAGGCCGCCCATGCAGGCCTTCGCGGCAAGCCGTACACCGAAGGCCCGATGCAAGAGTGGTCGAAAGCCTTTGACGACTTCCGCAATGCGGGCGGGGCAACCGGCTGGTATCAAGTAAAAGATGTTGATGAGCTGGCGGATGAGCTATCCGGACTGGTGAACATGCAGAAAAAGACCTTTATCGGCGCCGCTGCGCGCACCAAGCAAGTTGTGTCTGATTTTGTATCGAACGCCAATGGTGCGGTTGAAAACGCCACGCGCCTTGCTGTGTATAAGGCTGCGGTAGATGCTGGGATCAGCCGCCAAAAGGCCGCCTCGCTAGCGAAAAACCTTACGGTTAACTTTAACCGAAAGGGCGAGGTTGGCACTGCGATTAACTCCCTGTATATGTTTTTCAATGCGTCGGTGCAAGGGACGGCCTCGCTCGCCAGGGCGCTGGGCACCATGAAAATTGGGGCCGACGGCAAACGCCACCTCAACATGAGCCAAAAAATCGTGATTGGGGTGATGGGTGCCAGCTTTGCATTGGCAATGCTTAACCGCGGCATGGCTGGCGACGATGACGACGGCGAAAGCTGGTGGGACAAGGTTCCTGACGCCGTTAAAGATCGCAACCTGGTTATCATGAAATCTGTTTTTGGCTTCGAACAGGACGGGGGGTATTTCAAAATCCCGCTGCCATATGGATACAACGTATTCCACGCCATAGCCACCAATGTGGAGTCGGTTACACGAGGAAGCAAGGGGGTTGGTAAGGGTGCCGGGGCGATTCTCAAATCTATGCTGGGTGCTTTTTCACCCATCGGGGTTGCCGAATCGGACTCGTTCGCGGGGCTGGCGGCGCGAACCATAACCCCAACCGTATTCAAGCCATTCACAGATTTAACGGCGAATGAAAACTTTTTTGGAGGGAAGATTTACGCCGAGAATATGCCGTTCGATACCCCCAAGCCAGACAGTCAGCTTTCCATGCGCGCCACCGCCGAGCCATGGAAATGGATAGCTAAATTCATGAATCAGGCAACCGGGGGGTCTGACTTCCGCAGCGGGATTATTGATGTGAGCCCAGATAAGATGGGGTACATATTCAACTACTTCACGGGCGGGGCAGGGCAGTTTGTTTCTAGCACGCTGGATGCAAGCATAAAAACCTACCAAGGGCGCGAAGTTGGCGCAACCGAGACGCCCTTTGTCCGAAAATTCGTTGGAAAAGTCACACCCTATAAGGATCAGAATAACTTTTATGAGAGAAAAAAGGAGATTGATCAAATACATGACGAACTCAAGTCAATGCCGGCGGGCAGTGCTGAGCGCAGAGAGTTTGCCACCGAGAACAAGAAAAGCCTAAATCTGGTTATTGCGGCTAAGGCCACCGCGAAAGACTTGTCCGGTCTTCGCAAAAAGCGCAATGCAATTATGGACAATGACGACCTAAGCGAAAAGGAAAAGGACGAACGACTCAAGCCGATAGAGGCGAAAATGAAAGCCAAAACCGACTCCTTTAATAAGCGCTACAACGGCTAGGGATAGCCTTCGCCAGGCCCGCTGCCCGCACCGTAAATGCCGTTGGCCAGCATGAAAATTATCAATATCAAGATAATCAGGAGGCCCAGCGGGCTGTCCCAAAATGGCGGCTTGCCTTTAATCATAAAAATCCCTCGGGTGTTTCGCGCATTCTTCCTTGGCGCAAACCAAAGATCAATGCCCATAAAAATTCCCACCGAGAACCTCATCTTGGGGCGAGAACCCCAGTTTGGGGCAGGGTAGGTTTTTGACCTGACCGACACACACAAAACAAAAAGCCCCGGCGCTGCAAACACTGGGGCTTTTTTATTTCTCGCTATTTTGTCGTGACGGAAAGATAGCGGCGTACTTAACCAAGAGATAACGCTTAATGAGCAACAAAGAAGCACCAAAAGGCATGCCTCTGAAGCTTAATATTACTTCAGAAACCCAGCTAAAGATAGGTGGAAAAATGAACGAGACAGATGCCGGAATGGTTGGAAAGATGCAGGCTGCAGCACTGATAATTGCGGCGGTGGCCATGCCGATATTGGCCATTGCTGCGCTTGCTTATGCGGTAAGGTGATTAGGGTTTGCTAAACCTTGCCGTGATGAGAGCTGAGCTCTCTTGGCCAGAAGAATCCCTTGACGCAATTCGGGTTGCGGATGGCGATTTGAATATGGGACTTGCTGCAAAATCCAGCTCCTTCATATACGGGGCCGCCCTCCTGAAAAACTCCGCGAACAGAGTCATACGGTTGCTTCCCGCCGGACTCATTCAGGGAATGAAGCACCTGTATTACTTGGCAATCAAGTTTGCGAAGTAATTTATCTGGGCCATGGGTGTTTTTTGGAAGTTCGGTATCATCGATTAAATCCCAGGCGCTACAGAGAATATCGTGGGCGCTTGCAAGCGCGTCTATATGATGCTTCTCTAAAAGATTGCAGCAATTGCCTAGGTTGAGAATTGCCCCAACTACAGCCGGCTTGGATTTTGATTTGTGCCTTTTAAGATTTTCCCTTGCGTACTCAGCGGCTCGCTCAGGGTTGTTCTCCCAAAAGTACATACCATTGCCAAGCCAATCATAATCGTTTGTGCTTGGTTTGAACTTGGCCTTTCCAGAAACTAAGTCCCTTGCTGTTTCAAGGGCGCACCCGTGAAAGCCAATCAGCAGCGATGGGAACGAGCGGTACATCTGCCAAACTAGGCTCGATACGGCTTCGCCACATTACCGCTCTTAGTCAGGATTCCGGCCGCTTTCAGCAGATTAATCGCATCCTCTCTGGTTCCCTCACGCTTCAGCCGCTTGTTTTCGGCATTTATGGCCGCCGTCAGCTTCTCGGCGTTCACTTGCTCAGTGGTGCGGTAGGTGGTATTCATAATGGGCACTCTATGGTTTATTTATGTTGCTTTACTCAAATTATATACAGCAATTTACTAACGCGCACAACGTGCGCATATGAACTAAGAGCATCCGTGCCCATTTTCATGCCCATTAAAATTCCGCTAGGCGCCCAAAGTCTTCGGCATCCTGATTTTTTCCTCAAGCTGGGTGGCCATAAATCGCATATTGGCGGCCTGGTTGGCGATCCGCGCCAGCTCTTCGTGCATTCCGTAAGTGAGCGCATACCCAAGGGCGCCAGCATTGATCGTGGCAAGTACAGCTTCTTTGCTAGCCGATCCTCTCTTGATGGAGGTGCCGTGCTCGTAGGCTACGCGCTGGGTTAGATGATCCACAGATAACTCAAAGGCTTCTTGAGCCAAACTAAATGCCTTGGTGGATATGGCCTTGCGGATATCCTCGCTTAGGTTTAGCCCTGGCAGGCTCGATCCGGGTATGCTCAGTGCGGCAGCCGGATCAATCGGTGGCAGCTCATCCCTTGGAATATATTCCCCCTCCAATTCGATCCGCGCCACCAGGCTTAGCGCCTCGGTAAAGTGCTCGGGCGGAATCTCCTTATAGCTGCAACCGAACTTACTCTTGATTGAACTCCAGCACTTAATCGCCGCGGCACCTTGTTTTTCCTTTGGGCAGCTTTCGGCGCGGGCCTTAACCAAAGCTTTTATGGCATCGCACTGGTCCAGGGTTAGGCCATTGGGTAGGGCGGTTTTGGTTTTTAGGTTGGGGGACGGCGCTTTTATCTGTTCGGCCATTTCGTTGAAAGCCTTAATGTAGGCCTCTTTCACCTGGGCAGCCTTCTTGCCGGTGAAGCCCATCACCAAAAACATAAAGCCGTCTTTGGTCATTTCCCACAGGGTGCGTTTTTCGCCCTTTTTGTCTAAATATTCAACCGCCTCAAAATTGAGGGCGTTAAATTCTGGAGAGCATTCGATTGATTGGATGCTGCGCACAACGTTATCGTGGCGCTTGCCGAATGCCTCTGCGACCTTTAGCGAGCTTGTTCGAATTTGGTTATGGGTGAGGGTGATGGCGTCTTGGGGGATAAATGGGATTATTTGAGCTGTCATAGTGTTCGCCTCTTTCAAAGGGGTAATTCCATCGGGGCGATGGAGGCCAAGAGGTTGAAAGCCGCGAACACACGGTGTGCTAATTTCCCTTGCGGGTATTTTATTCGCACCCTCTCGGCCATAACAAAAACTATGGACGAAAAAAAACCGCAAATCTAACGGGAGCGGGTGCCGGTGTTCGTCGAGCTTTCAAACTCTTGACGAAAGGCTATACCCGTTAGCTGCGGCTGTCAAATCATCTTCTAACCCTAAACCCGGTTATATCTATTGATGTTTCGCAGTCGCTGACCAGCTTGAGCGATAAAAATATAGAATCATTCTCGCTCTGAATAATCTTATCGGCCGTTATAGTTCCGCTAGTGAAATCCGAGCTTTGAAACTTTCCGCTCCCGGTTAAGTAATTTTCACCGTCCGCTAGCGTTAAATTAAATTTAATCTTTAGCTCAGAAAAAATCTCTGCCAGAAATTCCGCCTCGGCGCCCGTTCCGCTAATTGTTAAATCCGCACTTGTCGCGCCAAATGCTCCAGCGAATTCATTCTTGATGCAGCCGTTCACTCTTGCTGTTGCAGTGTACTTGCCGCGGATAAGCTCCATTGTTGGGTGCCCGGTAGTGGCCACTGGCTCAAGCAGCAAACTGCCGCGAAGGTATTTTAGTGGCACCTGAACCGAAGTTACCGGCTTGTCGTCCGTAACTGTGGATACTGCCGAGCCGAGGGCGATAATTGTCTCGCCGTTTGTGGCCGTTAGCTCAATGGTGTAATCGCCAGGCTCAAACCCATCTATCTTAAGCGTACTCTCGTTAGCGGGGAATTTTCGGGTGGCGGTCATCGTCTTGCCGGCTACCTTAACCGAGTAGACCGTCCCTGCTGGCGCCTCATCCGCCATGGCTTTTGGAATGACTATGCTTAGCGCGACTTTTGCGGCCTGCGCAGGGATTGATGGCGCCGGCTCCCCAGTTACCCCGGCACCGGATTTATTTCCGCCGCCACTTCCGCAGGACGCAAGAGATACTATTGCCAGCATCGCTAGCAGTTGGTTTTTGTTCATTGTTGTATTCCGGTTAGGTTAGGTGTGCGCCGATTCTACCGCAACCCAGCCCGTTAGCCTGTGAGACATTGCCCTATTGGGGTGTGGGATTCTGGCGCAAACGGCTCCACCACAAATCCTGAAAACTCCCCACTCTCACAAATGACGGCGACCCGCACTGGATGGCAGATGACCTTGGACAATTCGGGTAGAATTTTTAACTCAAAGAACACGGCCTCGTCGCTGCTGTCGCCAATCTTTCCAGCGATTATCGGCATTTTTCCGCCATCTTGATCGGTCCAGGAGTCGATCACCTGCCCGCACAACTCCTTAGTTTGCCGGCAAAGAACTGCCTTTGCCGCCTCAAAGCATTTTTGGCAGTAGATGTACTCTGTTACGAATGATCCGCGCTGACTCATGTTTCCACCCTTAATCCCGCGATTGATTTAACGGTAACGCTTGGACCCTTGGCTAGATCAAATCCAATAATGGCTGATGTGTAGGCCTTGCGCCACTTAAGAAATCCCTCCATCTGTGCGTCAGGCTTGATGGGCGTTATGGTCATGGCGAGCGCAAAGGCGCCGCCGTCCTGAATGCTATCAATATGCCGGGGTGAAAATCGGGGTGTTGGCGGGGTGATTTTCGGGGTGATTGGTTCCCGCTCACGATCGCAATTCAGGCAGGTGTCGCCGTACAAAATATAGCCGTGCTTGTCGCAGGTGAATGGCATATCAATAAGCCCCTCTCATTTTTGCCTTTGGCAGCTTATCCGGGCTGTCAACTAGTGTCACCGATATAATATTACCATCGTCATCCCTAGACACTGCGCTGCAATAGAATCTCGTTTTCATGCGGTCATGTGTGAAGTGATCGCCATTTAGCACCGTATCATTTTTTAGCCGGGCATCCAGGGCTACGTCCCCGTCTCCAAACTTTTTAATAACTGAATCCCTGGCCTTCTTAATTTCATCTTCGTTCACATTAAAACCCTCGCAATCAATAAAAAACTTTTCCCGTATCGAAAAAATACCAAGCGTTATCAACGGCTTAGTTTTCCGATTTTTCCGGTTTTTCGATGGTTAAAAAATGCGAAAGGCTTTTAAAAACAATGGCATGCGCGGTTTGCAATGGCACACTGGGGGTGTAGGGGTCGTGGGTTCAAATCCCGCCGTTCCGACCAATTAAGTCTTTGTTTTATCTAGCCTTTCTGTGAAAATCTCGGTACCGCAAACAATCCTTTTCCCGTATTTTTCCCTTATTTTTCCCGTATTATTTTCCCTTAAGCTCTCTAAACTCGCCTAAATCGTGCGGGCACGGGTTGTCATCCGGCAGCTCTGTAACACTCACTTCTTGACCGATATTGCCGCAATCCATCCCGGCGGCATATAGCCTGGATTTTAGATAGCGCATGGCAGAATCGCGGGCCATGTGTTGATGCCTGAAGTGGTTGGCATCGCGCACGACCTCAATTCCAGTTGGCAGGTGGGTTATTTTTACGGCCCAATTGGGCGCCCGCGTCATTGCCATTATTCATCCTCATTCTCAATGCTAGCAATCTTATCCGGTGTGATTCTTCCCTCAAGCAGCATGGCAATAAATTCCGGCGTCACCTCTGCCGATTGCTGTTCTTCGTATCCACTATGCTTTTTATCGTCATAATCAAGAATGAATGGCGCCTCTTTAAGCTCACCAATTAAATAGCGAACACGGTCTGCCTCGTATCGCACTCGGTCTGGGTATTCCGACCGGTCAATGGTGTACCCATCGCCAATGCCGCCCATGAGGCAATCATGATTTTTTCGATACAGAATTGCCGTCCAGTTGGTTTTTCCGTTTGATTCAGGCATTGGGCCATACCACACGGCCAAATCATTCTGCTGCGGTACCGGGAATTTTGATAAAACCGAATCAATTAATTTATCGGCTGTTTTGGTGCTTGGCACTTGCTCAGACTCTTTTGCATGGCTCCAGGTTGCATCAACGATTGCGCGTAAAAGCTCGCGGTCTGGTTGCGCCAGTACCGGGCTGGCGTAGAGCGGAATAGCTTTACCGCTGGGCGATATAATATCCCAGGCATCTTTTGCAGCTTGCTCGGTCTCATACATACCCCGGCCAGGATTTCCGTTTTCATTTTGCCACACCCAGCAGAATGGCTCCTGCTTCTCCGCAGTCTCGATGCGTTCGCGGAGCTCTTTAGCTTCCAAAAAATATTTTTCTGCAGCTTCGTAATGCTGGTTTGCATATTCTTCCCATGAAACCCTCCATAATGGGCCGCACCCATTTGGGCATTTTTCAGGATCACTATTGCCAGGCGTTACTGATCCTGACGACATATTGATGACGGATTTTAAAAGTTGAAACTCGCATTTGGCGCACCGCATAACACCGGGGCAATACTTGAATTTGTCCCGATCGGCCGTAACCGCCTCAAGCTCTTCACGCAATAACTTCAATTCATCACGAGCAATATTAAGCGCTTTATTTGTGTTGCGAACATCCTCAATTATTTTTGAATAAATCGGTTCTGCCGCTTCCCTGGCTAGATTTGTAATCATTATTAGCTGTCTAGCTTGCTCGGTTGTCATTGGCGGGATAATACTGGTCACCCCAATTTCACCAAGTAAAACAGCCTTGGCGTCACGGTCTTTGGCTATGTGCTCAATCAAGCTAACCTGATCGCGCCACCAGAATTCCTCATCGTGTGGGTAATTAAATCGTTCACATAACGCTCTGTGAAAGTTTTTAAAATCACCAATATTAGCCATTTTTTTGCACCTCGCACTTGGCAACTATGCCGTCAATACGAACCCTGATAGCGCCTTGACACATGGTTTGTACTGATTTAAGGGCCTCCAGCAGCTCATCCCGCTGGGCGGTGAGGGTGGCGAGCTGATCGTCCAGCTCTTTCTCCCGCGCCTTGTGCTGCCTGTATCGCTCGTAGGCGTGCCAGGAGCTTCCCTCTCGAACACTCTTCTCTATGG
>JACCDR010711885.1_pt1 | contig 10038 bp, 8 predicted proteins | sample 7446431 | NCBI WGS metagenome assembly JACCDR01 (sample SAMN15323443, study PRJNA562643) | freshwater metagenome | isolation source: river surface water | place: USA:Blue River Watershed | collected 2017-08-17 | reverse complement strand
TTGGTGAGGGGAGCGGGAGTGGGTGTGCGGCGAGCCATGCGTGGCTGGGTTTGTAGCGGAAAGCGGGCCGGGCGGAATCAGGAAGTTGTGACTTTTTCGGGGCAAGGAGGCAGAAAGCAGGAAGCTGCGCATAAAAAAGGCGACCCAAGGGTGGATCGCCTGAAGACGGAAGAGGATGCTGATTTTCAGAGTGGAGCAACACTCACAGGCGTGAAGCCCTGATATTCGATGTACTCGGCGTATTCTGTGCCATACTCGTTCCAGTAGCGGTACGGGTTGGGGCCGATGATTTCATTGGAGGCGGTTGAGGCGAGATTGACGGTTTCGTTTGGGTAAACCGTCACGCTCACATTTTCGGAGAAGCCATAATCGTAGTCGCCCCAGCCGTAGTCGCCGTACCACTCGAGGTAGTAGTGGAAATGGGCTTCGATTGTGACGACCTCAGCTGCTTCGGAATCGTTGGTGTAGAGACTGCCATTGAAGCCGGCCCAAGCGAAGTTGGTGGCGAAGAGAAAAGCTGCGGCCAGCGCAGCGAGTTTTAATGTTTTCATGTGGGTATGGGGTGGGAACGCGCTTCCTCCTCGAAAACTTAGAGGAGCCCGCCTTCCCGGTTAACGTTTCGCAACACGTGGTGTTGCCGGACTATGAGCGCGAAAATTTCCGAGACGGGCAATCACCATGTCAGTAGTCCGTTCTCTTCCGGAAGAAGTGGAGCGCTTTGACTCGGGTTGAGGTTAGCTGCCGGGTTTGGGGGCGGGCGCTGGCGGGGCTTTGCGGAGGAGGTCGGCGGTGGACTGGATGTTGCTGAGGTTGTAACTGGTTTTTGCGTACGCGGCGAAGCCGTCGGGGCCGAGGTGTTGTTTGAGTGTTTGGGTGGCTTCGGCGGAGAGGGCGTCGAGCTGGGCCGCGAGCTCGGTGGGCGAGGTTTTGCTACTGCTGATGATTTCGCGGCTGCGGGTGTCGAGGGTTTTGGCGTAGTCGTGGGCAGCGTTGATTTGGGCGACGGGGAGCTGGAGGCGTTGGCCGAGCTCGTGGAGCTGGCGGTAGTTAAAATCCTTGGAGCGTTCGTAGTCGGCGTAGCGTTCGTCGCCGAGGGCGGTTTTGATTTTGGCGTCGGCTTCTTTTTGGGCGGCTCCGAGGGCGGCGGCTTGTTCTGCGGGGATGCGGCCAATGTTGCGGGGGAATTGTTCGTCGACGACGCGCTGGGCGTCGAAGATCGCGAGGTATTCTTGTTCGGTGGGCTGGAGGAATCTTGTTTGCATGGCGATTTGGCGAGCCGTGGGGGCGTTACGGAGGTCGTAGGCTCGGAGCTCTTCCGGGGTGAGGAGGGCGGTGAGGTCGGCGCGTTCTTGTTTTTCCAAGTAGGCGAGTTTTTCGCGGTCTTCGGGGAAGGTGATGCTGGTACCCCAATTTCGATAGGGCTCACGGAGGAGAAAATAGTCCGAGCTGAGCCGGCTGAGCTTGAGGGCTTTTTCAGCGGGGAGGTAAGCGAGATGGCGGTTATCGCTGGCGAGGGGGTCTTCGTAGTCGGGGCCGAGGAGGGCCTGGAGGGCGGCGAGTTTTTCGCGACGTAGGGCTGCGTTGGCTTCGAGGTTGCTAAATTGGAAGCGGGTTTTCCCCTGATGGGTTTCGCGCCAGTAGGGGAAGTTGTTCCTGGCCTCATCGATGGCGCGCTGGCGGTCGGCGAATTGGGCGTCGATTTGAGCGCGAGCGATGCGGCGGATGAGGGAGAGGGGCAGGCCAAGTTGTTTGAGGCGGGCGATGATTTCAGGCTGGCCGGACTGGAGGTTTTCCCAGTCGGCGGGGGTGAAGGTGGGCACGTTGGAGGCGTGTGGGGTGAGGGGTGATTGGTTATGGGTGATAGGTGCGGGGGATGTGGCCGGACGAAGGACGAGGTAGGCGTTGGCGGCGAGGGAGGCGGCGAGGGCGAGGAGGAGAAAAGGTTTCATGGCGGGTAGGCGTCGGCTTGGTGCGGTGCTTAGCGGGTGATGATGATTGGCGTGGTGGAGGTCGACGGGATGAGGACTGGATTGCTGGAGGTCGACGTGGTGGGGGGCGGATTTAGGCGACGGAAGAGGGAAGAGTTTTCTTTGTAGACCTGGGCGCCGTTGGCACCGAGGAGCTGGGTGAGCTGGGATTCGGCTTCACGGGCGAGCAATTGGTTGGCCTCGGCGCGTTTTTGCGGGTCGCGGTTGGCGGGGTCTTTGGCGAGATCGCGGGCGCGTTGCTGGTAGGTTTTGCTGAGGTCGTGGGCGGCGATTTGGGTTTCTTTGGGGAGGTTGTAGCGCTGGCCGATTTTGCTGAGGGTTTGGTAATCGTAGTCGCGGGAGCGGACGAGGTCGTTGTAGCGGGATTCGCCGAGGAGGGCTTTGGCTTCGGCGGCGGAGGCTTCCTCGGCTTTGCGGAGAGCTTGGGATGCGTTGATGTCGATACCACGCGAGACAGCGTGAGGGTTGATACCGGCTTTTTGTGCAGCGGCCAAGGCGAGGTCGTAGAGGGCGGAGAACTCGGCTTCGGTGGGTTCAAAGGCATCGAGGTCGCGGCGGAGGCGAGTGGCGGTGGGGGATTGGCGGAGGTCGTAGGCGCGAAGTTCTTCGGGGGTGAGGATGGCAGCGAGGTCGGCGCGGCGTTCGGTGGCGAGGAGATCCAGGGCGGCTTTGTCGACGGGAAGGGTGGGGCCGAACGGGTTGTCGGGCTGGTTTTCGGTGGCAAGGGCGCGGTAGTCTTTGTCGATACGCTGGACGAGGGTGGCTTTTTCGGGCGAAAGGAAGGCGAGCTCTGGGTCGCGGGTCGGGGTAGGCGTGTGGGCGTCGCCGAGGAGTTTTTTGAGAAGGGTGTCTTTTTCCTGTTCGATGGCGGTGCGTTCCTTGGCGTAGGCCGAGCCGAACGCGATGCTGGTTTCCCAGTAGTTTTTATTGGATGGACTGAGGGCGCGATAACGGGGCTCAAAGGTCTGATCGACCATGGCGCGGATGAGAGCGATGCGGAGGGGCTCGGGGAGATCGAGAGCGCGGAGTTTTTCGAGGGCGGCGGGGTCGCCGGATTCGAGTTGGGCGAGGAGTGCGGGGGTGATGGGGGCAGCGGGATGAGAGGCGGAAGGCGAGAGGGGTGAGGCGGAAGAAGCAGGCGCAGCGTCCGAGGTGGGGCGGAGGATAAAGAGGGCGGCGTTGGCGATGAGGGAAACGCCGAGTAGGAGGATTGGGATACGCATGGTCGGGGGATGTTACACGAAAGAAGGGGGCGGGTTTCTGTGAATTTATGGATGAGGTCGCGGGTGATTTCTAAAAAGCGGTGTGCTTGGGGTGATTTGTCTGATGCGTCCTATCCGCCAGAGATAATCCGCTTGTCCGTCCGCGCGACGCGTGATGCTTGTGCGGTATGTCTTCAACTCCTGCGGCGACGCGCGCTCAAGCGCTTTTCTGGTTAATTTTTGTGACGCTGTGTTGGGGCCTGAGTTTTCCGCTGATGAAGGCGTTGATGCTGTTGCACGAGCAGATCGATGCGGGGGCGCGTGGTTTTTTTTGTACAACGATGGTGTTGGCGCCGCGGTTTTTGCTGGGCACGGCGGTGCTGGCGATCTGGGCGTGGTGGAGGGGCTGGAGCATTACACGCAACGAGTGGAGGCAAGGGATCGCGATGGGGATTTTTGCGAGCGCGGGGATGTTGTTGCAGAGTGACGGGCTGCAGTACACGGCGGCGTCGACCTCGGCGTTTTTGACGCAGTTCACTGCGATCACGATTCCGGTGTGGGTGGCGATCTCGCGGCGGAAGTTGCCCTCGTGGCCGGTGTGGGTGGCGTGTGGGCTCGTGATGTGGGGCGTCGGGATACTGGGCGGTTTTAGCTGGGAGACGTTTCATCTGGGGCGCGGAGAATGGGAGACGCTGGCCTCGGCGCTGTTTTTCACCGGGCAGATTTTGTGGCTGGAGCGGCCGGAGTTTGCGGGGAACAACGCGCTGCGGATGACGCTGGTGATGTTTGCCACGGAGGCGCTGATCTTGAGTTGCGGGGCGCTGTTGCTCGCGCCGACGATCGGCGCGGTGCTGGTGCCTTGGAGTGATGGTGTTTGGTTGGGGATGACGGTGCTTCTGACGGTTGTGTGCACGCTGACGGCGTTTGTGCTGATGAACCAGTGGCAGCCGAAGGTGACTGCGACGGAGGCGGGGTTGATCTATTGCGCGGAGCCAGTGTTTGGTTCTTTGATGGCGCTGGTGTTGCCGGGGATATTTTCGCTGTGGGCGGGATTAAACTACGCCAACGAGTCGGTGACGAAAAGTCTGCTCATGGGCGGCAGCTTGATTCTCGTAGCGAATATTCTGATCCAGTTGAAGCCGCCTGCGCAGGATAAAAGCGAGTATTGATCGTGCCCGGCACGATTTGGTTTGTGTAGGGCTTTTTCCTAGGCGAACTCACCAGTGCCTTAAATGGCGCGCGGAAGTTATCCTGCATCACCCCCTAGGTTCGGCATGCTCCATGCAGGGGAGTGATGTCGAAAGGTAATCGTTAAAATGAAAAACCAAACTGTTAGAACGTATGCCAAGGCATGGCCGATGGTTGTCGGCCTTCATGCTCTTGTCTCAGCCGGGACCGCTCATGCACAGACGGCGCCCGTTTCGGAAAACAAAGAGGAACGCATCACGCTGGAGAAATTTGTCGTCACAGGATCGTACATACCGATGACTGAAACCGCCGCCGATGCCACTGTGGCACCCGTGGTGCGCATTGACCGCTTCGCGATCGAGCAATCGGGCTTCACCAACACCGCGGAGTTTCTGCAAAAAATCACCAGCTCCAACGGTGGCTCCGTGCCCATCTCCAACAATGCCACCGGCTTCACCCCGGCGGCGAGCTCCGTGTCGCTGCGCGGCCTCGGGCCCGAAGCCACGCTCGTGCTCATCAACGGCCGCCGCGTCGCACCCTATCCGAAAGGCACCGGTGGCACGACCGCGTTTGTGGATTTAAACTCCATCCCGCTCTCTGCGATCGAGGGGATTGAAGTCCTCAAAGACGGCGCCTCCGCGCTCTACGGCGCCGATGCCGTGGCGGGTGTAGTGAATATAAAGTTACGTCGCAGCATGTCTGGCACCGAAGGCTTCATCAGCTACGGCAACACCACGACGGCCGACGCCTCCGAGACCATCGCGAGCCTGATCACCGGCTCGCGCACGCCCAATGCCAGCATGATCGTCGGCCTCAATTACTATAAAAAGGAAGGTATCAACCACGCCGACCGCGAGTACTCGAAAATCCCTCCCTTCCTCTCCTCCAACTCCAGCCCCCTCAATCTTGAAATCGGCCGCTTCGCCGCCAACGCCGCGCTCGGTCAGGCTCCCGGATCGACGGTCACCGGCGTCGGCGACACTCAGAATTTCGGCGACGACGACAACCCCGACATCGGGCCGCGCAACGTCTTCTACACCCGCTCCGGCGCCGACACCGCCAACAACGGCCTCAAGCCCGCCTCCCATACCAGTACGCCAACGGTCGCGTCGGTGATTTTAATTTCAACGAGTTCGCCAACTCATACCCGCAGTCGAAACGCATGGGTGCCTTCGCCTCCGGCGAGCGTAAACTCTTCGATACACAAAACCTCTCGGGCTACATTGATCTCAGCTACCAAAAGGTGGAGACGCAAAATGAGCTCGCGCCCTCCGCGACGGGCAATTTCACGAGCACCGGCGTCGAGCTCGTGATCCCGGCGAACACGCCCAACCCCATCCTGACCGTGATCGATCAAAACACCCGCGTCATGACGCAGGTCGCCGCCGGCTCCGCAGTTCCCGCCGACAGCTCACCCGGGCCCGGCACGAAATTTATCAACGGCACGGTGCAACGCGCCGCGCCCGCCGGAGCCTTCAATCCTTTTAACCCGTTCAACCAGGATATCAGCGGCGGCTCGCGCGCGCGCTTCGCTGAGTTCGGCAACCGCATCTATCGCAACCAAACCACCGCGTTTGCCTTCACCACCGGCCTCAAAGCCGACCGCATCCTCGGCAACTGGAACGCCGATCTGTCCTTCAGCTACAGCAGCATCGAGGACAACTCCCGCAACACGCTCAACTCGAGCTCGCTCTGGAACCGTTTGGTCAATGCGGCGGATCCATTCTTTAATGCTTCCAGTGCCGACTACACCGGGCAGACTACGCCCTACAATCCGTTCGGCTACTATCGCGTGCCGATCGCGACCAATCAGTCGCTCGTCGAGTTCGACAAAGTCGACGTGAAAGACTACAACAAGTCCGACCTTGGCGGCGTGAACTTCATCTTTGCCAACGGCGATTTGATGGAGCTGCCCGCGGGCAAACTCGGCGTCGCGGTCGGTGGCGACTACCGGCAGGAAAAAATCAGCCAGTATCCTGATCCAGCCGGGGCGACTGGGGATTTGATCGGCTCCTCGCCCGACGCCTTCACCCGCGCTCAACGCAAAATCGGCGGCGTGTTTGTCGAAGTAAAAGCGCCACTCCTGAAAGACCTGCCCGGCGTGCACAGCCTCACTTTCGATGGGGCGCTGCGCCACGAACAGTTTCTCACCTCCAATCGCCAGGCGACGGTGCCGAAGATCGGGCTGTTGTGGAAACCGGTCGAAAACGACCTCACCTTCCGTACGACCTACGCCGAAGGTTTCCGCGAACCGTCGCTTTACGAACTCTACTCCTCGCCCACCGCGAGCCTGACGCCGATCACTGATCCACGCACCGGCGCGCGTGAATCGGAACAAGACGTCACCACGGCGGGCAATCGCCGCCTCGAAGCGGAAAAAACCAAGAGCTACAACTTCGGCGTTATCTACACGCCGAGCGCTTTCGCGAAAGGACTCACCTTGAGCGCCGACTTCTGGCGGATCGAACGTCGCGGCACGGTCGACTCCAATGAACAAGACACCGTGAATCGCTACTTCAACCGCACGCCTGACGGTGATCCTGCGCCCGGCGGTTTGCTGCCCGGTGAGTCGCTGACGTTTACGCCCTCCGGCTCGATCGGCGTGGTCAATTCCGTGTTCTTCAACGTCGGCCGCACCGAGGTGCAAGGCGTGGATTTTGAAGCCAGCTATGTGATCCCGACGCAGAACATGGGCCGCTTCGACGTCAGCATGGGCTGGGCGTTTTTGGATAGCTACAAGTCTGCCAACTTGCCCGACTCACCGCTGACCGAGTTGGTCGGCGAAGACGTTGGGTTCTTAAACGATGCGGGCGTGGGTGAGGACGGTTATCTCGAATGGAAAGGCCGCGTGAACTTGGATTGGACCTACAAAGGCTTCGATGCCCACGTCAGCGCGGCGTACACCGATGGCTTCCGCGACTTCGATGGTAACGGGGATCCCTTCCAAGTGGAGTCGACGTGGATTTTTGACGCGCAGGCCTCGTACGATTTCCGCGACAAACTGAAACCGTACCTCAACAACACCAAGCTGACGCTGGGCGTGCGCAACCTCTTCGACAAAGATCCGCCGTACTCGTCGGGCTTTGATGGCAACTCGACGGGTTATCCGAGCTTCCTCTACACCTCGGAAGGACGCTTCGTGTACGTCTCGCTGAGCCGGAAATTCTGAGCAGCGGCAGACAACGTCTGACGTTTTCCAACCGCCGGGCCTGAAGCCCGGCGGTTTTTTTCCGGCTATTTTATTCTCGGAACGTAGTGATGGGGTTGGTCTAGGCGTCTAAAGGATGTGCCTGAGCACGCGGGCTGATGGATTTGCGAATGATAGGCGGTGTTGGGTGATCTTGCAGTTTTGGCGATTGCCAATGCTTAAGGGCTGTATTGGCAATGGACATAACAGATAGAAACCGTTGGCCGTTTTGGTTTTGTTGGTATGAGCAAATGTCTTCGTGTTGGGTTGGTCGAGGGGCAGGAGCTGGTTCGAAAGCTTCTGAAGCATTTTATTGCTGGATCCCCGGGCTTTGAAATCGTTTTTGAAGCGCAAGGGGTGAGCGAGTTTTATGAATACCTCCGAAGTACGTTGGCTGATGTTGTTTTACTGGCGGTAAATTTGCCGGATGGTGATGGGCTCAGCGCCTGCCGGTGGGTTTATGCGCAGCAGATCCGTTTGAAGTGCGTTTTGATTTCGGAGCGCTGCACGAGTTACGATGTACACCGTGCAGATGAATTGGGCGTCATGGGCTTTATTTCCCAGGGTATTACGCCGGAGATTTTGACCGAAGCGCTGGGACAAGTTGCCGCTGGGCGAAGTTTCTTTTCGAGCGAGGTGCTCTCATTGCGGCGGGATTTGCGCAATGAGGCGCAGTCTTTTCCTAAGATTCTTGGGAAAAGGGAGCTATCTTTGATGCCCTTGTTTGGGGTTGGTATGACGGATGGGGAAATTGCCACGCGCACGAGATTGTGCGTAGAGACGATCAAGTGGCATCGTGGGCGTATCGTTCGAAAACTTGGCCTAGACGGAATCAGAGATTTGATGAGGTACTGTTTGTGCAATGGATTCGTGCGGTGGCAGGCAAACGGAGCCTTTAGTCCGGTCGAAGCTGGCGGCCAAGTTTCTGCGCGAGCATCGACGCTGCGCGTCAATGCGGCAAAACCCTCCAAAGGGGGGGATATAGGCTCTTCCTTGTTTGTGGCGAGGGGATGACTCTTGGAGTGTCGCACGTTTTTGACTCAATCGTTTGTACTTGGGGCGGAAGATAGGCGGTTCATTTTTCCTCCGAGGCGCTTGGGAGAAAGGTGCGTCAAACAACCCCTGCTATGATGATTAAATCCATGATCAATATCGCGCGCCTGCCTTTTTTGGGCGCTTGTTTAGTCGGTGGCCTTAACGGCCAATCTGTTACCTACAATTACACGGGAGGTGAGCAGTACTACATTGTGCCCGCAGGTGTCTATGCGCTCCAAGTCAACGCGTGGGGCGGTGGTGGTGGCGGCGGCTTTGGCTCGAATGGTGGTGGTGCCGGCTATGCCGCATCGGCAGTCAATGTAAATCCAGGCCAAGTGGTTACTATTCGCGTGGGTGGCGGCGGGCGTTATTCTTCGCTCGACCCCTCTACGTCGAGAGACTTTCCCGTAAATTACATGGGTGTTTATGGAGGAGGAGGCGACACCTGGGTCGTTGGTAACGGTGGCCAGGGTGGAGGTCGCACCGAGGTCGATGTTGGCCCGGCGACATTGGTCGTCGCTGGCGGCGGTGGTGGCAGCGATTCCAACACCGGCAATGGCGTGCTTAACGGTGGCGCTGGCGGCACCGGTGGCTCTCAAGCTGGCCGCGACGGCCAAGATGCGGGTACGGGTACAGGTGGCGGTGGCGGCGGCGGCCTCAATGGCGGTGCCGCTGGTACGTTTTCAACGGTAAGTGAAGGCGGTAGCAGCGGTGTGACCGGAAGCGGTTCGCAGGTCTTTTTCTCCACTGTGTACGAATCGGGATCCGGTTTCATGCCGGGTGCGGCATCCAGTTATGGCTACGGTGGTGCGTCCACATCTGATGGTCTCGCTGGAGGGGTGATTGTCGCCCCGTTCACTGAAATCATATCTTCACCGGACTATTCTTCGGACACTCAGTGGGTTTATGATCCCTACAATGACTACTACTACCCAGTCACAAATTACTACCTTCTGCCGGGTGGGTCGGCCCTGCTAGGCGTGCAATACACTGAAGCTACATTGTGGAAGGACGGTCAGTTTCACAGCTCGTACGGCCAGCAATATGGCGCGAATGCCTTTAACCCGCTTTTTGCGGGTGAATTGGAATCGGGAAACTATTCTTACCAACAACGGACGGTTGATAATGCAGGACGTTATGTTGATGGCCGCGTGGACTTTTACGTTCCTTAATCGCGTTTTAGAGCATCATTCATGATTCAACTCCGGCCAAACATGGGCCGGAGTTTTTTTGTGATCAGAGCGGCTGGCGGCCGAGCGTGCCTTGCAGGCTCGCGGGGTAGGCGGCGGATTGCGCGCGCTTGAGTTCGGCTTTCGCGGTGACGAGGCGTTCTTTGATGCCCATACGTTTCGCCACGGCTTCGTGGCTGGGGCGGTCGAGGAAGGCTTCGAGGTAGGCGACGTTTTGTTTCCAGAGCGCGATGTCGGAGGTTTGCTGC
>JACCDR011523473.1_pt1 | contig 10040 bp, 7 predicted proteins | sample 7446431 | NCBI WGS metagenome assembly JACCDR01 (sample SAMN15323443, study PRJNA562643) | freshwater metagenome | isolation source: river surface water | place: USA:Blue River Watershed | collected 2017-08-17 | reverse complement strand
GAGGTCGATCATCACCGTGGCCGCGCTCTCGGGGCAGTTCACCACGTAGCCGCAGGCCAGCCACTGCGCGTAGCTGAAGATGTTCTGGCCGATCCAGGCCAGCGGCATGTAGGCGAGGACCTCCTCGCGTTCGCTGAGCTTGTCGAAGCTCTTGCCGGCCTGCGCGCGGTCCAGCAGCGTGGCGTGCGTGTGCACCACGCCCTTCGGGTTGCCGGTGGTGCCGCTGGTGAAGAACATCGCGGCCACGTCGCCCGGCTGGCAGCGGGCCACCTCGTCGTCGAAGAGGCGCGCGTTGCTCGTGTCGTGCGCCTGGCCGGCAGCCACCAGCGCATCGAGGCTGTCGAGGCCGTCTTCGGCGTAGTTGCGCAGGCCGCGCGGATCGTCGTACCAGATGTGGGCCAGCTGCGGGCACTGCTCGCGCAGCTCCAGCAGCTTGTCGACCTGCTCCTGGTCCTCGACGACCGCGAAGCGCACCTCGGCGTTGTTGACCGGGAACACGTACTCGGTGGCTGCGGCGTCCTGGTACAGCGGCACCGGGATCGCGCCCAGGCTCTGCGCCGCCAGCATGGTGGCGTACAGGCGCGGCCGGTTGTCGCCGACGACGACGAGGTGGTCGCCGCGCTTCACGCCCGCATGTGCCAGCCCGCAGGCCAGGCGGCGCACCAGCTGCGCCAGCTCGGCCCAGGTGGTGGTCTGCCAGATGCCATAGACCTTCTCACGCAAGGCCGGCGCCGTGGGGCGCGCCTTCGCGTGGTCGAGCATCAGACGGGGGAACGTCGTCGGCACCGTGTGTCTCCTGGGTTCTCGTTGGACCCTGGCTGCGGATTCTGCGGATCACTTTGACGCCGAGTTGTCGTTCCGACGACAATTGCCGGGTTCGCACGGATAGGTCTTTCACCGGTGACCCGACGATGGCGACGAATGCCCTGCCGTCAGCTTCGCATGCCAGTGCGGTGCGCAGCTCGCAGTCGCGCGCGCCCTCGCGCGACGACCTGGCCAGCGTGCCCTGGCTGTCGCTGATCGAGCCCGAGCACCAGGCGCGCGTGGTCGACGAGCTGCGCGTCATCGACCTGCAGCCTGGCGAGGTGCTGTGCCGCGTGGGCCGCGCCGCCGTGTGGTGGCTGGGCGTGCTCGAGGGCCTGCTGAAGATGAGCAACGACAGCGCCGAGGGCCTGCCCATCACCTTCACCGGCATCACCAGCGGCGGCTGGTTCGGCGAGGGCACGCTGCTGAAGAACGAGGTCTACCGCTACAACATCCAGGCCCTGCGGCCCAGCGTCGTGGCCGGCATCCCGACCGAGACCTTCCACTGGCTGCTGGGCCGCAGCATCGCCTTCAACCGCTTCGTGATGAACCAGCTCAACGAGCGGCTGGGCCAGTTCATCGCGGCGCGCGAGATCGACCGCCTCACCCACCCCGACGAGCGCGTGGCGCGCAACCTGGCCGCGCTGTTCCACCCGGTGCTGTACCCCGGCGTGGGCGAGCGGCTGCGCATCACGCAGCAGGAGCTGGGCTATCTGGTGGGCCTGAGCCGCCAGCGCGTGAACGAGGCGCTCACCGCGCTGGACGGCGCTGGCGTCATCCGTGTCGAGTACGGCGGCGTGCGCGTGCTCGATCTCGAGCGGCTGCGTCGCTACGCCGCGGCCTGAGTCGCCGGCCGCGGGCGCCGCCCGCGCAGCGCCGCTGCGGCCGCCAGCGCGGTCAGACCCAGCGAGAGCGTGCCCGGGGCGGCCACCGCCCCAGCGGTGCCGGGCCACAGGTCGCCGGCGGCGAGCACGAGGTTGTCGATGCCCACCCAGCCCCCGGGCCGGGTGCGGGCGTCGAACTGGATGTGGAAGCCGTTGGTGCTGAACAGTTCGAGCGCCACGGATGCATGCAGCGCAGCGCTGCTGGCCTCGCCGCTGTAGAGGAGCTGCGAGTAGTCGCCGTTGTAGACGCGGACGTCGGAGGTGATGGCTTCGCCGCCCCAGGAGCCGAGATCGAAGCCGCCGAGGCTGACGCCGTCGCCCCAGCCGGCCACCGGCGCGATGAAGATGTCGGCCACCTCGTCGGCGGCGTAGCTGATGCCGTGAAGGTCGCTGAAGCCCAGCGCCCAGATCTGCATCAGCCCGGTCGAGGCCGAGCTGCCCAGCGACGCGCGGTTGCTGAACCAGATGCCCAGGTTGGGCACGCTGAACCAGCCCAGGCCATAGTCGGTGTAGCTGCCGTTGCCGGCGGTGTGCCAGGGGCTCAGCACGGTCGGCGTCGGCGTGGCCTGCGCGGCGGTGCACGTCAGCGCCAGGGCGACGGCCGAAACGGCCGTGGCCACAAGGGCGCGCAGCGGTTGGTGGGTCATGGCGGTCTCCAGGGCGCCCCGCACGAGGGGCTCCATGGTGTCCGCGGCACCGCGGCCCGTTGGGGCTCAGCGCACGACCCCCGGATCACGGGGGTCGTGCGTCGGGCTCAGCGGCGCGAGCGGCGCGCGCGCGCCACCAGCCCGGCCATGCCCAGCGCCATCATCAGCCAGGTGGCCGGCTCCGGCACCGGGGCCGGCACCATGCCCAGGCGCAGCAGCAGCGGGTCGTGGTCCGACACCTGGGTGACGAACTCGCTGTTGGCGTGCACCACCTCGAAGGCCCAGCCGGACTTGTCGAGCAGGTTGCGGCTCACGAACATGTGGTCCAGCGCCTGTGCGTTGCCGTCGAAGCTGTAGGTGTAGCGCTCGCCGGCGGGCAGCAGGTTCATCAGGTTGGTGAGGCCGGCGTCGGTGAGCGGCTGCAGCGTGGCGGCGAACTGGAAGTCGTTCAGGTCGCCGGTCAGCACGATGTTGGCGTCGGGGTTGATCGCCAGCACGCTGCTCACGAAGGCCGCCAGCGCCTGCGCCTGCGCCAGGCGCTGCACCTCGCTGGGCCGGTCGGCCGGCTGGTTGGGCTGCCACAGCGGCTCGTCGCCACCCTTGCTGTTGAAGTGGTTGGCGATGACGATCAGCTGCTCGCCGTCGACCGTGAACTCCGTGACCAGCGGCTTGCGGCTGTTGGCCCAGGCTGCGTTGCCCGGGTCCACACGGCCGGCGCCCAGGCTCAGCGTGACCTGGCCGCCCGGCGCCGCGATCGGCGTGATCGCGTCCAGCGCCCCGCCCACCACGCCCGCGAAGCTGACGCGCGCGGTGTCGTACAGGAAAGCCTGGCGGATGTTGCCGCCGGGCTCGCCGCCGTCGGCGTTGTTCACCGGGTTCACCGTGATCCACGCGTAGCTGCGGCCCGGCGCCTGCGCGTTGACGGCCGCGGCCAGGCGCGACAGCGTCACGTCGGCGGCCACGGTGCCGCTGTTGGTGGCGCCGTCGTTGTCCTGGATCTCCTGCAGGCTCACGATGTGCGGCGCGGCCATGTTGATGGCGATCTGCCCGGCCACCGCGTCGATGCGCGCCTGCGTGGCGTTGCCACCCAGGTTCTCGACGTTGTAGCTGCCGATGCCCAGCTGCCCGGTGGCCAGCGGCGCGGCCACCTGGCGCTGCAGGTCGTTGGACACCACGGTCGGCGTCTGCGTGACGTAGAGCTTGTAGTTGCCGAAGCTGTAGTCGAGCACGCCGGTCACGTTGTCCAGCCGCGCACCGCTGTTGATGCCGGCGGGCGTGGCCGCGATGCGGTCGTCGATGAAGAGGCGCTGGCCGTTGAAGTGCGTGCCATTGAGCACCGCCGCGCCGCGCGGCGAGTTCACGAAGCCCGGCGCGTTGAGCTGCGAGGTCGGCATCAGCGCGATCTCGCCGAAGCTGTTGCGCGGCGCCACGCTGGTGGCCTGCGGCAGCACGATGCGCATGCCTTCCAGGCTCTCGTAGAAGTCCATCGCGTACTGCGTGGGCTGCAGCGTGTAGCCGGCGGCCTCGACGTTGCCCGACGGGATGGCGATCGGCCCGGGCGCGAACAGCCCGCCCGTGCCCAGCACGGTGGCCGCCGGCAGCGGATTGCCGGCAGAGTCGCGCGTCCAGCTGCCGGCAAACGCGGTGGTGGCGTTGATCTGCGTCGTCGTCAGGTTGGTGGCCGTGCCGCCGGGGCGGAACTCCTGCACCTGGCCGTTGACGCGCACCGCGTCGCCGACCAGCGGCTTGGAGCCACCGCTGCCGCGGAAGACGTAGATCGCGTCGGAGCTCAGGGCGTTGCCGTCGCCGCCGTCCTGGAACCAGAAGCCGTTGACGTCGACGGCGGTGACGATGCCGGCGATGTTGCTGACGGCGGTGTTGGCCAAGGGGCTCGTGTGGCTCGTGCCCTGCAGCGCGCCGATGGCCTGTGCCAGCACGCCGGCCGGGGCCAGCAGCGCCAGCACGGCGGCGGCCGTGGGCTTGAAGTGGAAGCGTCGCATGGTGTCGTGTCCGTGGCGTTGCGTGTCAGGCGCCGCGGCGGCGGGCCACGAAGCCGACGGCGCCCAGGCCGGCCAGCATCAGCGCCAGCGCGCCGGGCTCGGGCACCGGGGTGGCCATCACGGTGAAGTTGTCGACGCGGCCGGTGCCGCCCGCGGCCACGGTGCCACCGCCGATCGAGGTGGTGCTGGCGTTGCTCAGGCGGATGACGACCAGCGCCTGCTCGTCCAGCGCCGTGATGGCCGACAGATCGAAGCTGTAGGTGTGCACCGGCTGGTAGGTGCTCGAGCTCCAGGCCGGCGTCGCGGTCAGGCTGTAGCTGGCGAAGGGCGTGAAGCTCACGCCGTCGGTGCTGTAGCCGAGGCTGAAGTCGCGCGGGCCGGTGCTGCTGCCGATCTGGTCGACGCTCACCAGCAGGTCGGTGAAGCCCAGGGTGCTGAAGCTGAACTGGTAGTAGTCGCCCACCGCCCAGGTGTTGCTGCTGAAGGCGTTGGCCGAGCCGTTGCCGGCCGGGGTGCTCCAGTCGGTGGCCGCGCCGACGTGCACGCCGAGGGCCGTGCCGGTGCCGAGGCTGGCGGCGACCGACGGCGAGGTCGTCGAGTCGGTCAGGTCGGGCGGCGTGGTGGTGCCTTCGAAGTCCCACTGGACGACGGTCACGGCGTGCGCCGGCAGCGAAAGGGCAAAAGCCGCAGCGGCGGCCCAGAGTGTCTTGGTCGTGTTCATCGAAGCGCTCCTGGTGGACAGTGGAAAAAACAAGGGGCCTGCAGCTCGCCGCAGGCCCGCATTGCACGGGGCAAGCATGAATCGTGCGTGACCGCGGCCGGTTTGGTAGGCCCCACCCCCCGGGAGGCGGGGGCTGCAGGCCCCTACACTGGCCTCATGCGCGCACCGAACGTTGTTTTCTCACGCCTTGTTCTGAGCTTGCCGGCCCTGCTGGCGCTGTGCCTGGCGGTCGCGGCCCTGCCGGCGTCGGCCCAGGGGCAGCCGGCCCCGGCGGCCGTCACCACGGTCGAGGGGATCAGCGAGTACCGCCTGGCCAACGGCCTGCAGCTGCTGCTGGTGCCCGACGACAGCAAGCCCACGACGACGGTGAACATGACCTACCGCGTCGGCAGCCGCCACGAGAACTACGGCGAAACCGGCATGGCCCACCTGCTGGAGCACCTGGTCTTCAAGGGCACGCCGACCACGCGCAACGCGCTGGGCGAGTTCAGCAAGCGCGGCCTGCGCGCCAACGGCACCACCTGGACCGACCGCACGAACTACTTCGCCAGCTTCGCGGCCGACGACGAGAACCTGCGCTGGTACCTGAGCTGGCAGGCCGACATCATGGTCAACAGCTTCATCGCGAAGGCCGACCTCGACACCGAGATGACGGTGGTGCGCAACGAGTTCGAGAGTGGCGAGAACAACCCCGGCCGGGTTCTCTTCCAGCGCCTGCTCGGCACGATGTACGACTGGCACAACTACGGCAAGAGCACGATCGGCGCCCGCACCGACATCGAGAACGTCGACATCACCCGGCTCCAGGCCTTCTACCGGAAGCACTACCAGCCGGACAACGCCACGCTCATCGTCTCGGGCAAGTTCGACACGCCCAAGGTGCTGGCCTGGGTGCAGCAGTATTTCGGCGCCATTCCCAAGCCCACCCGCGCACTCGAGCCCACCTACACGCTCGACCCGGCGCAGGACGGCGAACGTGTCGTCACCGTGCGCCGCGTGGGCGGTGCGCCGCTCATCTACATCGGCTACCACGTGCCGCCCGGGCCGCACCCTGATTTCGCCGCGGCGCAGCTCCTGGCCAGCGTGCTGGGCGACACGCCCGGCGGCCGGCTGCACAAGCGTGTGGTCGAAAAGGGCCAGGCTGCGCAAGCCTTCAGCGCCACGCTGGCCTGGGCCGAGCCCTCGGCACTGCTCGTGGGCGCGGCACTGGCGCCGGGGCAGGACGTGGCCGCCGCCCGCGCCGCGATGGCCGCGGTGCTGGACGGCGTGGCCGCCGAGCCCGTGACGGCCGAGGAGCTGCAGCGCGCCCGCCAGGCCTGGCTCAACGACTGGGACAACGGCTTCGCCGACCCCGAGCGCATCGGCGTCGCGCTGTCCGAGGCCATCGCGCAGGGCGACTGGCGTCTGTACTTCCTGGCCCGTGACCGCGTGCGCCAGGTCACGCTCGACGACGTCAACCGCGTCGCGCGCAGCTTCCTGAAGCGTGACAACCGCAGCGTCGCCGTCTTCGAGCCCGTGCCCGCGGCCGACCGCGCGCCGACGCCGGCCAAGGTGGACGTGGCCAGGCTCGTCGACGGCTACAAGGGCGATCCCGCCGCTGCGGTGGCCGAGGCCTTCGATCCCAAGCCCGAACTGCTGGATGCGCGCACCGTGCAGGGCGCCGTCACGGGCCCGGCGCGGCTGCGGTATGCCTTGCTGCCCAAGGGCACGCGCGGCCGCGCGGTGCAGCTGCGCCTGTCGCTGCACCATGGCACCGAGAAGAGCCTGGTGGGCCAGCGCACCGTGGCCGAGCTGGCCGGCGCGCTCTATGACAAGGGCGGCGCGGGCCTGACGCGGCAGCAGATTGCCGACCGCTTTGATGCGCTGCAGGCGCAGGTGTCGTTCCAGGGCACCGGCGAGTCGATCTGGGTCACCGCCACGACGCGGCGCGACCGCCTGCCCGCCGTCATCGAGCTGATCGGCCGGCTGCTGCGTGAGCCCGCGTTCGACAGCGGCCCGCTGGAAGAGGCGCGCAGCCAGTGGCTCGTGGGGCTTGAACAGGCGAAGCAGGAGCCCGGTGAGGTGGTGGCCAAGCGCATCCAGCGCCACGGCAACCGCTGGCCCGTGGGCGACCTGCGCCACGAGCCCACGTTCGACGAGGAAGCCGCCGCGATCCGCGCCGTGACGCTGGACCAGGTGAAGGCCTTCCACCGCCGCTTCGTCAGCGCGCAGCGCGGCGAGTTCGCGGCCGTCGGCGACATGGACGTGGCCGCCGTGCGCGCCGCGCTGGCCAAGGCCTTCGGCGACTGGAAGCAGCCTGCCGGCGGCTCCGAGGCGCAGGCCCGCGTGCCGCGGCCGCAGGCGCCGGCTGCGGCCGCGCGCTTCGTGGAGGCCACGCCCGACAAGGCCAACGCCAACCTGCTGGCGCGCCTGGTGCTGCCCATCGACGACCGCCACGCCGACCACGCCGCGCTGCTGCTGGCCAACCATGTGTTCGGCCGCGACACCGACTCGCGCCTGTGGACGCGCATCCGCGAGAAGGAAGGCCTCAGCTACGACGTCGGCAGCTGGTTCGACTTCCCGGTGCAGGACACCGGCACCACCTGGACCATCAACGCCATCTTCGCGCCGCAGAACCAGCCGCGCGTGGAGAAGGCGCTGCAGGAGGAGCTCGCGCGCTCGCTGGCCGAGGGCTTCACGCAGGCCGAGCTGGAGCAGGGCCGGGCCGGCCTGCTGAAGCGGCGGCAGCTGTCGCGCGCGCAGGACGGCGTGCTGGTGCAGCGCCTGGCCGGCAACCTGTACCACGAGCGCCGCTTCGCGCGCGAGCAGCAGGTCGACGACGCGCTGGCCCGCGTCACGCTGGAGCAGATGAACGCCGCCTGGCGCCGCCACATCGATCCGGCGAAACTCGTGTTCGCCTGGGGCGGCGACTTCCGCGCCAAGCCCTGAACCGCTGGCCCACGCACCGCGCTGCACCGTGACCGACCTCGACCCCACCGAGCCGCCGCGCCCCGAGCCCGACTCGGGCGCCTTCGAGCGCGCCGAGCAGAAGACCATGCTCGTGCCGCGCCGCGAGCGCGACGCCAACCTGCCGGCGGGCTGCTTCCTGCAGGAGTTCATGGTCGAGCGCGTGCTGGGCGTGGGCGGCTACAGCATCGTCTACCTGGCGCACGACACCAAGCTCGACCGCCGCGTCGCCATCAAGGAGTTCCTGCCCGGCACGCTGGCCGCGCGCGCGCCCGGTGGCGAGGTGGTGGCGCGGCTGCCGCGTTTCCAGGAGAGCTTCGACAAGGGCATGGCCAGCTTCATCAACGAGGCCCGGCTGCTCGGCGGCTTCGACCACCCGGCGCTGGTGAAGGTGTACCGCTTCTGGCAGGCCAACGGCACCGCCTACATGGCCATGCCCTACTACGAGGGCATGACGCTGAAGAAGTGGCTGGCCGACCTGGGCGCGCCGCCCAGCGAGCGCTGGCTGCGCCAACTGGTGGAGCCGGTGATGGAGGCCGTGCAGGTGCTGCACGACCACGCCATCGTGCACCGCGACGTGGCGCCCGACAACATCCTGCTGCTCTACGACCGCGGCGCCGGCAACTACCTCGAGCAGGCGCCGCGCCCGGTGCTGCTGGACTTCGGCGCCGCGCGCCGCGTGGCGGCCGAGGCGACGCAGCAGCTCACGTCCATCCTGAAGACCGGCTATTCGCCGGTGGAGCAGTACGACCACGGCCACGCGATGAAGCCCGGGCCCTGGAGCGACGTCTATTCGCTGGCCGCCGTGCTGTACGCGGCGGCGGTGGGCAAGCCACCGGGGCCGTCGATCTCGCGCCTGGTGCGCGACGAGCTCGTGCCGGCGCAGGTGGCGGCGCGCGGGCGCTACTCGGGGGCTTTCCTGGCCGCCATCGACGCCGGCCTGGCCGTGCGCCCGGAGCAGCGGCCGCATACGCTGGCCGAGTTCCGCGCCTGGTTCGACCGCCCCGAGCCGGCCGAGCCCGACATCACGCTGCCGGTCACCGAGCCGGTGGCCGTGGACCTGGCGCTCGAGCCGCCGGCGCCGCCACCGCCGAAGGCGCAGACGCGCTGGTGGTATGTGGCCGGTGCGCTGGCCCTCGGAGCGCTGGCCTGGGCCGTGTTCGGCCGGGGCTGAACCCCCACCGCGCCCGCACCGCGCCCGAACTGCGCCGGCTCTGCGCGGCTTTTCCGCTGCTCGCCGGGGGCGGCGCGGCGGCACCATGGTCCATGGCCGCCGCTCCTTCATCGCCCCCGCCCCGCCTGGTGCTGCTGCCCGGCCGCCTGCTGATGCTGCTGTTGCTGCGGCTGGACGACGGCACGCGCGCGGTGATCGCCGAACACCCCGCCCAGCTGCTGCACGCGCTGCGCGCGGCCGCCGCGGTGCTGGGATTCGGCGTGCTGCACCGGGCCGAGCCCAATCCCGAGGAGCTGCTGCCCTGGGCGGGCAACGTCTGATCAGCCGCCGTTGCTGACGCCGTGCGCCACGTGCCCCGCCGGCACGTGGGGCGCGGCGTTCTCGACGTGGCCGGTCTGGTCGTCGAAGAAGAAGTCGGGCTCGAACTCGCGCAGGAAGCTGCCCTTGGGCAGGCCGCCCAGGAACAGGGCCTCGTCGACGTCGATCTGCCACTGCATCAGCGTGCGGATGGCGCGCTCGTGGGCCGGTGCGCTGCGCGCGGTGACCAGGGCGGTGCGCAGCCGCAGGCCGCCGGGGCCGGGCTCGCGCTGCAGGCGGTGCAGGGCTTCCAGCAGCGGCTTGAAGGGGCCTGGTGCCAGCGGCGTGGCCGCGCGGTCGCGCTCGTGGTCCTGGAAGGCCGGCAGGCCCTGGCTCTGGTAGACGCGCTCGGCCTCGTCGGAGAACAGCACCGCGTCGCCGTCGAAGGCGATGCGCACCTCGTCGGGGTGGTTGGCGCCGGCGCGCGCGCTTTCGGGCACCACGCGCGCCGCCGGCACGCCGGCGGCCAGGGCCTCGCGCACGTCGGCCTCGTTGGTGCTGAGAAAG
>JACCDR011975122.1_pt1 | contig 10041 bp, 26 predicted proteins | sample 7446431 | NCBI WGS metagenome assembly JACCDR01 (sample SAMN15323443, study PRJNA562643) | freshwater metagenome | isolation source: river surface water | place: USA:Blue River Watershed | collected 2017-08-17 | reverse complement strand
TACCTGCTAGTCCACCACATCCGAAGACAGGGGGATGAGGGTAATCCAGATCAAGGGGCAGCAAGCAATTTTGAATCTCAAATGGGATAGGTCGCTTCATAAAATTTTAATCCTGTACTAGAGCAAGGGGAGCCCTGGTTTTACTTTCCTCACTGATGGTTTTCTTGATGTAGTCAATTACGTATTCAGTAGCAGCACAGTCATGCACCATCATTTCAGGATGCCACTGAATTGCAAACCCACGAATGTCAGGGAAGTATACGAACTCAGGTTCTTTCCATCCCATGGAAGGAACATACATCTGATCATTCATATAGGTGTACGGAGCACCGACATTCTTCTCAGCCCACGCAAGAAGACGATGATTAACCTTGTCAAGACCAGCCATCATCTGATGATGAATAGAGTTGGTACGGAATTTCTTACCATCCCAGGTTTCAACATTATGTCCGGGACCAGCATGGTTGTTCACATCCTGAAGAAGATAACCACCAGCAGCGGCACAGAGCATCTGAGCACCTCGACAGACGCCAATGATAGGAATGCCCATTTCAATGGCTTCTTTCAGCAAGTTCCACTCAACGAAATCTCGTCGAGTAGATCCCGGATAACATCGTCGGCTAGTTGGATGATTATACAGAGACGGAGAGATATCAGCACCACCCCACAGAATCAATGCTGCATTAAAGCTCATCATTTCAGCAGGGTCGGTCACGACTTGCTGATTGACCTCACCATCAACAAGTTTCTCAAAGGGATACACCCCATCGTAAACGGCACTATACAGTGTTTTCATATTAAAATTTTATTCGGGAAGAACCCCGTCCTCAGTTACAGTTTTCTTGACGAAGTTACCGGCAGGACAGAAACCAATCCAGTCCAGTCGATAGACTTCAATATCAACACCAGGGCAGGTCGCTGCAATATGCTGCACAACCCTGTCAACAAATCGAGGGTCTACCTCAAAGAAATGGACATCTGCCATATTAAAGGGTTCATCTACATCATGAGGAACACCATTGAATAGGCGAATCTCATAACGATCTTCCAGGAACATGGTTCCCTTGTAATTCTCAGGACGCTTTACGCGAATAAAGGTAGTCATTTAGCAGCCTCAAAGGTTAGTTTACTCTCAGTTGTCCAAACATGATCCATTCCAGTAATTTCCCCAGTCTTTCGATCAATGACAGGTACTCTTACCTTAATGTAACGGGGAACAGTTGCCTCTGCTACCCATTGCATTTTATTGATATCAGTCTCGATATGCGTTACCACTCCATGGATACGTCTACGTCTAGGTTTCTTGAATACCACATGATCCCCTTCTTTGAATAGACAGCGGATAAAGTGGCGTTCAAACACTTCTGTTGGGGTTTCTCCAAAGTTAGTCTTGGTTGGTGGTTTCCCAAGAATCTCCTTTCTAGTGGACTTGATGGGATACTGTTTCTTGATTGAGTGCGTCAACAAGTTTACGTTCCTCAGGTAAGAGTGACCTAATCATGGAGGGAGCAACCCACACAGGGGCACCGATATGGGTCTTATACGGAATAAGCCGAATGCTTTTCGGCTCATTCGATACAGTATCCCATGAGCATAGGTGCCGCATTTCCTCATATCCATGAATAAGGTAAGAGGGCGGGGGTTTGGTTGAATTAGGATTCACATGCAGTATACGCAGAGTTACCACACTACCCAACTCCCATTGCTGCCGTACCTCATCCAACCAACGAGAGTACCGCAGTTTATCCCTAAGCAACGAGGGGTAGTTCTCGTTATCCTGGGTCAGGATTGGAGTTACAGGGTAATGGACTTGTTGCTGCTGTTGTTGGGGGCGATACTTATCCTTGATCTGTTGAATGACATTGTAGACGAATAATTTGCTAATCTTATGGACAATCAAGCCAACTCCAATTCTTCTAGGGAGACATCCTCACCGGATGCTACATTGATTCGTTCAGGGGTTTCTTCCACTTTAGGTTGGAAAGAATGACACGGACAAGGTGCCTGAGCCGGGCTGTCACAAGAATAGCAACGATACATTATTTATCCTCCACGAGTTTGTAAGTCTTACCACCCATCGTTAGAGTAAGGGTTCCGTATTGTTCAGCGAAGTTCTTCGCAGGCTGAATAGGAGCAATCCTGAATTCATACTCATCGAAGTCGAAGAAGTGTTTGCCAGTTACCGGCAACCACATACTACCATGCCGATACTCCACCCTCTCCCCACGATCAAAAGCATCCTTCTCCTTCTGCCAGGGGGAGGCTATCCGATACTCAAAGTTTGGGTGAAATGGTGGAGCAGTTACTTGCCCGAGAGGGACCCATCTATCTGTTTTATGATATTTACACTCAATCTGAGCGCCACAGGCCCAGGCAATGATTACATCACGATGAACATGGGGTTTCTTCACTTGCATACACGCTCCTTGATTTGGTTGAGGAGGTTTCGGTTGATAGGCTTACCAGCTTGGTAACTCACTCCCCAATGCCCTTTACGAACACGGGTCCAGTTATCCCAGCCGTTGCCGATGAACACATCATACACATTAGGAGACAGTCGCTTGATGAACATAAAATTTTAACTCCTTAAAGTTTGTAAGCCAACCAAATAGCGAGACCAAGTGTAAAACTAAGCCACACAAAGCCGAACAGCACACCGCAAGCAAAGGCAACAGCAAGTGTCATTCTCCCTCCATGGGGGTGTTTGGGGGAATTGTGCGGGCGGGGGTGGGTGACACGCCAGCATTGCCCGTTGAGCCAAACCCCAGCCATCGCTCCATTGCGTCGAAGTAGTGCTCGCCAGGATGCTGCGGCGCAACCCAGTCGTCCGGCTTCAGGAACAGCCTAGGTTCGCCTAGTCCGCAGCGGTCGCATTGCTCACCCTTCGGGACCAGCAAGCCGCGCTTTGCCCCTTCGCAGTTGTGAAACCACTCATCCATTCCCGCCTCCCTTGTCAGACGGCAGCACCCCCTCCGGCAGGTCCATGCTGCGCAGCATTTCCATCGCGGCGGCTTTCGTCAGGGGCGCAGGGCTGGCCGTCTCCTTCATTGCCGCATCAATGGCGGCGCGGGCTGCATCCAAATGATCGGAGTCAATGGCGTTGCAAACACTTGAGTAGTCAAGCAATGCTTCCAGCGCTTCCCGCAGCCGCTTTGCATCCGCCTCCAGTTCCGCCACTCGTGCAGACAGGGCGGCGTTGTAGGTGTCGGCGTAGGCGACAAGTTGGATAGCGTCATACCCACCCTCGTCACCCGGCCAGCGGGGGCGGAATGCGTCTGCGTATTCAGGCAGCGGCGGCTTCATATATCACCTTTCAGAATTATAGCTACAACCACTATAGCCCAAGCCCAACACATCCCTACGAGAATACCCAGCCAAAACAGGCCCATTATGCTGCATCCTTCTTGGTGAAGTACTTGGTACTGAAAGAATAGTCCCGATTGTAAAGGTCGGTCATTTCCTTGGGCTGACCGAGTTCTTTGGTTTTATCCAGCACCTTACGGGCAATACGACTGAGCTTCAGCGGAAGTGCTTCTAGGGGAATCTCCCGCATTGGTTTACCAACTGCGATTGCTCGACCAGCCTTTCGACTGAAGTTATCCTTCTGGGAACAGAGTGCTACTTGGACAGCAACCGTATTGGGGCTGGTGCTTCGCACAAGCACCGTGGCACCACCCTTCGGAGCATTGTTGTGACGGATATGAAAGAAACGGACAACAGACATTATACTCTCCTTAATGGACTACAAAAGATGATTGATATACGCCCATAAAATACATCAATCATTAAAAGTTTAATTCGTCAAGTACAGTAGTTAACTCGTCGGCGAAAATGTTAGTTCCCTCATAATCTCTCCCCAACCGGCCTTCCTTCATACGGTGCCGCAGGGCCAACGAGGTAGTTTCTTCTGGAACCCACTGGTCTTCTAGACCGTAGCAGGAGCAATGACTTGCATTCACTTCATAGAGCTTACCCTCCTTACGGGCCAGGACGAAGGCACATCCATCATAGTCATGATATACGTAACTAGCAAGCAAGATCTCGAATCCTGCAAACCGAGGGCGCTGTTCGATAGGTAGTCTCACTTCCTCGGACTCCTTATAAGAATCCCATCGAACACCCTCGAACGCCTGGAACACGTCAGTTGATGCACTATTAACCCAGTCATTCAGCAATTTCATAACAACTCCATTAAAAGTTTAATTCCTCGGGGATTTCAACCTCATCACCGAGCTTGGAGGCAACGTAGCAGCGCATGGCTGCGATGAGCGGGGTGAGGCCGGTCTGGAAGCACTCCAGGTCGTCGTCGAAGATGTGCTTGTGGACTATTGCCGCCCACACTATGCCGTCCACGGGTGTGGTCTGTATCCCTTCTCGCTCAATGATCGGCCCGCCTTGGGACCATACACTGGAAGGCGAATACCAATAAGGTCTACCCAAGTCTGGGTCAGTAGATAGATAGAATCCCTCCCCTGTAATTTGAGCCACCGCCCAATCAAGGGCGGGGCCAATCAGTTCGCTGGTTTTGATTTTCATAACACCCTCGTTAAAAGTTTAATTCACCGGCCAAACATACGGAAGATCGTCAGGTTCTTCCCAACCAAATTGGCTATAGTGGCTGGGGTCTTTACGCAGCAAGTTACTGCGATGGGATGCATGAACAGCCTCATCACCTAACCACGGTGGAAATGCCCCTGCATAGGTCTTGAAGTGCATAGGGGCTTGCTCTAGGAAATAGGGTAGTAGTGTGTCAGCACAACCACGCTTGATCCACTCATTGCAAATATGCAGAGCATACATACACAAAGCATACTCATATCCACGCCACATTTTGGTAGCAGGATGGTTAACCCATGCACCAGTGTCATTGTACTCACCGAGTAGTGCTTTGAGTATCTGCTTACACTCAACGCGCTGCTTACCTAGTCGCTTATTGTCAAGCACCTGGGCAGACTTAATGAATGATGGATAGGCTAAGAAGGTCTGCATGTTATTTGATTTTTTGTATTTCTAAAACTAGGCATTTATCCTTGTCATCGTAATAGTAACTAAGGATCTCATGTTCTCTATTCAGAGAGCGAATTTTGATTGGGGTCTTCAAGGCTTCCGCGACAACACGGACAGGTAGATTTGGACTACTATCCCCATCAAACAAAACAAAATCAATTGGACGCATGTTATTTCTCCGGTCGAGTAAACAATTCCATAAGAGCCTCGGGAGTGAATGCCCCCTTATGCTCCACCATCAGTTTAGTTCTACGCAGGCATTCAAGTGCCCACTGTGCATCCCCTGGTGCCCACATGCGAAACTCAACGGTGTGCCTGTTAGTGGTATTAACCGCACCATACCGAGAGATACCACTCTGATAGGTAGTAGCATAGTCCTCACTATATCTTCCAAATAATTCAACCATCTCATGAGGATGATACTTACGTAGTGCAGCACACAACTTAGCAATCCGCTTGGGAGAGGTCCAGCTACGAGACACATGCACATGGATACCGCAACTTTCATTGGTAGTCCAAGGAAATTGCTTGGCCAACTTAACAATTTCTTTACGCAGCCATTGATAAGGTAGAGGTTGAGACACAAACTCGATTCCCTTCCTACCACTGAATGCCCCCGGTCTGAGGCTACCATCAACACCAGCATAGAAAAATCCGTAGTGCTTACCGGCTTCAGCAGTATGCCTTGGAATGAGGCATTCAATCTCAATTCCCATGCACTTGCTATGCACCGGCTTGCGGGGAGTGTCTAAGGTCTGCATTACATTCTCCTGTGAGCTATACCCATACCACACCCAGCGTCCCAGATGTGGTACAGGTAGAGTTCGCTACTTTCTACTTTTGGGTTTTATCCCATCCTCTTAGCAGAGGGCAATGCTGCCGCGGCTATGTGTATTTCTACACTACTTGTCTACCGCCACCTGGACAAGTCACACTTGTGAGCAAGAGATTACCATCAGAGTTAATATTTTAATAGCAGCTAACTACTAAGATATAGGTCCTGATGCCCTGTATTACTCTATCAACAGGGAAGTTTAATATAAGACTGCTTCTCAGCAGTTTCGTCCTGATTATAGTGGAGGACTCATCAGTTATACCACTGGTGCGAGAGACGGGAATCGAACCCGTATGGAAGTTCCCTTCCGTCGGATTTTAAATCCGGTGTGTCTACCTATTTCACCACCCTCGCATTAAACTTTTAATCTCCTATCTTGAAGTCAAGCCACTCACGCTCCCAGATAGGAGCTTTCTGGAATGTACGGCAATGATCCTCCAGCCAGGGATCAATGTGTGTCCACTTGCCAGTGTATCCGCGTTGGCGGAAGTATACCTTCATACCAGCAAGGAATGCTTCCCGGTACTGTAAATTAATCGGATGCGTCTGAGTAGGCTTGATGCGGTACTCATACGTCAGATCGTCAGAGAATCGAGTGTTTCTCTGAGGCATCGGGAGCCACTGTGTCCATGTACCCTTACGGAACTGGTAACGATACTCCACTTGGTGCCCCAACGCCCAAGCAACGATGACTCGGGCATATGGATGCCGCTTTCGCTTAGGGTCGGTCATTCATTTCTCCGTGCAGTGCCACTTACTCGACGGAAGGTTTGAATACCCTTCCACAATCCTCCAACAAGAACCAGTTGGAGTAGCAATGGTCTGGATCGACGGGTTGCCATACTCAGGCATAGAGCAACCAGCCAACAGAACAGCAAAGCCAGCAATAATCCAATTGCGGCCCTTCTTTTCCAGCCTACGTCCAGGGGAACCACAAAGGGGACAATGCCCCCCTCGTGGAACCACTGTACCATGGTTAGGACAGTACAGCTTCATGGCGTTAAAATATTAACGCGGACCTTGCATCGAACCGGGCTTATGATAGCCGAGGTACTTCTCGGACTTCCCACTGTCCAGCATGTTGTAGTAGTCCTTCACCCGAGCATCGAGGCGAGCCTTCGCCTTGCGATTCGGAGGACCAGGGTTCTTGACGGGATTGAGTGCCTTGCTCATGGTGTTCTCCTATCAGGCGGAAACCGCCGACACTACCTTGATGCCCTTGCTCACAGCCTCGGGGCTGCGTTGGCCCAGGCCCTTGGCCGCATTGGTCAACACTCGCTTGCCAATCCAACCAGCACGATTGGATTGAACGACAGCCTTCACCATGGCCGCAGCCATCTTCGTTTGAACCATTGCCATTTGTATCTCCTAAGATTGGCAACACTGTATAACGTCACAGAAAACGTCTGAATTAATATTTTAATCCAGAAACCCAGCGTAAAACACGCTGTCCATATCCCTCGGATAAGGGATACAGGCAGGATGCTTTCCTACAGCTTGGCACCAATCTGCCATACTGCGCAGGATTCCACCTTCACGCCCATACCAGCATCGCGTTGCACCTTGACAGTACAACGTACATGCTCTTTAGGTTGTCCGGCACACCCGGCGATGATTATAACCACCACGCCAATCAGTAACAAAACACCAGCACGCATAACGGCACTCCAATAAGCCACACCAATTGTAAGAGGGTCGGTCATTTTAACTAGGCTGGTGTGGGTTACCTAGTTAAAATTTTAAGGCGAAGAAAAACCCAGGCCGAAACCTGGGTTCTCTTGTTAGGCTGGCACGTTCGCTGCCACCTTCGCCGCGTCTGCCAGTGCAGCAGCCTTCGCTGCCTCACGTAGCGAGGTGCCCTTCGCTTTGGTACGCTTGGCCGGGAGCACTTGCACGGGCACGCCGACATTCCCAACCTCGGACTGACTGGAAACACTCGCCTTCGCGGTTGCCTTCGCAGCCAGTTCACGTGCCTTCACCTTGTTGTCACGCTCTGCCGTCAGCCGGGCGATAATGATATCCAGTTCTTCGACCGTGCAGTCGAGACACATGAGCGCCATCATCTCAGCGCGGTTGACATCATTCCGCGGTTGGCCCTTGTCGTCGCGAAGATTGACCTTCACGAAAGACTTAGCCTTATCCAGCAACTTACTGGCAGTCTTGGCTTTCTCAGCAGCAGCAGCCGCAGGATTGACCGGCGTGCCCTTACCACCTCCGGCCATGTTGACCTTGGGATCAGCATAAGGGGTCGCCTTCGCGCTGATATCTGCCCATGCCATCTCGTAATCGGGCTTGAACCCGTTTTGAGTGGCTTTGGACATCTTAAGCCAAAGGGAAATCGTGACTTGCAGAGACTTGGCTACTTGCCCGTCGATTCCCCCTTGTGTGAAGTAATCGCCCAGCTTGTCGAAACCGTTGACCTTCGCAGTTGCGCCCATATCCAAGCGCTTTGCTTCCAGGACAGCACGAAACTCGGCATGGTCCTGTGCCGTGAAAGACACAAGCTTTTTCAACCGAGACTTCATACTTTCCTTCTTCTTCTCGGCGTCGGCGTATTCCTTGCGGATTGATGCCTCATCTTCTTTCAGGAACATGACGGCCAACCCGGCACCGTGAGCACCAGCCATGACAGCCGGCGCAGACTTGGAGCCACCAACCACCGAACGCTTACGAATATCAGACATGATGTATTCCTTTCCCCATCTAGGGGTTAGTTTGTGGGAAGTGTTTAAGGGCCACTTCCCTAAACCCGCTTAAAATTTTAATGAGCTGGTCTCCACGCTGGACCGGGACGATACCCTATCCAACTAAATCACATTATACACCATCCATTTGTAACGTGCGAGTAACAAGTGTAACAGTGTGTAACATTCTCTCCAATGGGGTATAACCCCCATTAGGCAGGATGCTATCTCAGATAAACCTTATCGGGTGAGAATTCATAACTGTAATTCTCACGGTCGTCATATTCCGTACACTTGACCCTGTGCTCTGTCGTCAGAGCCTCAGCATGAGTACAGGTAATCCCGTAATCCGTGAAAACCTTGATTTTCTTGGAACGGGAAACCCAACGACCACGCTCGAAAACCACGGCATCAATACACAGCCAAATGATGAAGGCCCCGAATTGTTGCATTTTCAATCTCCTATTATCTGGGAATATTCCCATTAGATAATGCCCTACAGAATGGGGTTACTTTTGTACATCCCGCCCATGCACTCTGATATTGTGGTACAGAGTAGACGCAAGGGCTAATTTGTCTGCGGCATCATGTGCGGCATCCCAGGTCAAGAAAACCCCTTTTACCCGTGGAGCACTCAATTCACCAGTTGACAGCATGAATTGATAAGTCACGACAAAGACTTCAAGTTTACGTGCCATGTTTCATTCTCCTATGATCTGCTCTCGCATTCCATAGGGCACTATCTAATGGACCGGGTTTGCACCCGGTACACCAGAATAGGAGACTAGCTCACTAGATTGTTAATGATCGCTTGGGCTTTGCTTCGCTGGTCTTTGGACCGCCCCTGCCGCATTCGTCCGATCACGTTTGCTGCATTGGGGGTCAATTGTGGGACTTAAAATTTTAACCGTCAAGTACAGAAATAGTATTACAAGTAAAACAGTCGGGTATTCCTGGTGACAGGGGCTTCACGCGTACCCGCGCGTATCCCTGTAGGGGAGTTATCCACCGCTACCTGTGGATACTGTGGATAGCGGAATGTGGATAACCTGTGGAGCATTGAATTCTGGAAACAGAAGTATTACACGCTAGAAGGGCCGGAATGGCCCCTAGAAGACGTTATCCACAGGGGGACTATGCTACCCCCTAGGACAGGGCTAGACCCACCTTAAACGGCCTTCTAGGGCCTTTTCCGCATTATGAAATGGGATTTCATGGGTGCTGGTGTGGGGATTCTGACCCCTGGTAATACAGTGATGGCTTATATAAGTGGTTGATTATATAGTTAAGTGAGTGAACCATTATTGAAACCCCCATAAATGACCCTTAAATAATTGACACTTGAAGCATTGAAACATGCACAATTCAGGCCTCAATGGCCTGGTCCTGGTGGTCCAGTGCTTCAGCACTGATGAGGGGGGAGGGGGGAAAATCCGCAGGGGCGGATATTTGTGGGAGACCACTTATAAAATTTTTATAGGTTTTTACAATAAGGGTGTATTAATACTGTAGTAT
>JACCDR011254180.1_pt1 | contig 10041 bp, 4 predicted proteins | sample 7446431 | NCBI WGS metagenome assembly JACCDR01 (sample SAMN15323443, study PRJNA562643) | freshwater metagenome | isolation source: river surface water | place: USA:Blue River Watershed | collected 2017-08-17 | reverse complement strand
TCAAGAACACCAAGCGCCCGTTTGTGTTGCCAGTTGTTGGCAAGGACCCAAGTATTTCGACTGGCCTCAGACCAGCAGCAAACTTTGCGACCGTGATCGTGCCATCGGCAACACCTGAGACCTCTGGGATGGTCACCTGCCACGCGCCAGAGATGTACGAGTACAGCTTGCCATCAGCCGTCAAGAAGACGATCTTCGGTCCCGTGTAGCCGGCTGGGGTCGGCAGGACCGACACCTCAGGAATGCCGTCAGGCGATGCAGCAGAGCCTGACACCTGGGCGCTGATGTTCAGGCCGGCCCCGTCCAGGGGCTTGCTGAAAGAATCATAAGCAGCCAGCTTGTAGTAGTAGGTCGTCCCGAAGCTGACGGCGTCTACTACATAATTCGCCGTTGTGTCATAGATCAGGTTACCAGACGACGGGGTGAACCCATTCACCGTCGAACGCCAGATCAAGATCCCACGGAAGTCGGACTCAGTGGGGAGGTTGTAGGCAAGCCTCACTCCCCCATTAGCAGACTGCACGGAGATACCGGACACGACCGGAATCACGTCGTTGGTGAACGTCGCCACCGTGGCAGAGCTGAAGTTGTTGCTCGTGTCACGAATCCTGACGCTGATCTTCACCGAGCGGCGAGGACCTCCATCAAGGAGGTTCTTGTCGAGGTCATAGGTGTACGTCTGGGTCTGCCCAGGGTGTACGAAGGGCACGTACTCAGTCCGCAGAACAACGTCAGAGGTAGTGGAGACCTTCACCTCGAAGTCGCGGATGACTGCGGTGGTGACAGAGAGATTCGTCGATGGGTTGGTCCAAACAACGGACAGGAAGGTCGAGGAGAAGGTCGTCCCACCACCGACCACGGTCAAATTGGTCGGAGCGTTGAGGGTCGACGCGCCACCACCAGCGACAGAGATCGTGTAGGTGCCAGTGGCCTCCAAGCCAAGTTGGTTCTTGTACCCGACCGAGGCGACCTTCACCTCGTACACACCCGGCCCGATGTTGGGCAGCTCGACGGAAGCCTCGTCGGTGCTGATGGTCTGCCAACCTCCGGAGTTCACCTGCCACTTGAACTGGTACCCCAGAACAGTGCCAGTCGTGGGTCGCTGCCATGACACATTGAGGTTGCGGACAATCGTGTTGTCGATGTTGGTGTTGACCTCCTTGAACAGGAGGGCTTGAGGAGCAGAGACCTGAGCAGAAACGGTCGAAGCGAAGACGGGAGCAACAGACCCGACGCCGGTCTCCACCCTGGCGTACTTCGTGGGGTCATGTTGAATCGCCTCGACCTGAACGACCCCACCCTCAGCCAAGGACACCTTCGAGATTCTGAACTGCCGGGGGGCAATGGCCGACGTGATGATGTAGTCGGCATACTCTGCAGGAGGCGCTGACAAAGCCACGATCATGGTGACCGTGCTATATGTGCCAGCCCCCTGCGTGATCGTCCCAGTAGCAACAGTGCCGTCAGGCAACTGCACCATGATCGAGGAGCCCGCCTGGATGGTGACAGGGCGGTCCAGAACGAGACTGGTAGTCGTCGACCCTGCAAGCAGCTTGCCCGCTTGCTGAGTGCCTGCATAGTCGGAGTCGAACAGGCTGATGACTTCGCCGGGAAACAGGTCATACCCGTTCAAGAACATCTTGAACGATGCCACCTCGGTCTGACTCAGTGCCGTGTCAAGCCTCCAGGCACCAGCCCTTCGCGCCTGATGTTCCGACGTGCAACCCAACGCGACGATGTCCGTTGAGTTGTAGCCGTACTTCGCCTCGGCCGCTGCAACCAAGGTGCCCAGAGCCCCCAAGGCATTTCCGCTGTCCACAGTGACAACGGACTGCTGGTAGTGGTTACCTGGATCATTCCAGGTCACATTGACGGCTGTGACTCGTTCCTGCAGAGGAGACGAACGATAGGCGAACTTACCGTCCACCACGTTGGAGTTGGTGACGACCTTCACCACCGAAGACGGGCGGTCCTGGACAAGGGTGACCTTGCCCCCCACCCACACCACCTTGGCATTCATCATGCCGGCGATGTCCTGCACCCACTTCAGTGCGTCCTCGCGCGTCAGCAGTTGATAGTTGAACGTGAACCTGGGCTCCTGGCTTAAGACAGTGCCATCCTCCCTATACGTGTTCACTGATTGGTCGTTATAGACCGCCGCGTCATAGAACGAGTATTGATCTATCAGGTCTTCAGTGACCCACTCGCCAAGGCCGTAGCGCGGGTGCGCGATCAGGTCGTAAAGAATCCAGGCGGGGTTGTTGGTCCACTGGACGCCCGTGGCAAAGACACCGTTCCACGGCCCCGTGTAGACCCAGGTCGTGGGGTTGTAATTGCTGGGCACCTTGACCTTGATGCCCTCGACCAGATAGGACCGAGTCGGGACCGTGGAAGAGTTGACTGCTCGGGCGTCGACAGCCAGACCGACGTAGGCAACGTCGGGGTAGGTGACGACCACGTCACGGATCTCGGTGACGCGAGCGCGGTATGTGTTGTTCCTCAGTACGCTCGACGAGTTGTCTGCGGTCTCCCGGCGAACCTCGATGCTCCAGGCGCCCGGCTCACTCGGCCGCTCGATGCGGTGATACTCCTCGTACGGACTTGTGGCCTTTCCTCTGATCGTGAAGCGCTTCACCTCGGACCATGCACCGGCCCCGACCCTGCGACGGATGGACAGCTCGACTGATGTGCCCAGCAGAGAATTGCTGGCCGTGTCATTGAACGCCAGACCATCATTCAAGCGGACGGTCACCCGTAGCGCGTGAATGTCCGAGCCGGTGGTGTAGGTGACTGGGGAAGCATTGGTGATCTGCGTGCCGATGGGGACCTCGGCAGCGGAGCTGGGGAAGCCCGGGATGTAGGGCTCATCAGGTGCCCCCACCCTCTCCTGGAATGCGACGGTCCCACCGAAGTTCTCGGTGCCGTCCGAGTTCATGACAGCTACGTTGTTGAGGAAGACACCCTTCTTCCCACCAACGACGCCCTTGATCTCGCCCTCGGAGATGACCTCGACGACACGTACTGTCGCAGTCGACTTCAGCGTGTCGTCGGTCTCGAAGAATTGACCGCCGCCGCCCTTACCGCCGCCGCTACCGTAGATGTCTTGATCAACCTTCATTGTTAGTGGCCCCCTGGGCGGTAGTCGTTTCTGGGCGCGCTGAACTTGAACAGCGCCACTGCAGAGGCATTCGCCGTGGTGGAAGAGACCGCCTTGTATCCAATGTGGAACGTGAGAGCCACAGCCGACGTGATCGAGAACGAGCCATCCGCGTTCACAGTAAATGAGTACGACGGGCTGCCAGACGACACCGTTGTGCCAGGGGCGTGGGCTGAGCCTACAGGGGTCAGGACACCGAAGGCGGAGGTACCGATGAAGGTGAACTCGGAGATGGTCAAGGTCTGACCATCGAGGTCGTTGTCCAGGAGGTTGCCGGTGATCGTCTCTCCGGTTAGGGCCGAGTACGAGTCATCAACACCGATTGCGTTCTTCTCGGAGACCACGTCGGACGAAATGACAACGCTGCCAACCTTGAACAGGCCATAGACCAACGGTATCGGGTGGCCCTGCCCTTCCAGGTTGACTGCCTGATCGAACAGACCAGACAACTCCTCCTTGCCGTCCTTCCCGGGTTCAGGCTGATCAGCAAGGGACTGGGCGATGCTGTACATCGAGTAGGCCAGGACAACAGCAGTAACAACATAAGCTGCCGCATAGGCCACAGTAGCAGCAGTCCCGGTGAACTGCGCGGCAAACTGTGCCGCTATGTACTCAGCCCCAGTCCCCGACCCTTCCTCGCCCGTGGCAAGGTGAATTTCGTTCTTGTTGCCGAAGCTCCACCCGAGGGTCTCTTCGGAGACGAATGAGACGCCCTGGTCGTCCTTGAGAGCGACAGCCATCCTGGGGTGCTTGACCAGCTCCCGGCGAAAGCCCGGGTAGGCACAGTTGAGCCCACTCATCAGCGAATGAACGTCATCGACGTTCAGGCTGATCGGGCCCGACCCGAACCGGTCAGCCAGGGGGCCGTGAAGGGTGACTTGCCTAAGCATCGGGGGCTCCAACGTACCTCACGATTTTGACGCACATTCGTTCCCAACGGCTAAAACTGTCACTCCCGGAAAGCCGGTGGAACAGGTGATGCAAGATGTCGTTGGTTCCGGTGACGACAGCGGCGTGATTGATGACCGGGGACCGAACCTGCATCAGGCAGACATCCCCCACCTGTGATTGGGCCCTGGGGACTTCCACAAAGCCCGCTGAGGCGAAATTCTGGGCGTAGTGGTCCTGCCCCCTCTCCCACCACTCCATGGCCCGTGGGTAGTTCGGGAGCGTGATGCCGCGCTCCAAGCGGTACCAGTCCCGGACGACCGCATAGCAGTCCCAGACACCGTGAACGAACGGACGGCCCTCCAGGGGGGCGATGGTCGCTTCGTCAAGCCAGATCAGGGGATCGACGTTCTCCCCCTCGGTGGCAGCGATGCCCCAGGGAGTGCTGCCCTTCATCCACTGAGCCATGTCGTGGTGGCTGGGCCAGGAGGCAGGCCACTTGGGGGGCCGCCTGGAGTCGAAAGGGTGCGAGTGCAGCAAGGCCTCGACCTTCCCTATCGTGGCACCAATCAGGGCCAGCTCCTGAGCCCTGATGACGAAGTGCTCTCCAGGAGAAGCTGCAGCGTTCTCGCAGGGCACGTAGCTGCCAGCAGCAATCACCCCGCAGGCCTCGCGCGGGTAGACGCTGAGGGCGTGGGCCCTGAACGCCTGCTCAGCGGCCTCAGTGATCACCATGCGCCACGCTGGCGCCCGACGCCAGGGAACTTGTCGCGCGTGATCTGCCGCCTCGGGAGCTTCGTGCCGAACCGGTCGATGACACTGCTGAGCTGCCACTGAATGACTTCAGAGGTGTGATTGATCTTCTGCTCGACCTCGAAAACATCAGGCTTCAGAAAGGCGTTCTGGTCCGCGAAAGGCTGATGAGAGGTCGTTGTGTGCTGGTAGTCGGTAGCGACTGAACCAAGCTCAAGCTGTGCTCCCCACAGATAGACGCTGCCGGCAACAACAAGCCTTGGGTATATGCCTATGCCAGTCATCCCAGAGGAGGGGCTTGTACCAGTCATCACGCAACGCCACCACCCACCGCCCACGTTGATCATGGATGGCTTGCCGCTCGTAAACGCCCCACTCACGCCAGCAGCGACACCGACATTCAAGTCGTAGTTGCAGTACAGGGTCGCACTCTCATTCTGGTTCGTCAAACCAAACTTCAGAGACGAAAGCGACCCCGGCTTCGCATAAATCGAAGCGGTGTACGTCGTGCTGTTAGTGCCCGCAGTGCTGACGTTGAAAAATCCCCCCTGTGGGGCAGAGACAACCAACGTGTCAGCAGTCAACGACCCGAGGGGTGACTCAGCGCTGTTGGCAGTGATCGTGCAGCTCGCGTTCTTGGTCCAGGAGACGTTATTGAACTGCTCGGAGTAGTTCAAGAGATTGCGCCGAGGGAACGACGCTGCATCCAGGTACTTGGCAAGGGTCCTGATGCGGGTGATCTTGGCGCCGACGAGGTCCCCGAGGGTGACCACCTCGTTCATCAGCAGCCGGTTGACGTTCGTCAGTGAGAGCGTGGGCCGAGGCTGCGTACCGGAGGCAGACACCTCCCACCCGTCACTGATGATGGGCATGGACAGGTAGGTGTTGCCACCAAAGGACACCGACGCGCCCTCGCTGAAATGAGGAGTGAACCGATGAATAGGGCCCCCCAGCCCAGTGCAGTCGATGACGAACAGCTCGACCAGAGGGGAGTCGATGAACGGGGTCTGGAGGTTGGCTTCCATCAGAAGGTCTGCTCAAGGGTGAAGGAAACGTTGAAAAGGTGACCAGTGGTCTTCTCCTTCACCGAGCTAACCAGCTTCCACTTCTTCGACGACGCATCTCCTGGGGCCTGCCACGTCAGGTAGTCCCAGCCGCGCACCGCATCAAGTGCAACCATCACCAAGTCTCTCTCGGTCTGGGTCAGGTCGGAGTAGGACACAGACCACGTGTCCACCACGTTGTTGATGCCGTCAGGGATGGACTGACCGTACCCGTTGCCGAACTTGGCGGTGAGAGTACGGTACGTCCTCTCCCTGGCAGAAGACTGGTCGATGCGGGTAGTGAGGGGCAGTGCAGTTGGCATGTTGATTACCTGTTGTACAGCAGACCACCGTGGCGCTGCGAGGTTGCGATCTCTCCACGCGCGATCTGCTTCATCGCATCGACCACCGCCTTGGAGACCACAGAGCCAGTCTCCCCATTGGTTTGACCACCCTGGACGGTGATGTTGATCTGGATCTCCTGGATGACCTGACCCCCGCCACTGCCGCCATTCACGGTGACGGGAATGGAGCGACCATCGGGCAGGGGAACGATAGCCTCGTTCATGTCACCCTCGCCGTAGATGGTGAGCTGGGGGTTGCGAGCCCTGGCGATGCCACCACGAGCGAACTTAGACAGCGTCATAGGTCCATAAGGGGTCATCACATGACCGTTAGCCGCGAGATGAACCACCCCTGAGGCCAAGCCTGTACCACCCGTCACCGCGCTTGTAGCTCCTCCCCCGAACAGACCGCTGAAGAAGCCAGCGCCGATCCCCATCATCTTGCGAACAGCGTCCTGAGCCATAGCCTGCGCCATGGCTTGAACGATGGACTGGCCGAACTTCCTCCAGTTGAAGGTGCCGGTCGTCAAGAAGTTGGTCAACTGCTCCTCCATCGCACCAACAGAGGTCTTCATCGCAGTCTCAACGATCTGAGCACTGGAGGTGGCCGAGTTCACATAGTCAGCCCAGAACTTCCTGAACCCATACTCGGCCGTCTGGGAGTAAGCAGCGGCCTCGGCCGCAGCAGAACCGACCTTGTTGGCCTGGACCTGAGCCTGCTGCTGGAGAACATCCAGGCGGTCACGGTCAAGGTCCAGAAGGGTGTTAATCGCCGGCTTCTCACTGTCCTTGGCGACAAGCAGGGCGTCTTCGTTGGCCCGAATCCGCTCAGCGATCTTCATCTCTTCTGCGCGATAGCGCAGACGAACCTGAAGCGCTGCAGACTCCCCAGCAGCCGCGACAGGGTCGATGATCTTCAGGGACTTGATCGTCCCCTTATCCAACTGGTCGTCATCCTCCCCGGTAAGGCGGTCGAGCATGGACTTAAACGCCCGCGCGTCGTCCTTGGCGCGGATGCCGGCGTTGACGGAGGAGAGGACGGAGTCCCTGCGCAGCTTGAGACCAGACTGGCTGGCGGAATCGGTAGCAGCGGCGATGGCGTTGTCGACCATGTCAAGGGTGGGCTTCGGCGCCTTTGCCTTGACAAGTTCTTCTCTCAGGTCGCGCAGCTTCCTCAGCGACCTGATCTCAAGGTCGATGATCTCGGTCAGACCTTGCCGCTCCCGTGCCTCAGCAGCAATCGCGGCGACGGCCGGGTTGTCCTTGTAGCGGGTCTCGTCGAGCTGCTTCTCGAAGCCCAGGCGACCTTGGAGGTCCGCCTTCTCCCTGTTGAGCCGCTGGATGAGGACTTGAGCCTCGGACCTGATCCCTGCGATGTCTTCGTTGTCGGGGAGGCTCAGGACATCCTTGAAGTCGGAGAGGGCGGTAGTGCGGGCCTTGTGGAGATCATCAAAAGTCTTGGCATCCCCCCCGAGTTCACCAAGAGCGATCTTCAGCCCGTGAAGACCGCTCACCCCCTGCCCCCGAGCCTTGCGGGCGGCTATGACACGGTCGATCTCATCGTTGAAGGCATACATCACCCCCAGGCGACGAGACGCCTCGTCCTGCTCGGACTTGATCACCCGCTCAGCAGTCTGCTGCCTGTACTCCTCCTTCGCCTTGACGCTCTGCTTAAGCGCCTCGTACAGCTCCTCAACCTCGTCGTCGGAGTAGATGTGCTTGGTGTTCTTCCAAACCCTACGCTGGGGCCCGTTCCGTTGAATGACAGCCTCAGTGAGCTTCCGGCGAACCTCCTCGATGTCCACGTCGTACGGAGTGCGCCCCTGCGAAGCAGCTTCCTTCTCTGCCTGCTGACGCGCCTCCTCGGGGTGATACCCAGCACGCATCAGCTCAATCTTGCGAGCGGTCAGGCGGTTCTCTTCCTGCAGCGCCTTGATGTTGGCCTGCACGGACTTGCCGGTCATCTCGACCTGGAGGTTGAACGCCTTCTGCGCTTCGGTCGCCTCATCTGTCCTGCTGCGAAACGTCAGGTACTCGATACCGAGCATGGCGATGAGAGCCAGACCGCCAGTGGCTGCACTCGCCACCCCCATCAGAGCCACACGGGTGGCGCCAGCCGCAACGCCAAGAGCTGTGAGTGCGCTCTTCGCCATGGCAATAGCAGGCACCACCGTAGATATGGTCTTCAGTGCGCCCCATCCCAACACGGTGAGCCCAACCATCTTGGCATGCTCAGTCAAGAACCGGCCCAAGTCCGTAATGGCAGTGATCAACCACGTCAGCCCCGACTTGAACTCGTCGGAGCTGACCAGCACACGCAACGAGTCGATGAACGACGAGATCCCCGACTTGCTGTCCTCGAAAGCAGCGACCGCAGCCTGCTGGTACTCGCTCATCAGCGACTTCCACTTGCCAACCGTGGTCTCGCTCAAGGCCTCGGTCATGGTGGCGGTGAAGTCCTTGGCCTTGTTCTTCAGCGTGTCCAGAGTCTTCGAGTAAGTGTCAAAGTCTGCCAGCAGCGAGCTGACCGCCTTCGAGCCACGCTCCGTGAACATCTCGTTCAGGAAGGTCAGCTTGCCCTTCTCGTTGAGCAGCGTGGTCTTCTCACGCATGATGCCGAGGATCTCGTTGAACGACTTCAACTCACCGCTGGAGGTGTAGAAGTTGATCCCGAGTTCCTTCATCATGTGCTTGGCCTTCTCGGGGGGCGCCGAGATGCTGTCCATCATGTTGCGGAATGCGGTACCAGCGGCAGTGCCGGTGATGTTGCGCTTGGCGAGAGTCGCCAAGGAGGCTGCGGTCTCCTCCAGGCTGATCTTGTACTGGTCGGAGACCGTCGAAGCCTGCTTCATCGACTCGACCATCGCCGAGACACTGGTGTTCGACAAGGCTGCTGCCTTGGCGAACACATCACCGATGCGGCCGAGGTCGTTGACCTGAAGGTTGAAAGCGGCCATCACACCGGTTGCGCCGAGAGCGGCCTCACCCAGCTCCATCTCACCAACCGTGGCAAGCCTCAGGATGGCCGGCAACGCCACGAGTGACTCCTGGACGCTCAGGCCGTTCTGGGCAAGGGCACGCATTGCCTTCGCGGCCTCGACCGGCGCCGTCATCGACCCAGCGATGGCAGCGTTGAAGGACTTGATGGAGACGGCGGTGTTGTCGGAGAGCTGGCTGACGAACGTGAGCTGATGCTCTACGTCCTTGCCGATCATGAAGACGCTGCGCAGCGAGGCGCCGATGGCAGCACCGGCCACGAGGGGCACAGTCGAGCCCCAGGTCAGCCACATCTGGCCCATCGAGCCGGCGAGGCCTCGGGCGAGGGAGTGACTCTCGCGCATCACCTCGTTCATGACGCGCATGTGAGAGACACCGTCCTGGGCCTCCTTGCGCTTGATGATGGCGTATGAGTCCTGCAGACGGAGCATGTCCTGGCGAGAGGGGCCCATCTGCGTGGCAGCCTGCCTCGCCCTCTTAACTGGGTCCTCAGCCTCCACCCCTTCTCTCATCTGGGCTGCAATCTGGGCACCCATGGACTTCATCTCATCCCGACTCGGCAACCCGAGAACAACTCGGGGGTCCAGCTTCGGAGCTGACTTGGCCCGAAGGGCCTCAGTCTGCACCCCTTCCCGCATCTGGGCGGCAATCTGGGCGCCCATGGACTTCATCTCATCCCGGCTCGGCAGACCAAGGAGGGTTTGAGCATCAATCCTCGATGCCGACTTGACTCGCAGAGCTTCAGTCTGCACGCCGTCGCGCATCTGGGCGGCAATCTGGGCGCCCATGGACTTCATCTCATCCCGGCTCGGCAGACCAAGGAGGGTTTGAGCATCAATCCTCGATGCCGACTTGACTC
>JACCDR010813817.1_pt1 | contig 10041 bp, 21 predicted proteins | sample 7446431 | NCBI WGS metagenome assembly JACCDR01 (sample SAMN15323443, study PRJNA562643) | freshwater metagenome | isolation source: river surface water | place: USA:Blue River Watershed | collected 2017-08-17 | reverse complement strand
TTTTGGAAGTTATGACAGAAGATGCTACTCCACGGACTTCACCTCTCCAGGTTAAGGAAAAAAGAACTTCTGTGTTTGAACAACAAGAAATTCGTCGCTCTAAGTTTGAACCTCCAGTTCAATTAACACCACCGGATGTATCAATCCGTCTTCCAACTTATGAAGAAATTGATAATATTGGAAATGATGCAGGTAAAAACTTGTTGGAAATTAACCGCAAGGTAATGTCTAGTGTTTCAGGATCTGGACGTGATGCGATGTCACGACAGTTTGATGCACTAATTAAAGAGGCTAAGGGACTTGATCCAACTAAATATGTAGGATTCTTTGGTAAGTTACGTTGTTTCCTTCGAACATTTAAAGTTGATTTATATGCTCAGTTCCAGAGTTCAGATAGTCGGATGCAGGAACTGTCTGTTGAAATTATGAAACATCTGGACAAACAGAAAGCACGTAAGATTGAAATTATGGATATGATCAAGAGCAATGACCAGTATGGTTTATCTCTGACCCGTGAACTGGAAGTTCATACACATAATTTATCTTTATTTCAAGAACAAATTAAGAATCTTGAGGCAGAAGGTAATGAAGAGGAATTTATCACTCTGAGACGCACTATGGACCGTCTGGAGGTTAAATTGACTAACCTTCGTGGGTTCAGGCTTTTGGCTGTAAACATGAAACCTAAACTTGAAAATATGTTGACTGTAGCTGATGCTTTGATTGATACAGGTAATGACCTTATCAAACAGATGATCCCTGCTTATATGTCTGCTTTCTCTGCGTATGTTTTGTCTTTAGAACAAAAAGAAGTAGGTGCAATGCAGAACAGCGCTAAACAGGCATTTAATGATGGTATTCGTCTTGCAGGTGATTTAGCTGTTGAGAACTCCGAAATGGCAGCACGGCTTGCTAATGGTCAGATGATTAGTGTAGAAACATTAAAACATGATCTTGACAACGTTCTTAAAATCGCAGAGAATTGGAAACGTATTAACACAGAAGAGCGTGGTAAACGTGTAGAGTACATTTCTGCTGTTAAAGAAATGGAAGCTTCTGCAATTCAAAGTCGCTTAACTCAATAGGAGAATTACATGACGAGATTTAAAGGTACACCTGGTCCTTGGGTTGGTAAAAGTGTAGAAATCTTCAAACAAGATGATGCGGGTTTACAGCTTAGTTTTATTCATACAAGTGATGAGCAAAGAAGAGAAGAAGCTGCTGCTAACGCCAAACTAATTGTTATGTCACCTGAACTTGTCAAAGCACTAGAATGGGCGTTACCACTGGCAAAAATTGCAATGGATGCTCACCGTATGGAAAGAATTAAGTGTGGACATAAGGATATTTCTGGAACTTATAAAAATGGAGAGACTTGGGTTGGGATTTGGCAAAACGAAGTTGACCAAATTGAATTTGCACAAGAAGTCTTGAACAAGGCACTTGAAAAATAAAGGAAAATAAAATGTTTGATATGACTTATCAAGTTGATCCAGAAAAAGTTTCACTCTGCCCTCTTTGTGATCAGCCAATGATGACATACGAAAAGGTAACTGTTATGGTTGTTGATGACACACAGTGTATGGTACATTATGATTGTGTTAATGATTTCGATGAAGAGGATTTTTACGATGAATAAGTATGAAAAGGAAAAAATCACCACGACAATTCGAGATGCTATTGTTAATAATGATAAAAGGGAAGAACAACTTCAATATATCATGTGGTCAATGTGTTGTGATCGTGAGAAAGCAAAACAGTTATACTTTGCCTTTCTTTATTACGCGAGTGAGGATTATTTAGTTTATATTTTACAAAGAGGAGAAGAGTAATGACCGAGAAGGTATCCCTAAAGAAACGTGCAGAAACAGTAAAAGTTTCACTTAAGAAATCAGGTGTTGTAAAAGAGAAAGTTATCCTTCGTGTAGCTGCTGCACTTGATATTTCTGGCTCTATGCGGGAAAACTTTGCATCAGGTCGTGTAAGTGAATTGGTTGACCGACTTTTACCAGTTGCTGATCAATTTGATGACAATGGTGAAATTGATATGTGGGCTTTTAATAACGCATCAATGGAGCTACCACCTGCAACACCTGAGAACTATGGTGGTTATGTTGAGAAAGAACTGAAAGGTTTGGGTATCAATGGTGGAACAAATTATGCCCCAGTTATTGAAAGAATTGCACATCATTACTTTGGTTCTGAGAACACTGTAAAACGAACTGTAACGCCATCTAAAGGCTTTTTTGGTAAACTCTTTGGTAAGACTCAAGTTGAAGAAAAAATTGAATCTGTGCCTATTACAGAGAGCGATATCCCCGCTCTGGTATTCTTTATCACAGATGGTGCTAACAGTGATGAAGCACAAGCTTCACACCTTATGCAAAGACTGAAAGATGAGAAAGTCTATTGGATGATGGTAGGTATTGGTAATGCAAGTCAGTTCAGCTTTATTGAAACCTTAGCTCGCAATTATGATAACGTTGGATTTATCAACTTTAAATCACTTGACTTAACTGATGAACAGATCTATGATTCAATTATCAACGGCGAACTTGCTGCTTGGATCAACAAAGTATCTTAAGGAGGAAAGATGTTTAATTTTGATAAGGTAGAACCAAAACAGGCTTTGAACTTTGTGTGTTTCTCTGACTTACCTGTTGGACAAACATTTGTATGTAAAGCGCCTTACCTAGAACATGGACTAGATGAAACGTATGTTTATTACTACATGAAAATAGATAGTTCCTACGCTATTGAACTAAATGCTGAAGTTGGTGAAAATGATCAGGTATTGTTTGATGGAAAAGAAAAAGTTTTGGTTATTGCAATTACTGTTTCAGAAGTTTCTGTAAAATAAAATTAATAGTAAGGAGAAAATTAATGACAGCTAAAGTATCACTTAAAAAATCAGATGGTAAAGTTTCACTCAAAAAAGCAACTGCACGAATCCTCAAAACGATCCGTCTTGAGTTTGGTTGGCGAGCCAGTGTTAAGCTTGATGCTGATGTCTCAGCTTTTGTCCTGGATGGCAATTCTAAGATGCTTGGACCAGAGTACCTTGTATTTTTCCACCAAAAGATTAGTCCTGACATGGCTGTAATGGCTGGTGCTGATGTCCGTGACGCAACAGGTGAGAAAGAGAAAATTTTTGTTAACTTGGACAAAGTGACAGATCGTGCTAAAGAAATTGCATTCATCCTGACTATTGATGAAGATAAATCACAGTCTAAACATTTTGGTGTCTTGACAGAAGCAGATGTTACGATTTATGATGATGAGACAAATGATGTTCTGGTAGAGTTTAAATTTGATGCCTCTACATTCCAGAATGGTGAAAGTCTGGTACATGCTGCTTCACTGTTCCGTGGAGAGAATGGTTGGGAGATCCAAGGTTTTGCAGTAGGTACACCAAATCAAGACCTGTCAGGTGCAGTTGTTAAGTTTGGTGGTGATCTTAACTGGTATGCATAAAATAATTTGATTTGAAACTAAGGGGCTTATGGCCCCTTTTTTATTAGGAGGTAATTTTGCTCAGGAAACTGACAATGGCAGTTTTATTTGGATTATTTGTAAACAGTGCTCAAGCTAAACCAAAAGAAAGAGAAAAGACATATCATGTGTGCACTTCTTCAGACACCCCAGAAAACATCTTAGCCTGTGCAATGTACTGGGAAGCTAGGGGTGAGAAAGAAAAAGGAATGGTCTATGTTGGTAATGTGATCCTTAACCGAAGCGAGCATGATAAATACCCAAGTAAAATTAAAAAGGTTGTTTATCAAAGATCACAATTCTCTTATATACGTAAACGATTGAAAATTCATGATAAAAAGAGTTGGGATATTGCAAAGAAAATAGCTAAAGAACTTTTATCGAAAGATCCTGAAAAAAGGCGCTTGACAGATCCAACTAAAGGTGCGACTATGTTTGTCAAGAAGGGAAGAAGAGTTTACTGGACTAAGCGTTATCAGAAAACTGTTTTTTACGGCAAACATGATTTCTATCGGGAGAGAATTAAATGACACAAATTAACCACACACCAGGACCTTTCATTTATAGCTATGACGAGAGTGAGCGCTATGGGCAAGGTGAAATTTTAGATTTAGATGGTAATCTCTTAGCTATTGTTGCAGGTTCTAATTATAGTACAATTTTTGGTGGAAAGAATCGTGATTGGAATCCAAATCATCAAGAAGAAGATTTGCAGGAGCATATCTCTAATGCTAGACTCTTTGCTGCTTCACCTAAATTACTTGCAGCTTTAATTGAAGCACGTAAATATGTGTGTGCTTGGAATGCAAACTCTGGAGATGAAGAAACTGAAAATGATCTTCGTCTGTGCAATGAAGCTATTAAAGAAGCTCTGGAGGGTTAAAATGAAACTCAAACCTATTGAAGCAGGCTGCAAGGCAGTGATAGTTAATATGGGAAGACTAAATCAACATTTAAATGGTCTGAGTGTCAAAGTAGTTTCTCTTTCTGCTAAAGATAGTGCTACTTATGGTCAACCTATTTGGGATGTTATTGGAAATTTTCATGCCACTAGTTTGACAGGCACTAAATTAAAAAATGAGGGTTCTTTATTTGAGAAAAACTTGCTTAGAATTGATGGTGATGATTTTTCTAATGAAGGTGATCACTCAATCTATAAAATTAAGGAGAAGAGTGTATGAATCATGAATTAGTGACTGTACTTTGGATGTGGCTCACTCCGGCAATTGTGTTTTGTATTAGCCTTTACTTTATGTATCGTTCAGGGTATCTTGTTTCAAATGTTGAAGAGTTAGATCATCGTTGGTGGGTGCCTAACATTATTTTAGTGGTTACAATTTTTATTTGTGTTGCTTATCAGGCAGAGTTTAATAATGTTGGTTGGGTTGGTGAATGGGTTATTTATCTACTCTTTGAATATGGTGGTTCTTGGGTTGTTGGTGGCGTTATATTGTGTTTTAGCTCTAATATCTTTGATGCGAAGCAACGCTATTTAAATCAAAAATTTACTTTCAACCTAGACCCTATGGAATTAGGAGTTGATAAATATGTTGTAAAGATTGAATTGAACAACTATCATAGAGATAATCCACATCAACTTGTTCTTTATCGGACTGTACGTGAAAAGGATTTTACAGGTGAATATGTACTTTTTAGGCATGAGCATACTTTCCCTCATGAAGAAAAGCATTTTTATACCAAAGAAAAGGTAACTGAAATTTTGAAAGACTATTTTGATGCCAAGCGTGTTTTCCAAGTCGAAGGTACTACAGGTAAAGAAGTGGTTGTAGAAGTTAAACCTAAACAAGCAGAAGTAATTATTATTCCACAAGGAGATTAATATGAAAAAGATGATTATTGGGGTTATGTTTTCATTCTTGGCAACTAGTTCAGTTTTTGCCAGTGATTTGAAAATTTTGAAATGTGATACTGTGGTCGTTGCAGTCAAGAATCCAAATCAGAGTGATCAAGAGGTTATTCAACTCTCACCACTTAAATTAAAAAATGTGACAGTTTTGGATGCGGGTAATCAATTTCAACTGCTTCTTCCAAATGGTAAAATGACTTCCCCAATGTTACGCACTGTCCGTGAAGGTATTCAATCTGCTTTAGGTGTTTCACAAGATGGACATAAAGCTATGTTTATAAAGAGAGATGGTGAGTACCAAGTTACAAGTGATGGTGTTCAATATCTTTTAATGAAAAATTGTGTTGACGCAACAAGTTTGATTTGATAAGATACTCCTACATTAACAACATTAAGGAAAACTAATGAAAAAGAATCTTGTGGTAGGTTTGATGGTTGCAATGACAGTTACTTTGGTTGGCTGTGATGATAAAAAAGAAATGCCCACAGCGCAGCAATATCAACAACAGCAGCAGAACTATGATCAACAACCTGCTCAACAAAACCCAGTTGTAGTTCAGCAACAACCACCTCAGACAGTTGTTGTTCAAGGTGGTGGACACTCAGGTCCATCTATGGGTGAGATGATTGTTGGATCAGCCGTTGGTTCTATGATTGGCAACCATTTATCAGGTAACGTAGGAGGTAATAATGGTGGCTATCGTGAAGTTAATCGGACAACGATCATCAATAACAATACTGTTTCTCGCAGCTATACTCAGCCTGGTAGGAGCAATTACTCTCAACCTAGTTCTGGAAGCTATTCAAACTCTCGTTCGGTAAGCACGTATAGTACATCACGTCCAGCTAACCGTCCCAGTAGTAGCTATAGCTCAAGTGGCTCATCACGTTCATCTTATAGTACTCCGTCACGTTCATACTCTTCTTCAAAGAGTTACAGTAGTCGTAGCAGCTATAGTTCTTCTCGTCGTCGATAATTAAGGGGTAAAATATGTTTGAGATAGGTGATATTGTTACCCTAGAGGGTATTACTTTTAATGTGAATGTCCTAAAAAACAATGGAAACAAATTTAAAGTCATTGATGTTAAGCTGGGTACATTTAGTGGTGCGAAAGGGACTACATTCATAGTTGAAGGTGTTGTTGATGGTATAGTTCAGATATTTTCAACAGTCACACTTGCTAAGGGAAGTGTAAAAGTAATTAAAGTTGGTTCTGAAAATAAGGAGAGCTAATGAAACCATTAATTAAAGAAGGTACAAAGTTAAAATGTTCTGCCACAGGTTTTAATCCCAATTTTAAACCTGATGAGATCTATACTGTCGCATCTATCCTACTTGAAAACGAGAATGGATATCTGTTTACAATAGAGGGTGACGCTTTTGTTGGCTGCGATTTACTTCTATTACCCACAATCCCGTGTTCTCATGCAGGTATTTGGGAAATTTTAGATTGACTTTTGCTTAGAGAGATTGTAAAGTCTCTCTTGTTGAAAGAAATCTAACACATTAGAGGGAACATATGATACTTGAAATCGGCGATACTACAGTCAAACCTTGGAATCAAGAAAATTCAATTGTTGAAGAGGTTGAAGTTTATTATGTTGAAGTTATAAACCGAGTTACAGAAGAATTAATTACAGATGTGTTCTGTGGCAGTGACTATGACCGAGCTTTACAAGAAAAAGATCAACTTGATATGGTTTGGGATGATGGTTCAACTTACACTGTGATTGTCTCTGATTTTGTAGATGAGGGTAAAATATAGTGAGTGATAACATAAAATTCCTGATAGAACAGGAACACATTGATTATATGAAACAGGTCATAAAAGAATCCCCTGTTTTGTTGCCGACACTTAAACTTCAGATAATCAGTCTAGTAAGATTTATGAGAGAAGCTGGTTATGACCCAGTTGATCCAGAAACACCTGTCTTGTTTAGAAAAAGGGAAATTGATAAAAGTTTTCCAAGGGAGATAGGTATTAATAAAGCCATAACTTTGCACAACACAGGTGGATTTTATAAAGAGAGTAGAGGTGAACATGTTTTTTATGTAGCTCAACATCCACACATGTTTAAACCTGATCTCATTTTACATGAAGCTGTTAAAAAGAAAGTAGTTAAGTTTATCTACCTGCAATGGTCAAAGAAACGCAAAGAGTGGATTGTTAATAAGCATCGTATTGAATTTATGGAGGAATAATGAGCGAAATCATTAAAGTTGATTTTATTACAAAGAAAAAGGTCGGCCCGACTTTGACAGCTTGGAAATGTTTGATTTGCAATAACGACTATCAAACAAATGATGAAGGAGAGAAGGTTTCACGTGTAGTTGTCCGTAATGAGACACGAAAACATCCACAACAATGTGTATGCAAAGAGTGTAGTGTAACTATCTCTAAATTGGTACAGCAGTGTGGTTGGGAAAATAACATGGAAACGGGAGAATAAAATGTTTGAGACCAAAGATTATTCAGACTTAAGTAAAGTTTCACTTGATAAACTTTATAAATTACGGGATATTGCAAAAGACAACTGTATAGAAATTCAGCGTGAGTACTTAGAGGCCAGTAATCATTTAGGGTTAATTGAAGTTGAAATCTATAGCAGAACTGTAAGTAAAACAGAATTAGGAGGTTAATTGCCACAAGTTTACTATTCAACACCTTATCTTTATGGTGACATTGGGAAAGGGGTTAACGATTTTGTTTCACTTGTCCCAGATGGAAGTTGGATCTGTATCAGGGATAGTGATACTCTTTTTATGACATCAGACCAACAAGGCCAAATTCAAAATATTGTTGATCATAATCCACCTTTTGATTTAATTGGATGTAGGACAAATCGCCTTCGTTCACCTTATCAAGCCGTGGAAGGTGCCTTTGCCGAAGATTCAATTATGTTTCATCTTTCGCTTGCAAAGGAACTTGAAAAAGAGTATTATGGCGTTATTGATACATTACCTACCCCAGAAGTTGTTGCAGGAATGTTTATGCTATTTCGAAAAGAACTCTGGAACGAGTTTAAATTTCCCGAAAGATCAATTCAGTTTGACATTGACTACAGTAAAACTCTGCGTGAAGCAGGTAAGAGTTTAGGTATTGCACAAGGTATTTACCTCTTACACTTATACCGTTATGGTTCAACTGATCCATTTAGAGATTACGAGCACATTGCTCATTGTCATGATTTTACAAAATAAGGAGAATAGATTTAATGATTAAAATTGCAAAAACAAAAAACCCATCAACTGAAAAATATAAAGAGTATAAGAAAATTCTCATTACAGGTGCAGGTGGGGCCATCGGTTGTCATGTTTTGAATAAAGTTCTGCAAGAAACTGTTTGGGATGTTGTTATTACAGATTCCTATAGACATAAAGGTGATTTTGACCGTGTATCCACTGTATTAGAAGGTCTTAATGTTGAATCACGTGTGACAAGTCTAGTTCATGACTTACAAACACCATTTACCTCTCGTGAGATTGAATCTCTAAGAGATGTAGATTATATTGTTAACTTAGCTTCTCTTTCAGATGTTCAAGCCTCTATTGATGATCCCGCACCGTTTATTATTAACAACTGTGCACTTGCTGTAAATATGCTAGAATTAGCGCGTCAGATTGAACCAGAGATGTTTATCCAGTTTTCAACTGATGAGGTGTATGGTGCAGATACAAACGTTGGTTATGGTCATCCAGAGTGGGATACAATCCTTCCTAGTAACCCTTATAGTGCATCTAAAGCTGCACAAGAAGCTATCTCTATCGCATACTGGCGTTCTTATGGTGTACCTGTTGTTATTACTAACACAATGAATAATTTTGGTGAAATGCAGGGTGCATCTAAATATACGACAATGATTCAGAGCAAACTTCAAAAAGGCGAGACTGTAACCGTCCATGCAGCAGGTGATGGTCAAATTGGTTCACGCTTTTATATCCATTCTGAGAATACGGCTGACGCTGTTTTGTTCTTACTTACAAACACTACAGCCTATAAACATCAATCAGGCCATCTTGATAAACCTGACCGTTACAATATTGCGGGTGATCGTCAAGTTGATAATTTGGAACTTGCAAAAATTGTAGCTAAATTAATGGGTGTAGATCTTAACCATAAGCTTGTTAATTTCCATGCAGACCAACCAGGACATGATCTTCATTATGGACTGACTGATGAGAAGATGCGTGACTTAGGTTGGGTTCCACCAATGAATTTTGAAGAATCAATGACACGTACAATTAATTGGCAGAAAGCTAACCCACAGTGGATGAAATAATATGAATCAAAAACAAGGTATTGAAATTTGTGAAGAAATTTATCCGACATTATCTTCTTTAGGTTATTTTCCGGCATTAACTGGAGGTCTACTTTATAAAGAAGGTGAACGTAAAGATTGTGATATTGTGATTTTTCGTCACCGTCAAGATAACAAGCAATTTGAGTTGAGAGAGATTGAAAATATTTTAAAAGAGGTGGGGTTTACAAACTTACGTCATTATGGCTTTGTTACTAAAGCTCAATATAAAGAACATGATGTTGACCTGTTTAATCCTGAGACATGTAGTTCAAATGAAATTTATGAGGGGTTAGTATAATGCAAGTAATTGAAAATCCAGTTATCCAAGAGTGGGGTTATGTACACCCTGAATATTTTGATTTTGGTGAAGAGGAGTGGGT
>JACCDR011259154.1_pt1 | contig 10042 bp, 4 predicted proteins | sample 7446431 | NCBI WGS metagenome assembly JACCDR01 (sample SAMN15323443, study PRJNA562643) | freshwater metagenome | isolation source: river surface water | place: USA:Blue River Watershed | collected 2017-08-17 | reverse complement strand
GTATGTTAGGCAACCTTGCAGGTACTAATTACTACATGAAAATACTCCAAGAAATGCAGAAAACTGCTAATGGCGGGAGTAATACGGGCAATAAGCCTATATCATATAATCCTTTAACTAACTTTTTGGGGGTACTATAATGCAATTTTCTCCTCTCTACACGGGTCGTGATTCAGCGGCAAAATTCCCTGAGTTAGACGCATTGGAACGCTCTCAGCAAAGGGCATCAGAACTTGCCATAGCAGGCGAGGAAAAGAAATTATCCAAGTTCCTAAAAGACAAAGATACTTTTCAAAAGATGCTTGCAATAGACCCTGTTGTTGCGGTATCGCAGGTCAATGCTACAAGGCAGGCAGAGTCCCTAAAGAAGTACAATGCTAAGTGGGCAGAGAGATATGCAAGGTCAGAAGGTAAGTTATCTTTTGCTGATGAGGTAGAGATGCAACAGGATAAGAGTCTCTTGCAGGCGGAACAGGGTAAGATATTGGCAGACCAAGAGCAGTATCAGAGTGCGAAGGAGATAATGCAGAGGGACACAAGGGGATATTACGACAAAGATAATTTTATTAAGGCAGAACAGGAGTATTTCAATACAGGGAAGTTACCGAGCAATATGCTTGATGTCGCCCCCCAAAGTATTACTAATTACCTATCAAGTCTTAAACCACTAACAGACATACAGGAAACGGTTACAGAAGATGTAAAAGATGCTAAAGGGAATGTAGTTGGGAAGAGGCTTGTTGATGTATCAAAAGGAAGAACACAAGAACAGGCTCAATACGCTATCTTAGAGGCTATGCAAGAAGAACCCATGCTTAAAACAGTCATTAGGGACTTTGATGGACTTTCGCCCGAAGAGCAGATGAAATGGGTTGGTGACTACGATAGGAATGGTGTTGTTGACCCTGCCGATGTTAAATATGCCCACGAGAGAACAGACGTAAGGGATAACCCTATTGTCAAATGGGCATTACAGAATCCTACTTATCTTGATGCGGCTATGCAGAAGAAGGTTAGTTCTTCGAAGGCACTCCCGTCAGCAAGTAGTGGGAAAGGTGGATTGATGATTAACTTTGGCGGGCAAAAGGTATCGGTATCTCCTGCTTATAAAAGAAAAGACCCTGTGACCTATGGCGATAAGGTTTATTATAACAGTTACAACTTTCCAGGTAAAAACCTAATCCCTAACATTCCGACTAACGGAGGCAAGGTCTTCATTGAGAATTACAGCGAAGACATAGAGGGGGGAAATATTCAGGGCTATATCAAAGATTATATTCCCGATGAAGATGTTGTGATTATAGAGGCAACAAAAGGCTATCCTGATTTAAATATCAAGACAGGAGGGTTAGTGGCTATACCCGCAGGAAATATAACCGACATAGATAACCTTCCGATAACAGACGGTGGCAAGACAATGACGATAGGTGATTTGAGGGGGAATAGGCCATCACAAACAGCAACCCCTAAGAAAAGCGGAGTAACTTGGAAGAAATGAACGAGAATCTAAAGCAATACTACGAATATCTGAAGTCTGTTAATGCAGACGTGCCAGAGGACTACGAATCATTTGCTACTACTCTTTCTGATGAGGCACAGGCAAAGACATACTTTGACTATCTAAAGTCTAATAACTTTGATGCTCCTGATACCTATGAGAGTTTTTCAGAGACGTTAGGTTTACAAAAAAAAAAAGACATTTCTTTCTTGGATGCTATCACTACTGCATCGGGGAAGGAAGAAATAGGGTTCTTAGGCAAATCAGGACAAAAGTTAGATTACTCTGGCGAGCCTTCAACGGCACAACCACCATCACCATCTAAGAAGACAGGAAGCTATGCAGGTGACTTTCTTGAGAGAGTTGGTGCAGGGGCATTAGATATTATCACTTCAGTCCCTAAAAAGTTATCCTTTGCTAAGAGGATAATGGACATCCCAAGAGACATTGTAAAAAAGGAATTAGAGTTTATTGGCGTAGACCCTGATAAGGCTGATGCTATTTCATCTGCTGTACCCTTTATTAAACCACAGGCAATAGAGATGGGTGTAAGTCTGTCTAAAGACGTGTGGGATGAGGTTAAAGACACAGAGGGCTTTAAGGATATAGAAAAGAAAGCAGAATCCATGCGTGAGTCTTCCGCAAGGTATGATCAAACAATGCTTGACTATTTTAAGCAAGGAGATATAAAGAAGGGCATAGGAGTAGCGTTTCTTGGTGCGGCAGAATCATTGCCATTGACTCTTACGGCAGCCTTCGGAGGACCTGTGGGACTTGGCGAGATAGGTCTTTATAGTGCATCAACGCAATATGACGAATTAGATGCAAGAACAGACATGAATGAGTTCTCTAAGGTTTCCAACGCTTTGATAAATGGTAGCATGGAAATCCTAACAGAGAGACTTGGTTCTGCAAACTACGGTGCATTAATTAAGAAACTGTATAAGACAGCCGGAAAAGAACAGGCAGAGCAAGCTGTCAAGAGTGGTCTAAAAACATGGCTTACCAATATATGGAAAAAGGGTGGAATATATACAGCACCCGTTGGTGAAGGATTAGAGGAAGGTGTGAACCAATTAGCAAGTAACATCACAGCAAAGGTAACGGGGGAAGACTCTAATAGACCTTGGGATTATAATGTCGTTAATGCTATGGGTAGTGGTGCGGCAGGAGGTACAATATTTACAGCAGTAGGTCTCCCTGCACAACTCCGCCAAAAGCAATACGAAGAAGAACAAAAGGCTAAAGAAAAAGGAGAACCTATTCCGCAAGAATCACTAAAACAAGAAACAGGAGGTATAGAAGATGCCAGAGGAAAAGAAACAGAAGATACTGGCTTCGTTGAAGAAGTCGTATCCGAACAAGAGCAAGGAGGAGAGACTGTCAATGGCTTGGGCTATTCTGGTCAAGCAGGGGTGGAGACCCAACCGCAAGAAGTAACTACTACAAAAGATATAGACATATTTGGAGAGAAAACTACTGCTATTCAGAATGAGATTGACACAATAGAGGATAGGCTTATATCTTTTTACCAAGAGAAGTTTGGGTTAACCGAAGAAGATGCAGAGAGAAAATATCTTACAGAAGAAGTAGATAAATCTTTTCCCGATGCAGATAAAATAAATTCTCTTATTGATGAACGGAATCAGATATACGATAATACCGTAACTGCGTTTACTACATCTCTTGATAATGCCGTAAAAGAACAAGGATTGTCTCAGGAAGTAGCCGATGCCATAAAGAGCAATATTAATATAAGCAAGAAAACGGGCAAGGACTTATTAGAGGGTAGTCCGTTAGCAGAAAGACTTGCTGATGATAAGTTAAAAACTATTGCGCAGGTTATCGCAAGGCAGGACTTAGCAGATAAAGGGTTAGACTTTGACGGGGTAATGGGCGAAAGTTCGGGATGGAGTGAACAACAAAAGGCAGACTACTTAAAAGGCATAGCAGAAAAGACAAAGGTAATTCAGCAAAAGACTTTCGAGGGAGTAATCCCGCAAGAGACCAAGGCAATAGAACCACAACCCATTTCTATTGGAGAACAAGTAGAGGCAACCCCGCAAGAGAAGAAAAGACTTAAGATATTAGGTAATGGGTTTAAAGTTCCTATAACTCAAGCAGGCGAAGAAGTCGGAAGTGCAACCATAGAAGACACCGATGAAGGATGGCGAATAAAGTGGATTGATGTAGAAGGCACACGAAAGGATAAGACTACAAGGGGTGCAGGCAGGGATGCCATGAAACTACTCAATGCCGAGGCAGAGAAGGCGGGTAAAGTCCTAATATCTGACATAAAGGGCAAGAACTCTGCTGACATGATAAGGGCATGGGATAAACTTGTGGATGAGGGTGTGGCAGAGAAGTTGGGCGAGGAGAGTTATGCGTTTAAGAGGGGAGAAGTGCCCCTTGAAACCCATATTACTAAATTAAACACCTTGCTTTCTAATTCCAATGCAGGAAGTGTTTCTTATGAAATAGTGGATGAGTCTGCATTCCCTCAGATTACACAAGGAGTTTCTGATGATCTTATCGCAGACGTTGAAGAAAACGGGGTAGTGCCTATTCTCATAAACGAGGATGGTACAATAAGGGATGGAGAACATAGGTTAGCGATACTGCGTTCAATGGGGGTTAAGGATATTCCTGTTTTAAGATTAAGGGGAAATTATTTTTCAGATAACAATAGGAATAAGCAAGAAGAATTTGAATTGCAATATAAGGAATATACACCTACGGTTAATCCAATTTTATCTAAAACAGAAACGGTAGCCCAGCAAGAAGTCACATCTACTACACAAGAAAGATTTGCGAAAGAAAAAGAATTAGCCATTCTTGTAGATAAAATGAAGGCATTTAATAAAAAGTATGGGACTTCATTATCTACAGATAGCCAAATTAAAGAATATGATGATCTTTCTTCGCAAATAATGAGTCTTAAGTATGATTTAAGAAAACAAATCACTGAGGCTAAGATATTGGATGAAAAGGAAAGGAAAAGTATAATACCTAAGTCTATTGTTGTTACGGCATGGGATGACCTTGTTAAAAATAAACCTATTTTTAATGCTATTAGAGAAGCCGCAGCGGGAGTGTCTTATAATAAAGATACAGCAATAGATGATATTCTAAATGGTAAAAGCAATGATATATCTGCGAATGATTTATATAATGCCTTTAATGCAACAAGAGAAGCACTTAAGGGGGAATTTGGAGAAACTATTTTATTATACAGAGCAGAAGGAGAACAGAAAAATAAAGCAACACAAAACTGGGCTTCGACAGAAGAAGGCGCAAGGCAATACGGCGATAACATAATAAAAAAACAAATCCCGATTGATAATATTATTGCATTTAATGTTGGGTTATCTGGTAATTATGAGGAATTTATTGTTGGGGAAAAACCGCAAACACGCACAAGGGAGATCGGGGCAAAAGTTATAGAGAGTGCAGAAGTTCCACAAGATGTTAAGGATGCCTTACTCGCAGAAGGCATAGACTACATACCAAGAGGTCGTAAATTCACGCAGACAGAACTACATGAACTTGTAAAAGTGTTTGGTGAGACCGAAGATGGGCTTGATAAACTCGCAAAAGCTGTCTATGATGTCAAGAATGATATAAAAGGAGATACAAGGGTAACTCTTAATGTTTACATAGCAGAACAATACTCAAAGTTGCTCGATAGTGCAACCACACCAAAGGAAAAAGAGAAGTATCGCAATAAAGTAGCAGATGCCTATATCTTTGGGCAGGAGTTTGCCACAGAAGCAGGGCAGACAGTAGAAGCTATGAAACGGTGGAGAGAACTATTAAGCAGAGACCCTGAATCAATCATAGCAATCCGCAAGAGACAGCAATCAAGAAGGAATGAGTTTGCCCTTAAAGGAGTAGAAGGCGACATTAAGACCACCAAAGATATGCTTGATGCAGTATTGGGGTCGGAAGAATTTAAACAGATACTTGAGACAGAGGTAAACAAAGCCGTTGATAAGATAGGGACAAAGAAATACGGGGCAGAGGACAAGAAAAGAATAGATGACTTCTTTGACGGTCTAATGATTAAAACCGATAAACTATTTGATGCTACTCTTGGTATCCCTATTGCAGTCTATAACGGATCTTTACAGGTTATCAAAAGAGCTGTATTAGCAGGGGTTGACATAGCCAATGCGATTAAACAGGCAGTAGATTATATTGATGAGTGGTATAAGAAGAATTACGATAGTGGGTCTATACCCTCGCCAGAGTGGAATAAGGATGACTATGTAACTACCATGACCGAAAGGGTTAAGCCATTAACTAAAAAGGTCAAGAAGGTTAAATATAAACTACCCAAGAAAGTAGAGGACACTCTTATAGATAAGATATACGCTAAGATGGAGTCTGCAACCAAACCACAGTTACGCAGACTTATCAGGAGTTATGTTACTACGTTGGAAGATGAAGGCGCAATATCGCAGCAGAGATTCCAAGACCTTTTTGCCAAGGCTATCGGGTTGGATGTACTCACCCCCGAAGACGAGCAGAAGATAAGGCTTACGGCACAGTCACTAAAGAACAGCGTTAAGACTGCCGAGAAACTTGTAGGTAAGTTTAAGGAGTTGGTGGATGAGACAGACGAGGCAAAGATTAAGGAACTTGAAAAAGAGATTGAAGTCTTAAAGGGGGAGGCTGCTAAAGCTAAAATAGAAGCACAGAAGGCAGCAAGGAAGTTAGAAGGGCTAATGACAGAGAGAAGTACATTAGGTTCTACTATACATACCCTAATACAAGGGAACTTGCTTACACCCATTTCTCTTTTAAGTAACGTAATAGGTAACACAGTATTTCTCCCTGTAAGAAACGTATCGTACATGGTGGCAAGTGGACTTGATTACTTAGTTTCTAAACTTGCATCGGTATATAGTCCATTACTCAAGTCGGATTATGCAGATAAGCACCCAAGAGTAAGGAGGATATTAAACTCATTACCATCTCCGAGTAGAGAGTATAACTACTTTGCAGGGTCTAAAGGTTGGTGGCACGGATTCCCCAAGGGACTTGAAGAAGGCATAAGGCAGATATGGACAGGGACACTTCCTGAAGACGAATATCAGAAGTTCATTTCTCAGGGACTTGACCCTTGGAAGGCATATCTTAGGCTTAAAGGACAACTATCGGGCAAAGATCAATTTAAACTTGACACAGCGATAGCTGATTTCTTAGAGGCATTCCCTACTACGTACATGGCAGAAGGGTTCTTTAGGACACTTAACCTTGGTGACAAGCCATTCAGAAGGGCAGCCGAGCAGTCACGTCTTGAGGAATTGGCAACATTAAAGGGGCTTACGGGAAGACAAAGAGAAGCATTCCTTAATAATCCTGACCCTGATTCGATAGAAGAAGCAAGAAAAGCAGGAGACGTAGCTGTATATCAGCAAGATAGTGTCATATCTGATATGTTCAAGTGGCTTAATCAGAGAATAAACGCTGTCGCTGCCAAGAAAACAACCCAAAGAACATCTGTTGTTATATCAACGCTGGGTGCTTTATTTAAGGCAACACAAGCACCGTATGTTAAGACACCTATAAATCTTATAGCAGAGGCAATAGATTATGCCATGCCTGTTCTTTCTTTGGCAAGGGCATCTTATTACGCTAAAGAGGGAAATAAACGTAAGTCGTTAGAATACTTTGGCAAGGCAGTTACGGGTTATATGCTAATGAACATGGCATTTTGGCTACTCAAAGAAGGATTACTCTCCCCGCCTCCCGATGATGACGAGAAAGTAAGACAGGCACAGTATGATGCAAAACCTGGATATGGGCTTAATATAGATGCCATGTGGAGGAAGATAAATCCTTTCGATAATGAACGTGGCAAGAGTGATTGGAAAGATGGCGATACCGTATGGAACATACAGAGGCTTGGTGTGGCATCAATGATACTCATGGGTATATCTAAGGCTTATGCCGAGTTCTCCCCCGATGAGATGCAGAAAGAAATGGACACCACAGATAAGATGATGAGAAGTATCACAATGATACCGTCTGTCGTGGGTGCTTCACTTGACCAATCATTCCTTTCGGGTACAGCTTCAGGGATTAAGGCGTTTACAGAAGGAGGCCCTGCATTTGACAAGTGGCTTATAAATACATCCAAGGCATTATCGGCAGTAGTATATCCTAATACGGCAGCACAGATAAGCCAAGTATTCTTTGATGATAATTATATTAGGGAAGTTCGGGATATGTATAACAAGGATGAGAAGTTCAAGAAACAAATCACGAATACTTTCAAGGATAGGATGTTCATGGGTAAAGACCTACCCTCAAAAGTTACCCTATGGGGGGAAAGGGTCAAAAGAGTACCTGAAGGTGAGTCATGGGCGCACGTATTATTTGATGTGACAAGAGGTGTGGAATATCAGAAAAGTTCCTTTGGGGTTCGTATGTATGAGTTCTACGAGAGATATAAACTGATAGACGAAAAAGAAGCTAAGAAAATATTGCCATCTATTCCTGACGGGTCTAATACCGTTGGGTGGGACTCACGTAATATGTCAGCACAGGAAGCAGAGGAATTACAGATTATGGTCGGGCAAAGGAGAAAATCCTATGTAGAGAACCTAATGAACTCTGAGGAGTGGGAGGCTATGGATGATGAGACAAGGATAGCAGAGTTAGATAAGATATATAGGACAACAGCATCACAGATCAAGGCAGGGATGTTTTACCTTGATGTGGTGAGGAAGGATAAGGCATTATATAATTATTTATTAGACAATGATCTATTGCCCGTGCCGTCAAGAGTGGTAACTATAAAACGGGGTAGAGATAAGGTTAAACTTACTCCCGAAGAAACTGCTATCTATTATGAAGATGTTCAGAGGTACTTTGTAGATTCCATGAATAAAAGTGTCAGCGACATGGATGAGAAGATAGACCCTGAAAAAGCAGGTAGGATTATAGAGAGAACAGCAGAGAAATGGAACAGTGCCAAGGAGAGGGCGGCAAGAGATTGGAGAAAATAGACAATGAACAATAATCAGTATCTTTGTACAATATAAAACAGGAATAAAATGGCAATTTTAACAGACAGAGAAGGACGCAATCAGCCACTCTTCTTAGATTATTACGAATATTATTCGATAGCTACGGAAGACTTTAGCCCGACTGTAGATCCATCACTCACAGATGAGCAGATAGGTATTTACGAGGACAAAGGATTTCTTGTAAAGCCCAATGCTGATGGTGCGTTGTATGGCATAACGCTGTATCACTATCTAAAGAACGGCAAGAGCCTTACAGGACTTGTACCACAACAGTATATTGGGAAGGATGGTCAATGGATTGAGTGCAGACTGATAAAAGTTTATGCCGCTAACGATGCTACATACGCATCAATAGCCACAGCGATAAACGTGGGGATTACAATTTAATTTTAAACAACTATGGCAAAGAAGACAATAGCCATCGGCACAACACCGAATGATGGTACTGGCGATAGCATTAGAGTTGCTATGGGTAAAACCAATGATAACTTTGATGAACTCTATACGTCAGATGCCCTTAACACGGCAAAAGTTACCAACGCTACCCATACAGGAGATGCGACAGGTGCTACGACATTAACCCTTGCAACAGTAAACACCAATGTGGGTTCGTTTACCAATGCGAGTATCACCGTTAATGCCAAAGGGCTTATCACGGCAGCGGCAAGTGCATCCAACCAATATAGGGAGTACACCGATGGGGTAACAACTATGAGGATAGGGGTAAGGAGTCTTTCTTTTGTCATTGACATAACATTGACAGCAACGGGCTTTGCCGGCGCAGAGAACACAGATTGGAAAAACCTAATGGCATTTGCAAACGACTAATAGCATGAAAAAATTCATTTTAAGCCTTCTAATAGCCCTTGTGGGGCATTATCTCTATGGACAGGCTAAGTTCACTACCAACGTAGAGATAATCAAAACTACGCCTACTTTTACATTGAAGGGGGCAGGCGGAATAATCAGCTTCAACACAGGAGATATTACCCTTACAAATACAAGCAGTAACCTACTGACTTTTGACGGAGGCAACCTAAGTGTTGTCTCTAATAGTATTTTGGGTACAGGCTCTCTTGGCGCAACAGGGACAAGGTGGACAAAGATATGGGCTACCGATGCAGAGTTTACTAACTATCCTACTGTTGGAGGTGTAAGTTTAGGCACTATGATTAGCGGTAAGCAAGAAACCCTTGTAAGTGGGTCTAATATTAAGACAGTAGGAGGTATAACTCTACTTGGTTCGGGTGATATTCCAATAGCAGGGACAGGAACGGTAACAAGTGTGGCAGTAACAACGGCTAATGGAGTGAGTGCTTCTATTGCTAACCCAACCACAGCGGCTAATATGACCTTTAGTTTAGGTGCAATAACACCAACGTCTGTCAATGGCATAGCTTTGTCGGGGACAAGCACTCCGACTTTGGCAGTTACGGGTACTTCTGCGATTAGCGGTACAAACACAGGAGATAATGCGGTGAATAGCCTTTATTCTGGTCTTGTAAGC
>JACCDR010747697.1_pt1 | contig 10042 bp, 25 predicted proteins | sample 7446431 | NCBI WGS metagenome assembly JACCDR01 (sample SAMN15323443, study PRJNA562643) | freshwater metagenome | isolation source: river surface water | place: USA:Blue River Watershed | collected 2017-08-17 | reverse complement strand
CACTTGAAGTTTAAATCAGCCGTGACGTGCCTTGCGGATCAGCCAGAACGCACCAGCGGCGATCAGGATGAACCCTAGCACTACAGGCGGCAGCATGTCAAGAGCTGCCTGGATGGCCCCGAAAATAGTTCCGCAAAAGTCTACCAGACCATTGAGGAAATTTTCAACGTCCTTGTCATTCATTTAGTTACCCTCTCGCTCATCCTGCTGGTTCATTTCATCGTTGGCAGGATCAGTAGGTGCTGTGCGAGGCTCTGTATCCGGACCAATGGCCGGAAGAAACTTACCAGAATCCTTGTCGTAGACGCAACCTCCGTAGAAGAATGCCTCATACTCATCAGGATTGCCAGGAATAATAGATACGTAAATCAGGGTACTCTCGTCGCACATGCGATGCAAGGTGTCAGTACCAGTGATCTTAGTAGCACCAGCAGTGTCAACATCAACAGAGCCCTTGGAACAAGCACTGAGAGTGAGCACAGCAGCAAGCCCAGCAAGGCTCACGCCAAGACCAACCTTGGTAGTCCGTAGCTTCAAAGTGTTTTCCTTTCGTCTATGTTGCTTCAAACCTTAGCCGGTCTAGCTTCGGCTGTCAAGCCAGAATTTCTCCTGGCTTGAAACTTGCTCAGAACGGACTGGCAATCTTATTGATACCGCTGGTCAGTGCCTTGTAAGGGGCTTGAAGGGCAGTAGGACAATAAACAGAAAGGCACTCATTTCAAATCCTTTTCCATTGAATAAGGTAGGCATCATTGAACTTGCGAGGTGAACAAATACCACAGCTACGCTCAAGCCGTGGCCTACGCATCATGTAACTAACCTTACCACACTTAGGACAAGTGCCCTTCCAATTTGAAATAGAAGACAGGTCGGGAGCATCCTGGCTACAGCGGTTAGACGGCAGGCCAAACCTGCGCATTTCAGCCTTCCACACAGGACCGTGACCCTTACCAGGGCCAACACGAGAATGACAGATCTCATGCATAATAGTTACCCGAACATCTTCTGGAGTACGCAAAGGTGTCAGATGCCGAGACAGCTTAATTGTCTTGAGGTGATAATAGCACCTGCCATTAACTCGCTTCTCATTGGACCAGGCGAATTGCCAGCCCGGAGGTGCAAACTCAGCAAGTAGGGTCTTGGCCAGAATTTCAACTTCGTAGAACGACAGGCCACGCGACATTGTGATTACCTTTCTTGACAGAATACAAAACAGGGGAACCTGATGCTCAAGCCGCTTCTCTGAGAATACTCTCTCCACGTAACATCAGGTTCCCCTGAGGTGTTCTCAATTGGTGTTGCTATCTTACCTGACGTACGCCCACGCCGTCAAGCAGAAGTTTTGGGGCCAGCACAAGCATGTCCAAAAGACCCTACTGGCTTCCCGCATACAGTGCAAGTCTTTTTCATCATTACTTTTTCTTCAAATTTTTACGGAAATTACGGGCTTCCTTAGCATTCATCTTCATTTTGCTAGTCATGTAATGCGCCATGTCCTGAGCGGACCCACCAGGAATCTGAACAGACTCGCCACGCATCTGAGCCCACACACGGTAAGACTCAATCAGAGCACGGTCACCATAGTTTCGGAAATCTCCTGATACATGGGTGTGCTTCTGAAGCTTAGACTTTTTGCATCCATCGATACCGCACTTGAAGGGAAGAATACCCATTAGGCGTTTACCTTTTCTTTTGATCGTGTTTCCATTGCCTTACGCACTTTCTCTAGCTTCAGTTTATCAGCTAGACGAGCCTCTGTCTGCTCTTGACCGTAAGTCTTGCTGCCACAAGTGCTACACATAATATCATGCTCCCTGTTCGGATTAGCTTTTAGCGTACCAGAACTCAGAGCATGATCACAAGGCTTACCAATTGATCATCATGCAAACATAGATGATCATAACTACTGCAAACCCGAGAACTCCTGCGAGCACTCCAAGGATCTGACCATCACGCTTATGTGATCCGGTAACGTTGCCCAGCAGCAAAAAGGCTGCCCAAAAAGCAATGTGAATGTAAATCGGCATAGTGATCCTTTACTGCTTAGGCCAGCCAGTACCCATGTACTTACGCTGACGACGAGTGTAGCGGCGAATGCCAGTAAAGACCCTGACGCCCTTTCCGTAATCAGCAGCATACTCTACTGCCTCATCCAAGTCAAGGTCAAAGCCGAAGATCAAATCATCCTGCTCATTGGGGCGGATCTTCTTCAACACAGATCCCTCAAGATAGAGCTGATCAACATCGTACTTACGGTTACTCAAGTTTACACGTCGAGAAATCTGCATGGCTTTAACCTCCCCTATACCAGAATAATAACCAGACCTATAACAGTAAACACAGAAAAGATAAAAACAAATACACCAGACTCGGCTTTAGAAATCTTACCCTTACTGACATCATCAAGAATATCAAAAATCAGTGTAGCATGGATATACAAAATTACTAGGCACAAGACGTAATCAATAAATCCCATGCTCAGTACCTTACACAGCATCACCAGGGTTGTCAAGTAGGTCGGACAACTTTGTCAAGTTAGGTTCCGGCTCCAGTCCATATGCTACACGCTTACGGTTACGGTCGCAAGCCCTGCACTTGCGGTTAATGTGTTTTCTGCCTCGCTGAGTATTGATCCTTACGTTGTCACTAGAATAAGGGTGTCCTTGGGGACAAGCTAACTTAGCACGTTCACTTGATCCACGTCTACCGTCTGGACTGACTAGATATTCTAGATCTCTCTTGGGCAGCTTTTGCTGTTGCTTGACAGTCAGGTTTTTATTATAACGTTTTGATGCCTCGTTATGGCAGAATCTGCAATAACTAAAATTGCCTTTATAGTAGAAATCGAAATTATTACATTGTTTACAAGGCTCAGTTCTTTCTTTCATAACCAAAAATCCCTATCTTAGACTAATGTGATCTAAGATAGGGATCGGATATCAAACGTAAAAGCTAAGAGCCCAGACAAGCCACCACAAAACTGTAGTTGCTGATGCCGCACCTAGAATCTTGATGATGCGTGTCAGGGTTGGCAATTTTTCATCATCAATTAGATGAGCAAAAATTACAATTACGTTAACAACTACATAAAGGCTACCTACCAGTGCCCAAAGAATACTGAGTGCATAACCAAGCATATAATACATCATTGAGGATTCCTTGTCTCATATTCAGCTTGACTTGTTATATGAAAAAACCCGCAACCGCCTTCAGAAAGTTCACACTCATATACACGAGTAGGTACCTTATCACGAGTAGAGGTCGCTGCGATTTCATCAATAGCCACCTGTGCACGGTAGCCAGTCGTAAACACTGCCTTATCAGGAAAGATTCGGCATTTAGGCATCTTTCGTTTCTGACCTTCTTCCTTAATAGGCGGCAGGTACAGATCCAATTCTTGCCTTTTATTCTTGCGACCCATTTAGTTCCTTTTCGATTATTGCCTTGATCCGTGTTTCTTCTTTATCGAAAGCCTCTACTGTAGGGTAGGGCAATCCAAGTTCAGCGGCTTCCCTGATTACTCTGTTTTCCTGCATCAGTCTATCAGTTATGCGACGCAGAATCCTGTTCTCATTATGGAGTTCTGCAATACGCCTATTCTTTTGGCTATCCTTATGCGTAGCTGGATCAATAAACATTTGAACAGCAATAAATAAAATGAAAGCGAGCAGAAGAACTAGGAGCAGAATAAAAAACACCTTAATCATAGTGAATCCTTAAAGTAAAGGGGTAGACCCTGCAATAAGAGCCTACCCCGATTCTAGCATATTCAGTGAACGATGACCTGACGGTTACGCTTCTCCAGTAGAGGTGCCATCAGATTGAACAGGTTGTCAGCACGCTTACGACCCTCAGCCTCGGCCCTCTCACGCTGTTCCTCAGCCAGTCGAGCAGCCTCAACAGTCTCAATCTCACCATCAGCGTTCTCACGGTAGACAGTACCAGCAGCGCGACAGTCGTCACACTTGCTAGCCTTACGGCCACGACCAGGATTGATGGTGAACTTGTTGCCGCAAGGGCAGACACGCTCCAGTACAGGCCCAGTATCAGTAATAACAACACCCGTAGGCTTGACAGTCTTCTCAGCCTTGCAAGCGTCACAGTTGACCTGAGGGCGACCACGCTTGACTTCACGGTTGAAGGTCTGGGTGCAGTTCTTGGAAACCTTGTCCCGGCACTCAGTAACGATATAGGTGATCTTCATTGAGGTTCCTTCCTCGTTGGCTTGATGTGACAAGCTTAGCTCTTACCGCCTAGCTTGTCAACAGCTCTGCTAGATCAGCTCAATTTTTCTGATGTTGTTGATGAGTGAAGCCTTAACCTTTATAGCAGCAATCTCTTCGGATGTCAAGTTGTAGAACCTAGCTTCAAACCTAGGCAACCATTGCCAAAATCTGGGAGAAAAAATCTTTACAGAACTACGATTCTTGTACTTCGGATCAGATGCTAAATTAACTAACTTAATTCTGGCAATATCTCCCTTACCATATACGACAAGAGTTGGCATTATTTGTCATCCTTTTCAAACCATTTAATCAACAATTCAGCGAAACCAATTATGGCAAACAAAGCAACAATCATGGCTACAAAGATAACAAAAATCATGATTGCGATATCTGCCAACATGATTTCTACTCCACTACCTTGCGCTTAATCCAATGCCCTGCTGGAAAAGAATATTCCCCTTGAGACGTATTGAGAGTAATCCATAGATCATCATCATCATCTCGATATTCAGAAATATTACTTACTTCAGCAAAACAAAAGATTGCCATTTCATTATCTCCGTACTCATCGTCAGCCAGATCGATTTCATCACCGATCTCGATCCGAATTGCACGAACATTACGAGTTGTATCTATGCTCATGATCTCCACCTTAACAGAAGAGGCTCCAGAGCACAAGCCCCAGAGCCTCTAACTTTTTCAATGAATGAATGTGTAGTAAATCACCAGCCATGCGCCTTGCACGACCAGCACAAATATTCCTAAGAACCATAAATAATACACTGTAGGCATACTCACTGCGGTCCAACCTTTCCGCTCAGCAATCTTCACAGCGATATAGCGTGCCGTGATTCCTGCCAGAACGGCGAAGGCCAGCCATGCCCCAATAGCTACAGCCATCTCCATATTCATTTCCTTCAATAGACTTACATCACTTACTTGTGATGATACGCCTATTGTCCGAATTACGCAATAGAGACAACTTTAATTACACCTTAATTGACCAGGTAAATTGCCCAAAGCCAGCCAGCAGTGATAGTAAGAAACATGAAAGTCATTACATACACACTGATATACCAGGCAGGCATCGGAACCCACTTGGGCGCAAAATAAGCAAACACTGCATTCTCTGTGATTGTCAGGGCAGTGAAGAAAATAGCCCAGAACAGTATCACAGAAGCACCGACAGACATAGCCCGCCAATAACTGAACCGTACACCATTCCAACGTACATCAGACAGGCTTCCCAAAGCTTTAGTCTACGCTTCCTGGATACAATACAGAACCAAATAAAAGAACTGATCATGCAAACAAAGCAAATAATAGTAGGAATAAGCATAGTGGTTACATTCCTTTGTATTCGGGGATTTGAGAACCTACGTGTTCAAAATTCTTTACAAAGAAGAAGTTATTATGCCCACGATTATAGCAAATTTCTTTGACAGAATTGCCTAGATGCTTAGGGACAATAACATTAAGAGAACTAGCTCCATAGAAAGGTGGAACAATTACTTTTTCTTGAAGCACAACCCAATTGTAATTGTTAAACTTTCCTGGCCTATGTGTTACTACCCCGCCTTTGCGCTTAAAACCCTTCAACCAGGCAGCATAATCATCTTGTATAGCAGGAATTGTGTAACGCTCAGCAAACTTCTGTGCCTTAAGGTAGTAGTGTTGCGTTCTCGGCTGCATTTTTTGCAAGTCATTGGACGTAAGCTTAGGCTTAGGGTCCCAATCGAAATCAAGTACAAACTTGCTGAACTCCACGATGTCGCTGTTACCGAGTCGAGCAAGTTGCTTGTGAAAAGACAGCCAGAGCAAGTCCTGCTTGGTCAGTAGTTCAGTCATGCAACCAACGTACACTACAAGACCTGCTCTGTCAAGGCTTACCAGTCTACCTGCATGAGATACTTACCAGCAGGAATGTGGCCTTCGATGAACATGCGATGAAGCACATGCTGAACTTCAACGTTTGCATCATCTCGCCAATCAAATTCAGGAACATCACTCATATCAAGTGATTTAGTCTCACCAGTCTCAATCCATTTAGCAACAATTGCATCATCGCCAACCAGATCAAGTTCCGATTCACCATCTACTGTGAATTCATGATACGTGTAGTGACCAAGGCGATCTTCAGGAATCATATCTGACAAAATATCAACATCGATTCCATAAAGTTCCTTGATTGCCTTGGCAAGTTCTGTATACATAAACACATGCATCTGCTCAGTCTGAAACTTTTGAATCTGCACTGTCCAACCTCTCTGCTGCAAGGATTACGTTACCGTCTTCCTTGTACATTACCAGACTTCTATCAGTTGGCAAGTTGTCATCCCAAAATTCTTTGTCCTGTGAAATCACTACCTTACCGCCCAGCAGATGAGTCAGCCACCAGATAATAGCAATAGCAACTTCTTTGTCAGAATCTTCTTCTAGGTAATCAAAAATCTCATCATCGTATTTAATTGTCATACAGCAACATCACCAGTCAATTTATCAAAGTGCTGATAGCCCTCAAGATGAAAATCTTCTGGTTTAAAACTAAAGATGCTTTCTTGATCTCCAGTAATGACAAGCTTTGGAGCATCATACTGATAGGCGTATCTGTTCAATTGTTCTTTCATCTGAGAAAGATGATTAGCATAGATATGCACATTAGTCATGTCATGAATTAATGTGCCTGAAACATATCCAGAAACTTTCGCAATCATAGACAGCAACAGGGCGTATTCAGCAATGTTGTAAGGCACACCAAGAAACAGATCACAACTGCGCTGATGCATCTTCATATTAAGATATTTGCCATCAACATAAAGTTCAAAAGCCCAATGACAGGGAGGCAATGCCATCTGGTCAAGCTGGTTGGGATTCCATGCACTGACAACCATTCTCCTAGACATAGGATTAGTCATCAATTCATTCATTACCCAAGAGATTTGGTCTACTCCTGTCGTAGTGTCTCCATTAACATCAAATCTAATACTGTTGAAATCACGCCACTGATGGCCATAAACAGGTCCAAGATCTCCTGAATCATCCTTAGCCCACTTGCGCCAAATCTTGAAATCATACTTGTCAGCAAGATAATTAGCATTAGTATTGCCTTCAAGCATCCAGAGCATTTCTGCAACAACATGCTTGAAACCTTGAGTCATATCCTTAGTTGTCAAAAGAGGGAATCCATCTCGTAAATCATATGCAGCAGTGTGGCTGAAAATGGAATACGCTCCTGTACCTGTGCGATCTGTGCGCAATTTAGCTTTAACCAATACCTTGCGCACAATATCTAGATAGCTTGAATCGTGTATGCTCATTTGGATTCCTTTACTACACTAGGTGAAGGCTTTGGAGTTTGATGATCTGTCGGCTTACCACAAAACCCTAGTGAACCACAGATCAATAGAAGTAGAAATACTCCTACTCCAGCCAGGGTTGCTTTCGTCTTATTCATTTGCATCCTTTACTCGGATAGCCAATCCCTTGCCATAGACTTTAGGGCTTCTCTCAAAGGCTGCTCTAGCGGCTGCCAGTTTAACGTGTATTGACGAATCAGGCTGAACCGTACCTGACTCTAGGAGAGTCCATAATTCGCTGTAAGAAAGCTCTACAGCCACAATCTCTTCTGTCACATCTGTTCCTATCATAATATCCTTAGCTCTTGCAGCTAAGTCAGGTGGACCACCTTTGAGCATTCCAACAAAACTAGGAAGTCTCATTCTTCTTCCAATCGAAGTGTAGGTAAGTATCTTACCCTGGGGGATGCTATCCTTCCAGAATCTGTTTCATAGCTTCCTGAGGTTCTAGCTTCTCCAGCCTAGGCTTCAGATAACTCCAAGGCACATCAACATAATAGCCTTGAATTCCTTTTTCTAGGTTCAAACGATTAGGTGCAATCGCAGTTACCTGCCATCTTAGTTTGTTCATGTCAGCTAATGACTGACAACTCAGCCAGTACAGCAGGTTTTCCAGTTCTTCCTCGTTAGCACAGAAAATAGATACTGTACTCCAGGGCATTCTCATTGTAGTCCATACTTCTTTCGTAGTCGTTGTGTAACTTGTTGTTTAGTAGGTTCTTGCCACTGATGTAGTCCTATGCCTTCAATCCAGACCCAGCCATAACCTTTTGTATGCCAGTCTGCATTACATAGACCGCAGATTATGCTACTCAAAGTGCTCTCCTTTCAAAAGTTGAAGTGTAGGTAAGTATCTTACCCTGCGAGGTGCATAGGTTAGAGTTCTGATACCTTAGTGATTCCATCAACTAGAGTGAACTTGATTTTCTTGTCAGCAACTTCAAGGAATGCATCAATCAAGTGATGAGTCACAAGTAGGATCTGGCAATTCGTCTTCTCTACAAGTTGAACAATGAATTGCACCAACGGCTTTTCATATTCTGCTGAAACATGAGAGAATGACTCATCAAGAATCAGGATTGGCTGAGCAACCTTGGAGTCAAGAAGTTGAACTACCAATCTTAGCAAAAAGCCAACGACTGCTGCCAATCCACCACCACGAGCATCCATGATGTCAGTCTCTACAACACGCCCGTTAGGCCCCCTGGATTGAATAAGGAATTTAACTTCTGGTGTCTTGCCCCTCTGGGTCTGCACTACCTGAAATTGCATGTTTTTATTCTCGAAGATGCCCTGTAGTCCTCGGCTGACAAGTTCCTCAATTTTCTTCTGTGCATCCTCTTGTCTCTGCTCACCAATCGATGCCAGAGTAATAGCTACCTTGCTGTAAAGGTCAACATCATGAGAGGCTAGATCAATTTCTTCCTTAAGCCTTTTGCCCTCGGTTGCAATCAATCTAGCCTCTGCGATGCGACGATCTATTTTTCTGCGTACAGCAGTAAGTCTGCTGTCTAAATCTGCCAGATCGTACATTGGTTCTCTTTTCTTATTTACCCTGAACAATCTTCAGAGCCTTTTCATATTCCTCTAGTTCTGCCTTATGTACCCTTGCTTCATCACGGGCAACCTTAGCCTTATGTGCCCTAGGCGGCATTATCTTATCCATAAGACTTGCCACCCATTCAAAAAGAGCATTAAATCCAGTAACAAACCAGTAAAGAGGCCAGATAATAAATACACCAATAGCCCAGTTCCCAGGAAGAGTACTATTCAAAACAAAATTGTATGCATTATCTTCTGCATCTTCTTTTGCTATACCACTCCTCAGGTACACGTTAAGTATATTTTGATAAGTTTCGTCAAAAATTTTATTGTAGACAATTTTTGACGAAACAGCACCAAGCAAGATGTACGCAGTAAGGCAAACCCAAAAAATTGTCACAGTTTTTTCCAGACATAGTAATTGAATACAGCAATGCCTGCTGCGATTGCAGCAAATGGAATCATTACTTTGGCTGTCAAGGCAATCTGATCCTTGCGGTGCTCATCAGGAACTTCCCAAGGAAAGATGTACTCAGTTTCAGCCTCTGAGCAGCAAATACAGTTCTCAGTCATGCCTTGACATTACCTTACTGATCCTGTTTTGTCAAGAGACTACAGAACATACAGATTGGCTGGCATCAACAGCAAAGCTGGCAGCAGTAGCATTTGAGACTTCTCCGAATCCAGCAGATTCCATATCAGCCTTTACTGCGATAATGAACTGATTGTTTGTCTCCCAATTATCAGGAGCATTATTCAACCTCTCACAGGTCTTTGCTCCAGCACTCATGATTGATGCCTCTTCAACCTTAGGGAAACTAAGTCCCCAACGCTTCAGGAACTTTGTTGCAGGAGGCTCTTCGGCTGTAGCTGTAGGAGTCCCCTCAGGAGCTTTTGTAGGCTCGTTTTCTTCTGGCT
>JACCDR011179092.1_pt1 | contig 10043 bp, 10 predicted proteins | sample 7446431 | NCBI WGS metagenome assembly JACCDR01 (sample SAMN15323443, study PRJNA562643) | freshwater metagenome | isolation source: river surface water | place: USA:Blue River Watershed | collected 2017-08-17 | reverse complement strand
AAGAAAGCCGAAGCGGCTGAACGACTTGCGCGCGCCAAGAGCCTTGAAGCGCAGGCGATGGCTGCAATTTCCAACGCCGAAGCCCGCACCGCCGATGTGACGGGCAAGAACCTTGAACGCGACTTCGAGGCACGCTTGCGAGTGGTCGAAACGGCCCTCACCGCTGAATCTGCAACAACCGAGGACAAGCCGAATGACGATGCCGACTGACGCCAGCAATCTGGACGATTTTATCGCCGAGTTCAACGGCGCCAACGTGGCTGAAAGCCCGCCGGCCGTCGTCGAAGCCCTGGTCGAACCCGCTGAGCCTGCCGAAGGAGCCGAGGAAGCCCCTGAGCCTGTTGCGGAGCAGACCGAGGAGCAGAAGGCCGAGGAAAAGGCTCAGAAGGACGAGAAGTCCGTCAATCGGTTCACCAAGCAGACGCGCGAACTGCGCGAAGCACAGCGCCGGATCGCTGAACTGGAAGCCAAGATGGCTGCTCCAGCGCCGGCAGAAGCCACCCCATTGACGAAACCGGCGGAAACGGGTAATGATACCGCGTCGAAGGCTCCAAATGCGGAAAACTACCGCTACGGGGAACTCGATCCGCAGTATATGCAAGATGTTGCAGACTACCGCGCCGATCTCCGCATCGCAGCTTTCCGCGAGGAACTGGCGAAGCAGAACGAAGCCACGCAGCAGGCTACCGCTGCCCAGCGCGAAGCCGCTGCACTCCGAGAAAAAGCCGAGCAGGTCACACAGGCCGGGTCAAGCAAATACGCCGACTTCAACGAGGTCGTCGTCCAAGGTGCGCAGAACCAGGAATGGACTCTCACCAAGGAAATGTTTGAACTGGCGGCGGAGACTTCGGTTCCGGCAGATGTCCTTTACCATCTCGCCAGCAACCCCGAAGAAGCCGACCGCGTTGCCACCCTCCCGCTTGCTCAGCAGGCCCTGTGGTTCGGGCGCATGGAGGCGAAACTCGCTACCCCAGCAGCACCCCCGGCCCGCAAGGTCACTCAGGCTCCTGAACCGATGGCGTCCGTTCGAGGCGCCGGCAGTCGGAACACGGTGCCGGACGACACGGACGACCTCGACGCGTTTTCACGCAAGTTTTTCAAACGGGCATAGGCCCCAACTCGGAGACTGACAGATGTCGGTAGTCACTTCGGACCAGAGTAAGCTGGTTCTCAACGCCTTCGCTGCGACCTTTCAGAACAACCTCGTTTCGGCGGATATGCTGACGTGGAAGCAGTATGATGGCGAGTTCGATCCGCGCAACCGCTTGCAGGTGTCCGAACAGGTTGGCCCGCGCTACACCGTTCGCAAGACCACCGATGCGGTCGCCGATCTGTCCACCGGCCTCCAGGCTTCGGTGTTCGGTTCGGAGCAATTCCGCATCGACACCGTCTACACGGTGGACATGGCCTTCGCCGACTTCGCCAAGGTCCGCGACCTTGGTTCAGCTCGTGAATCGGAAGCCATCAAGAACGCCGCCACCAACCTCGCCGAGCAGATCGACGCCGACGCCATGCGCACCTGCGCTTTCGCGTCGAACAACTGGCTGGGGACCCCGGGCAACAACATCGCCACCTACAACGACTTCGCGTCCGGCTCGACCCGCCTGATGGAAGAAGGCGTCGAGATGACCGACCTCCGCGCTGCACTGGCGCCGGCTGACCGCCAGGCTCTCGGCAACACGGTCATCAACACCCAGCCCTCGACCGATGGCATGGCAGAAGCAGCGTTCCGGCGCGGTTTCAGCGGCAACATCGACGGCATCCCGACCGCCTTCACGCAGCAGCTTGCTGCGCTGACGACCGGCACCCGCACCGCGACGGCCACCATCCTCGTCAACGGCGCCAACCAGAACGTCAACTACGCGGATGTCGCCATCTCGTCGTTGCCGGGTCGTTACATGTCGCAGACCCTCATCTGCGATGGCGCGACCACTCAGACCTTCGTGGCAGGCGACGTGTTCACGATCGCCAACGTGTTTGCCTACGACAACCGCAAGCAGGCTTCGCTCGGTCGTCTCCAGCAGTTCACGGTCATCGAAGCTGCAACTGGCGTTGCCGGTGCTGTCACCCTCCGCATCTTCCCGGCGATCATCGTTCCGGGGTCGGGTTCGGGTAACAACATCCGTATCAACACCGCGCACGCCACCGTGACCGCAGCGCCGGCCGACAACGCCGTCCTGACCTTCGTGGGTGCTGCCTCGACGACCTTCGTTCCCCGCTTCATCATCCAGAAGCAGGCCGTGGTCGCCAACACCATCCCGCTCGTCATGCCCGACAGCGACACGGCCATGCGCCGCAGCCTGAGCAAGATCCCGCTCTCGGTGCGTATGTGGAAGTGGTCGGACGGTGCAACCGGCCAGCACAACGTCCGCTTCGACGTGGCGGTCAACTTCAACGTCCGCGACCGTCGCCGGGTTGTCCGCATCAACGGTGCGTGATAAAGGAGGGGGAGAGGGCAACCTCTCCCCTTCTACCCGTTGAGAAGGACTGACAGATGACAATGGTTTTCAAAGAGCGTTACACGGCCACCCCGGTTGGCGTGGACGCCACGGTGGCGATCACCGGCTCGCAGACTGGCGGCTTCCTCGCAAAAACCGCAGGCACCGTCACCCTGACCGACGCCAATGGCGTTGTCGAAGTGGACGCCTTCCCGGTCGCAGCAGGCCAGTATTTGCCGCTGCCGATTTTGCTCAACACGATTGGCGGCACCTTCACCGCTGCTGGCGGCGCAAGCGGCACGCTGCTGACGTGAGCATTGCGACCTGGATGGGCGGCGCGAGTCGCGCGGCTGCGCCTGTAGCGGGCGTTGCTGCGACGACCTTCCCGACCGCACCAACCTGCCATTTCCATCCGAACGCACAGCAAGCCAGCGTCACCAAGTCGGGCAACATCATCACGGCTTGCCCCGATCTTCGCGGGTTGGCTGCGCTTTCGGGCCTGTCCTCGACCGGCACGGTTGTCGGGCCAGAAGAACGCACCGATCTGCTTGGTCGCAAGTTCTGGCGTTTCAACGGGCCGCAGTATGCGCTGCTGGCGAACGACCTGAACGCGCTTGCCAACCGTGGCTACATGATCGCCATGGTCATGCGGTTTCCGCACGGTCGGAACACGACGCCATTTGCCAACTTCCGCTATGCCGCCTACACGAACGACACGACCAACACGGTCGCCAACGCCTCGATCGGCTGTATGCGCGCGACTGTTACCAGCAACAGCGCGGCGGGCCTGACTTCGAGCAGCCCAACCGCTTTGAGCAACGTGACCGACGGCTACAAGGCGCTTCCCGGTTGCCAGATGCAGGTCATCGGCGTGGCTTCGCGCACGACTGCCAACGGCGGCATCCGTTACTATGTTAACAACGACACGTGCGACGTTGCGCAGGCAGGCACCAGTGTAACAGGCTATTTGGGCCTCATTCTGCACGGCACCGGCACCGCCAGCAACAGCGCCGCCGTGACGACGCAAAGCAACACCGCGTTCGATCTCTACGAATTGGCTTTCTGGCGCGCGGAACTGAACAACGCTGCGTCTGACCCTTGCATTGCCGCAATGGTCACAAACTTCAACATCCCCGCGATCACGCAACAGCTTCTTCTTGAGGGTGACAGCATCACCGACGCCATCGCTACGACGCTGCCGACCAGCCCGGCGTTTAGCGGCAACGTCGGCGTGTGGCTGACGGAGCCGGGGGCCGAACTGGTTGCCCCCGGAACCCGCGTCATCAATCTCGGCATTTCCGGCGCGCAGACGAGCAACATCATCACGCGCCGCGACGCTACAAACGCCTACGCAAGCTGGCTCATTCCGGGCGGGCCGAGCAAGAACAAGATGGCGCTGCAAATCGGGCGGAACGACATTCGGGACGTGCCGGGTTCGCAAAAGAACAGCGGGATGCTCTATGCCGATGTGGTGCCGATCTGGAACACCACGACGACGGGATATCTCCAGCGCGGGTGGTCGGGTGTGCAAGTCGCCAACATCGCCGCGACAACCGCGGCCGTCACGGTCAACATTTCACCGCCGGGTGAAGACACGCTGCAAAAGCGCGTCGAAGGCTTCCGCACACTGATCGCCGATGTGGCGAACAAGACGCCGAATCCGACCTTCCTGACCGACACGCTGACCAACACCGGGCAAGCATACGAAGGTCTGCTCGACGTGCTGCACCTGTATGCGCTGGAAGAAGACGGCAATCAGTGGTTCTTCGACGCGGTAACGGCCGCCGATTACGCCAACGCGGTTCCGCCAGGGCCGTATGACAGCGACGCAACCCATCTTGTTTCGGAAGGTTGCCGCCTGATGGCAAACGGCGGCGACACCCCGCAATACGGTTATGGGGCCATCGTATAGACTTTCGCCGCACTGGCTGATATGGTCCCCGAAAAGGAGTTCCCTGTGAGCGACCAGCCCTTCTACGCCCATCAAGAATGGCCCGCTTGGCGCTACGGCCCGAACGGTGAATCCGCCATCTTCGAGGAGCACGACGAGATCCCGAAGGGGTGGGTTGACGACCCCAAGAAGGTCAAGGCCAAGCCCGTGCCTGCCGAGACTGAGTTCTGATGCTCGCGCAGCAGGCCATTGCCCGCGCCTACCGCGAAGCGGCTATCAAGCCGATCGGGACGGTCCCCACGGTGGAGGAATACACCGAGGGTCTGGAGCGCCTCAATGGCTTTCTGGATTCGTTGTTCGGCGCCGAGATTTCGGAGCAGTTGAGCGACATTCAGGTGCCGCGCAACCTCCGCGCGACGACCAACGCTGCCGACCCCATCGCCCTGTCCTACCCCGATAACCTGACGGCATTCAATCAGCCCGGCGAACCCGCGTCGCAAGCCAACGACACCGGCCAAGTCACCATTCCGCCCAACAGCCGTATCGTTTGGGGCGGCACGACCGCCACGACCATCTACCTGCCGGAGTATCCGCAGGACGGCGCGCGACTGGCTCTCGCCAGTGTCGGCGCAACGGCGACCCTCACCCTGAACGCCAATGGCCGTTTGATTGAAGGCGCAACCACGCGCGCCATCCCGACGACCACGACGACAGGCGAGTGGTTCTACCGCGCCGACACGGCAAATTGGGTTGCCATCGCACCGCTGGAACTCACGAGCGAGTCGCCGCTGCCGGCGACCTTTGACCGCTTGCTCGTGACTGGCACGGCCATCGCCTTGACCGCCCTCGACGAAATCAAGGTGTCGTCGGGAACCATGTTCACCTACGAGCGTTTGCTCAAGCTGTGCAAGCAGCGCTACGCGCAGAACGCCAACACCACCTACGGCGGCCAAAACCTCGTGCCGTCCGACCAGGCGTATGACACCTTCGGAGCGTTTGGAGCCTTGTCACCGTGGCGATGATTCCGCTCGGCCAGTCGGACTGGCGGCGGTCAGTAGCGCAGTCGCCCTACATCCGTCTCCGAAATCGTTACATGGAGAAGAACCCCGCGAACCAGCAGGAGGGCGTCTCCATCCTCGCGCGTCCGTCGCTCAAGCGGTGGATTTCCGTTGGCGACGGCCCGAACCGTGGTGGCCCCTACAGCCAGCCGGGTAGTTTCAACGACTCCTTGTTTGTCATGAGTGGCGCCGAACTCTACAAGGTCGATACGGACGGCAGCCAAACGCTTATCGGCAACAGCTTTTTCGACGACGACACAACCCGCGCCAGTATGGCTGCGACGGCGGCGATCGGCAGCACGCCCGAATATCTGTTCATCGCGGACGGAACTGGGCTGCGCTACTACACCCACGACACCTTCGCGTTCAGCGAACTGCTCGCGCCAACCGCGCCGAGCAACAACGAGAAGATCGAAATTGGTGGCGTCCATTACCAGTTGACGAATGGCTCGGTAAACAGTGGCTCGCCCGCCGGCACCAACGCGAACCCGTGGAAGGTCAAGCTGGGGGCCACCGCCCGCGAGAGCCTCCAGAACTTCCAGAAGGCCATTGACCTCACGGGCGTTGCAGGGACGGACTATTCGACCGGCACGGTCATCAATGCGTCGGCCACCATCCTCGGCGTGACCTCCACGACCATGAACGCGCAGGCGCGTGCGGCTGGCACGTCGGGCAACAGCATCACGACCACCACGACCATTACCGGAGCGTCGTGGACGGGCGCCACGATGGCAGGCGGCAACACGGCTGGCCTCTACGATGTCGATGTCCCGGACGGCTTGGCGGTCATCAGCGTGGCGTTCATCGCGGGCTACATCATTGTGGTGCCGGCGCCGCGCGACGGCTTCAAGGGCCGCTTCTACTGGATCGAACCAGGCGAGACGGAAATTCTCCCCACGAACTTTGCGACGGCCGAGCGCAGCCCCGACGCCCTCGTAGCCGTTCGCACCGTCGGCGACCAGTTTGCCCTGTTCGGGACGAACACGACCGAGATGTGGTATCCGACCGGCGACGTGCTGGCCCCGTTCGCCCGCTCACAGGCGCGCGTGTTCGAGCGCGGGATCTGGGAAGGCTCGGACGTTCAAATCAAGGACGCGCTGATTGTCATGGACACGGATGGCGTCGTCTACCGTATCGACGGCGGCGGGCCGGTTCGCATTTCGGACAACTCGGTCGAGGAGCGCACACGCCGCGCCATCAAGACCGCCGTGACGCAAGTTGGCCCCGACCCCGGCCCCGGACCCGGCCCGCTGGCTGTCAGCCTTTCGGCAGGCGGCGAGAGCGTCGTGGACGCCGTGGCGACTGTCACCTTCGCTCCGATCCTCGCCAACGCTACGGGCGGCGTCGGCCCTTACCAATACCGCTTCTACTGGAGCAACCAAGTCAACGGGACATTCTCGTTCGTCGGCAGCAACACGTCGCCTCTCGTGACGCCACGGGTCGCGTCTGTTGGGGGCTCGACGACCGCCACAGCCACGCTCGTTTGCGAAATCACCGACGCCCAAGGCACCAAGGCGACCACCACCGGCACCGCCTACAGCCTGTCCAACACCTTGCCCGCAGGCGTGGTCATCCCCCCGCCACCGCCGTTGACTGTCGCCGTCTCGTTCACGAACGAGACGAAAACCGGCGTTCGACTGTCCGCCGCGACCTTCACCAGCAACACCGCCACGCCGAGCGGCGGCACGGCCCCCTACACCTATGCGTGGTTCGTCAACACGTTCAGCGGAGGCGCGGTGGTCGTCACCAGCCCGACCTCGGCGTCCACCACCGTCACAGTGTCGGGCGTTCTGGCAGGCGAGACGGCTCAGGTTGTCCTCGGTTGCCGTGTGACTGATTCGCTCGGTGCGGTCGGCACGACCCCGTTCGTCACCCTGACCCTGTTCAACCAACTCGAACCGGGGGCGCTCGATCCGTGACGTGGATTCTGGAAACCGCCTTTTGGGATGACTTCGGCGCGTGGGACGACGGCGACCGCTGGCTCGACAGCCTTGTGCCGGCGGACGCGGGCTTGCGCCAAATTGCGGCGTTCGCTTTCTCGCTCGACGGCCATGACTTCTACGCGCTCCGCTGCGGCGCCAGCGAAACCCTTCTCTACGACCTGACGACCGGCTCGTGGTGCTCGTGGGATTCGCCGGGCCGGAATGTGTGGCGGGCCAACTCCGGGTTCAACTGGGTTGGCGTCCTCGGCTCTGGCGCGGAAAACGCCCCCACGACCAACATCGTTTTGGGCGACGACACCTTCGGGACGCTGTGGGTGCTCGACCCCGATTCCGGCATCGACGACGGGCCGTTCGACGGCGACGCGGCGCAGGAGTTCACTCGCGCGGTGACGGGCGGCGTTCCCATTCGCGGTCGGCCATCGCCCCGCTGCAACGCGGTCTATCTCACGGCGTCGATCGGCGACGCGGACATGGCCAGCACCAGCATCCAGTTGCGCTACAGCGACGACAACGGGCGGACGTATCAGAGCGCCGGCACGAGCATCGTCCAGCCGGGCCTCTACACCACCGAAGTCCGCTGGCGGTCACTCGGCATGATGAAGGCTCCGGGCCGCATCTTCGAGTTCATCGACTCCGGCGCGACGGTTCGGATCGACGGCGCTGACGCCCGCTTCGACGACCAGACCGAATGAGCCGCGAACCGCTCCGCTACAACACGCCAATCGTCAACCCGGCGACTGGCACGCCGACGGACCAGTTCCAGCGGCTGTGGCAACTCACACTCTCGTCCGCTGGGCCAGTCATCACGCTTCGGGATGACCAGCAACCGCAAGTCCGGGGAACGCTGGTTCTGGAGGCCACGAGTGACACATCCTTGACTTTCCGCTATATGGGGTCTGACGGAATTGTCCGCAGCGCCTCTCTGACATTGACTTGAGGTTCCCATGCCACAGCAAATCATCCAGAACCTTGAATCCGGCCTCGTGGTTCGGACGAAAATCAATGAGAACTTCACCGAACTCTACGGCGCCGCTGAGGGGTCCATCCTCTACGACTCGACCTATGGAGTAGTCGCTGATGGCGTGACGGATGACAGCGCGGCCACGAACGCCTTTCTCGCGGCCCTGACGGAGCGCGGTGGCGTTGGCGTCATGAAGCCCGGCCCGCGACTGTTCGCGTCGCAGGTGACGTGGGATCGCAGCTTCCCGGATGTGACCTCGACCGCCAAGCTCGTCGCCAACGGTGTTGTCGTCAAGACCAGCCACAGTGGCACCGCGCTCCGCATCAACGGCTCGCCGGGCGATTTCCTGTGGACCGAAGTGGAAGGCTTGGTCGTCAACGAACAGACCAACTCGACCTCGATCGGAGGTATCGAGCAGGTGAACACGGCTTGCGTGGTGCTGCGGAACTGCCACAACCAGTCCAACGGCGACGTGATGACGAGCAACTACAAGCCGTATTGGATTCGCAACGCCGACCCGCTCGACCAGGATACGGGTTCGTTCTGGACATGGCACCTCAATTGCTCCGTTCGCCGCACCGGCACGACGTTCCTGAACAACGCGGTTACGCTGCAAGGCGCCGCCAACGCCACGACTATCAGCGGCTGCAACTACTCCGGCGTCGTCGATGGCGTGAAGTTCGCCAACGAGCCGGGCGGTATCGACTATCTGGCGAACGGTTGCACCATTATCGACACAGCCTTTGAAGCCGCAAGCGGTAACGCGGTTCGGGTCATCGGCAACGCGGGTCAGACCTTCCAAGGCTTCAAGCTGATTGGCGGGCGGTGCGAAAGCGTCACCGGAGCCGTCCTCAGCCTCGAAGGCTTGACGACCAGCAGCGGGCGTCCTCCCATGGTGTTCATGCCAACGGTGGACACGACAGTCGGCGCGATCGTCAACAACCCCAACAACATCAATGTGGATGTCACCTATATCGACACGGACATCACGACCCCACGGATGGAGCAGACCGGCGGCGGCAAGATTATCCGCTCGCAATCGGCCGCGTCCGATGTGCTCGAACTCCAGACCGCCAACATCGACAGCGGCTTGCGCCTGACCAACATTGACGGCACCACCGTCTACGGTTGGCTGCGACCTATCTCCGGCGGCATGGAACTCGCCGCCCGCGCCGCCGGCAGTCAAACGCTGGCTCTCACGTCCGTCCGAGGCATCTCAGGCACCGGAACGCGCGCAGCCAATCTCCGCGGCACAGCGACGCTTGCAGCCGCCACCTCGCTTGTCGTCTCGCTGCCGACGGCAGAAGCGGACTCGACGTATTTCGTCTATCTGACGCCTCGTGCGGCCAATGGCGGGTGTTGGGTGTCGGCACGAGGCACGACCAGCTTCACCATCAACTTCAACGCCTCCTACACTGGCAACGTGGACTGGCTGCTCGTTCGGTGATTTCCCGCGCCAGCGTCGAACAACTCCAGACCAGGCTCGCCGAGCCAGATATGGACGGCCTGCTTGGGCCGCAGTTCGACGCTGGCGAATGGGTCGAGAAGGCTCTCGTTCTCACGGACGGAAACAACCTCTTTCTTGCTACAGAATGGGCCGACCAAACGTTCGAGATCCACTGGCTGCTGCGCGATCGAGGCCGCGCTGCGCTAAAAGCAGGGATTGACTTTCTCCGGCATCTATACGAAGAAGAAGGTGCTCGCGTTGTCGTAGGACAAACGCCCGCGCACAAGCGCGCCGCTCGGTGGTTT
>JACCDR011005474.1_pt1 | contig 10045 bp, 13 predicted proteins | sample 7446431 | NCBI WGS metagenome assembly JACCDR01 (sample SAMN15323443, study PRJNA562643) | freshwater metagenome | isolation source: river surface water | place: USA:Blue River Watershed | collected 2017-08-17 | reverse complement strand
TCAGCAACCGCCGTGTAACCACTACCCGATGTATCGGTTTCTTCGATAAGCGGGGTGTAGGTTCCATCGGTGATGGTAGCAGATTGCATTGCGAAGGTTACAGAATCGTAACCAGCGGTATCAATCTCGATGCCAGCCGTTGTGGTGTTAGAGGTAATCGCCGCAGCGTTACGAGCCGAGGTCAATCGAACAGTGGAGGCTAAATCACGATTTGCCATAGTAATAATCCTTTCAAAAGAAAGGGGCGAGTCACCCCGCCCCCGTTACATTATGCGCTGAGCACTTGAACCTTGAAGGCTTCAGCATTTACAACGTCACCACCTACGCGCTTGGTGCTGTAGAAGGTAACAAACGGCTTGTCCGTATATGGGTCACGCAGTACGCGGATGCCTGCACGGTCAACAATGGTGTAACCTGCACGGAAGTCACCATAGATAAGTGCGTTTGCATCAGCAGCAACAGCGGGAACATCGTCAGCGAATACCAACTGCTTGCCCATAATCGAGGTAGCCAAGCCCGTGTTCTTATCAAACATCAGGTTGAAGATAGGGCGTTGCTGGCCGTCTACAATCTTCATCAGAGCGCCGAAAGCCGAACGCTTCGCCATGAAAATTGCATTAGCCTGATAACGCTCTTTCAGTGCGTTTTGCAGGTCAACCAACCCGTTATAGGTGAACGCACCAGACGTACCAGACTTAACGGTTTGTACGTTGCGTGGGTCATACGAAGTCGATGCAGTCAGGTTAGCAAGAATGCCCGTTGGCTTAGCCACGCCGTTACCACTGATGAATGCAGTAGCTTCAAGGCGTGCAAACTTGTCTGCAACCTTGCCAGCAAGCCATTGCTCCATGTTTACTACGCCATCGTCAAGCAGCTTTTGGGTTGCTTTAGGATTGGCGTACATCTCATGGGTAGGGATGAAACGCTTGTCAATCGTAGGGGTATTGGTTGCAGGACGTGCAGCCGTTTCGTTAACCCAGCCAGCCGATGCTTCGTCGTTATCAAGCACGATTTCATAGTCAGCCGTGCCGATGGTAACAACGTTAGCATATTGACGCACAGGCGAGCTTTCAAACACGCGCACATCAACTACGCCACCGAATGCGGTAGGAACAAGGAAGCCGCCATCTTGGTTAATATTAACCGAGAGTGCTTTAGCTTCGATGCCTTTATCAGCAAGGTAGCCAGCAAAACCATGCTCCGATGCAGAATGCGAGCCTTTTTTCAGGAAGTCAGCAAAAACTTGCGCAGTTTTAGCTTCAACTTCTTTAGCTTCACCTACAGCAGGGCGCTGTGCAGCAGCTTCAAGAGCCTTTTGATTCTTTTGCAGCTCTTCCAGCTTGGCTCCGAGTTCATCAGCAATGCGATTCATTTTTTCTTCATGAAGTGCATCAGCCTTCTTTGCGTTTTCAGCCTGAGTGGCCTTAAACTCTTCAAATGCGCGGCCAAGGTTATCAGCAACGCCTTTCAGTTCTTGAATATCCATGTGGATTATCCTTTCAGTTTGTTAATAACGGAATTAAGAGAGGCGATTAGAGCGTCATTCTCTGCATCCCGCACAGAATCCACTTGCTTAAAGCCATGACAAGCTATCGCCTTCGCCTCATCACGACTGAACCCTGCATCCCGCAGGAATCCTTCAAACTCACGCACTGTGCGTGGTAGTTCTGATTTTACACTGGTGACTTTCGCCATTTCATTCATGGGGAATGTAACGAGCGACACTTCGTAAAGTTCGCACTTCTTAATCAAGCGCACGTTTTTGCTATCTTCCTGCGTGTATTCCTGTTCGGTCACGCGATAGCCAATGCTCATGGTGTCAATCGCACCAGCTTTAAGCAAAGTGTAAGCATCTTTGCCTAGCGCAGTTGGCAGAATCTTGCCTTTCAGATACAAGCCTTCGTTATCCTCACGCGCTTCTAACCATACGCCAATAGGTTCGCCTGAATTGTGCTGCCATAGCATTTTTGGTGAACGCTTGGTTAGGCTTTCCGCAAATGCGCCGCGCAATACAATATCGCCGCCATGATCTTTGTTCCCAATTGTAGAACCATATCCCTCGACTATCATATCGCCTTCAGCTTCTTTGCATTCAAAGGTAAAGCCAAAAGCTTTAAGCTCTTTACTCGATGTCATATTCAACCTCTCGATAAACCAAACTGCATCTGCAATTTATTACGTTAGCCGCACCGCCCCTAGGGTCGCTTGGCCTACTCATTGGAACGCCACCAACAATAAAATCACCGTTAATATCCACCCCGTCATCGGGGTTCATCGCCGCATGTGCATCGCGTGTGCGTGCATCTAGCGTGCTAATCCAATGCTTCGTTAGCTTAATACCAAAATCCGTTTGTGCTTGCTTGGCAATGGTTTCACTCGCAAACATTGCAGCGCCATGTGTTTCAGTTCTAGCCACCGTCAAAGCCCTAGATGACGTAAGCCCTGATACTTTAGCTATATCCCTAGCTATCTCTCGGTTGCCCTTGCCATTGGTTAAGCCCTTCTCAATAGCCTTGCGCACATCACTTGTGGCAGTTGCCGCTATTGAGTTAGCCTTGTCTGTGGCGTTAAGCGTTACCCATGATTGAATAAGGCGCTCGAAAAACCCTTCATAGTTAGGTATGCGCTTCATGCTGCGTATGTTATTCAGCACTTTAGCGGCCTGTTCGTTTATGACGCTGCGATACATCGCAATCAGCAAGCGCTCTACTTCATCGCTATGCCTGTTTTCGTATAGCGTCCACTTTGAATCAGGGCTTGCAGCGTAACCCCTAGCAATGGCTTTTATCATGCGGTTACGTGATGCACCGATACGCCTAGCTAGTTTCAACTCGCGTCTTTCTAGCCATGCCTCAAAAGCCCTTTGCTCACGATAAGCGCGGGCTTTCCATTTAGATGACATTTTCACCGTCTGATAAAATATCGAGAGGAACCTTGCCGGCATCCACTAGTAATACGCCCTGCGTAGGCACAGGGTCTAAACCAGCCGCGATACGCTTTTCCTCAATCGTCATGAACGATACTTTTTCCAAGCGGTCGAACTTCATCCACCGCTTTTCTTCCATTGCATCGATATGCTCTGCGTCAGGCTCGATGTATAATTGCTTGCCATAACCCGCACCTAAAAACGCAGAAAGCTGCGCAAATATAGATTTAGCAAGGGGCAATACCGTATCCTGCCAGAATGCAATCTTAGCTTCGGAATAGTTGCTGTAGGTTGATTCGCCTGGTATATTGATAAGCTGAGGCGGCACGCCGTAAGCCGTGGCAATCATGCGAGCCGATGCCCACATATTGCGCTCGAAGTCCATATCTTTAGGGGAAAGGCTCATCTCTTTCCAATCAACCCCGCCTTCTAACAACAAAGGCGTGCCAGCATTGCCACTGCCCTGCATATCGCTTAGCAGTTGCTCGCGAAGGCGAGTGAATTGCTCATCCGATAACTTGCCGCCGTTATGCTCTGCATTTACCACATAAGCACCAGAAGGCCGCGCGCCATTTTGCAGTAGGCACTTATTCCATTCCATTGCCTCATTCACAATGTCGATGGAACGCGCAGCGGGTGACATAGATGAAAGGCCGAGGTAATCGTCTGTGGGGTTAAAGCGCGATATGTGCTTAACATCGCATTCGCCCGTTATTGTATTGCGTGGGTACGATATTTGCCCAGCACCAGCGCTGTAAATATAGCCCGTTACATCACCCCTTGCGTCATGCTCAACCTTCACGCGGTCAGGGCGAAGCAGCCATAATTGCGTGGGTTGTTTAGCGCCAAGGGGAAGGCGAAGGATGTACGCATTGCCATGGATAAGGTATTGACTCACAAGCGCATCAATAAACGCGCTCCAATCTTGTTGCGGGTTTGGATTGTCGAGTAAATCAAATAGGGGGGAATTGGTGATTTCTTCAGGCTCTTTGCCTGCGTGGCTAATCAGCTTGTAATCAAGGCTTGCAATGGATGTGGCGATTTTAGCGATACATGCATAGGCAACAGGGTTTTGCGCATAGCCTTCAGTTGCATAGGCGCTTTTAGCCATCCATGATGCGCCTGATGTGCCTGCAACGTATAGCGCAGCACCAACTACAGGCGCGGCTTTTTCTTCGCGCTTTTTAGCTCGCCAAAACATCCATGATACCATAAAGGGGAAAATTAGGCGCACCTATCCCGCGCCCCACTTTACACATTTTATTTGTTTTATTAGTTATTGTCAAGCCATTTGCGCAGTATTGCTAAATGACACTGCATAATATCACGCGCCTTGTGATAATATCCTCTAACGTATTGATTGCTATGCGGTGCGGTCATTGCTTCGAGTGTTTCACGGGTTACAACGGGAACCTCTTTTATAAACCACATGTATTTATCGGCTAATGATTCGCCCGTGAATATATCAGCGCCCAGCTCTGCATTCATCATTTTACCAATGGCGCTTGAGCGTGGTGTATTGCGATTACGGAAAGCATCGCGCATCATAACCCAGTGCGCCATGTCTGAATGCTGGCCTGCGTCTATAATGCCTAGTTTATAGGCTTCATCGTAAATGCAATGCGGCTTTTCGGGTGGATGTTGCAATCTAAAGGGCGTAGGGTTGTTATCTGATTCGTCTGATACTTGGTGCTGCTGCATAAGCTCTCTCTTTCATGTGTGCAAGGAATTGAGAAACTGAATCGACTTGGTCATCGTGCGAGCCGTTAGGGAATGAGGCCAGCTCGTTTTCAAAGTCTATCAACCACGGGGCGGTTTCAGGCAAGTAACATGCACCAGCTTCAATGGCTGATGACACACGCATCATGCGCGATAGTTTATCGCCTTCGGGATTTACCGCTATTACAGGTTGTGCGGTTTCATTGCGCAAATCCTGAATAAGTGCTTGGCCTGATGATTTATCCTCAATTAGCACCGCGTCAGGTTCCCACTTTGCCGCCATGTTATAAGCTGCACGCTTGAGGGCTGGGTATTCCACGCGCTCACGATACACATCTAGCAAGTAATAGAGGTTATGCGCCACACCCCATACCGTGCATACGCTGGGGTCATTGTGTTCTGCGCCCTTGCTTGCTGTATCCCATGAAAGCACAATCCTATCAAACGATGCAGGCTTAACGCGATACCGCTTAAACCACTGCATTTTAACAATGCCGCCTTCTGAGGGGGTGGGTTCCTGCTGATATTGTGACGCGAAGGTATAGCGGTCAGTTTCCTTCATGCGCTTAAGTTCATCGGCTGTAATCATCAGAGGCCAGATAGATTCGCCCGATTCAGATAGTGCTGCGATTTTAAGCAGGTGGAAGTCTATCCCCATAGCGCCTGATAGCACAAAGCCTGAAGCGTCATCCTGATGAAGTCGTTGCATGACTATCACAATAGGAACGTGAGGGCTATTGCGGCGGCTTTTAAGGGTATTACGTAAGCGATTATTAACCTTATCACGTTCGGTTTTACTGAATCCATCATCGGGCTTTAGCGGGTCGTCCACTACGCAAGCGCCGCTAAACAAGTCACCATGCTTGTACCCCATGACACCAGCACCAAAACCCGTGATAGCACCGCCTGATGCAGCACTCCTAACCCCGCCGCCGCCTTCTATGCGCCATAGCTTTTTAGAGCTTGTATCACCCCTAACCTGCATAGGCCAGAATCTTTGAAATGCCTCGCTTTGGATTATCTCACGCACCGTGCCAGAGTTATCTAGCGCCAAGTCATCGCTAAAGCTGGTATGAACAAATTGCGCTTGTGGGTTTTTGGCAAAGGTATGCGCAAACCACATCTTAACGACTATTTCGGTCTTACCCATGCGGGGTGGCATGTTTATAACTAAGTTAGGGTATTCACCTAATTCAACCCGCTTTAAGGCATCAGCAATCATGATATGGTGCGCATTAACCACAAACTTTTTGCCGTACACCTCTTTAAAGATGTAACGGGTAACAAATAGCAAATCATCCTCGCATCGTTGCTTTAGCCTAGCAAGGTATGCTGCGTGTATATCAGTATTCCTCATCAGCTATGGCATCTAGCTTGCTTGATATATGAGAGGGAACGGGGGGATTAGTGGGATTGCCCTTAGCGTCTAGGTGCTGAATATCACTTTGAATGCGCTCTCCGTATTTTTTGGGGCGCATTTTCCCAGCCATCCATTTGCGCGTGTCTATGCGCAGCTTTGCCCTTGCTATGGTTTCGCCATCAACTTTTATCTGGCCTGTCTTTTCATCAAACTTTGCATCTAGACCAGATTCATCGGCAATATCCATGCATTCATCAAATATTACATCGGCTTGCATTTCGCGCGCGCGGGTGTATTTTTCAAGAAAGTTGTGATATGGTTCAATGCCTTGCTCAGATTTAACCAGCCAATTCATCACCGTTGTGATTGTTGGCATGTCATCGTCTTTGCATATTTTGTTAAGGCTTTCTCCACTAGCAAGCCTTGAGCAAATCTTATCCTCTAACTCTGGTGTAAAATCCCATGTCATGCGCTAAGTATAACGCCGTGAATTGCAAGCGTCAAGTTTTGCTTGTTAGTTGCCTATTCCTTTACTGGTATTTGGATAACGGTCATAGGGAAGTCGTTTCTTTTTGCGGTATTGCCATGAGGGTCAATTATTTCATGAGATTTTTCTGCGTTCATCAGTTCAATGCATGACGCCTGCCACCATTGCGCGTAACCTTGCGCCGTAGTGATAGATTCATGTAGTAAATTACTTTGAATCACACCCCCACTCCGCCTGAAATACACATTACGCCATTTCCCGCTATGCTCTATGGGTTGTTCTTCAAACTGCGCCTGAAAGTTAGGCTTTGTGGTTTGTGTGCTATTTGTCATTGTCATACTTCATGCCTATCCTTTTCTGGTAACTCACTGCGCACCCTATAAACCGCTTGCTTGAGCATCGGCACTATCTGACGCACGTCATCGAGCGTTATACTGTCGTCGATAAAAAACCGCCTAGCCCGTGTAGCGTCTTTCGCTTCCAAATCGGCCTCTAAAATGCCTATTACTTCATGCAATCTACCATGCGATATTTTAAGCACGGTGTTGTGTGTACCTACCTCATCTATCAAAATCCAACAGGGGTATGGCGGCCAAACATCGCACGTAAAAGCCCTGCTTTGTTTTTTAGTAAATAGTCTTTTCCAGCGCATAACTACTCCCCCTCTATCCATACTACGTGTTTGCAGGCGATTCGGTTTTGGCCAGCAGAAGCATCTGCTTTTTCTTTCGATTCATATGTCGCGCAGGTGGCAAACGCGCTATTGGCAACGGGGTATATATTCACCCAAAACTCACACGTGCGCGGTGGCTTTGGTTCTTGCCATCCTGCGATTAGATTAAGGGGCGGGCTGTAGCCTTTGATTGTCCCATCGTCATTATGCAGCCATGTAGAATTACTTTCTACGTGCCACACCTGAAATGCATCATCTTCTTTATCATACCCCACCACCACAGCCTTCCAACCGCCTTGTGTTTTGTATGGTTTGTATAGTTCTAGTTTCATAGTCTATGCCTCCCCTCGTGCAGCTGGCAGGTTTGTTATAAGGGACTTTCTAAGGGTAATGCTTTCGCCCTTCTCTGCGTATGCGTAGGAATCTTGAGAAGCAAAACGCGGCTGGCCACTGGCAATCGTGCCAGTTACCCACTCATCATCTTCGTGCGTGACAGTAACCGTGAAGCTGCCCTTGCGGCTGTGGTTGATGACATATGTTTGGCCGTTCGTAAAAACTGGTTTGGTTGTCATAAATCATTCTCCTGTAGCAGGGCTTCATTGCCCTTGTGTGAGTGTTATAGCAACCATTGTTTGCAATGTCAAACGCAAAATGCATTATTTTGGCATGTGCATAACTTGCTCTAATAACTCGCGTTCCGTTCCATAGCGTTCTTCAAACTCTTTTGGGCTTTTGTGGTATCCTATTTGATAGCCTGTTTTTGCCGTGCCATCGCCTAACCTGTGGTGGATAGGGCAAAGTGGTATGGTTTCGGTGTAATGCGCGCGCTGTGATAGCCCTTGGCCGTCACGCAGGTGATGGATTTCGGCGGGGCAATCCTCATGCCCTAGATTATAGCAAACGCAGCACCCTAACGATGCAACGGCGTTTAGGTGACTGCGTTCTGATTTACTCGCCATAGTAATAACTACGCTCCAATTCCACAAAATACCCATTTTCCGTAATTATCAGGCTGGGTTCTGCCTCACTGCCTACATCCCAAAACGCACAGCCCCTTGCTTTTGCCCTTTTAAGCCATGCCTCAGGTTTCGTCTTGTCTGGCCTGCGAATATAAAACACATCATCAGCCGCACGCATAAACCCGCCGCTTCCGAGTATCTCATCCTCTCGGTTCATCTGAACCGTTACAATAGCCCAGATATTCCACCGCTTACATGCAGCCGCTATCCATTGCGCAACCTCGCCGTAAAAATCGCTTTTGTTGCCTTTCTGGTTAAATCCTCCAACCAATTGGCCATAATCAAGCACAAATCCGTTAATCTTATGACGGGTAACAGCAGTTGCAACGCATTGCTTTAGCGCGTCAAATGTTAAAAACGGGTCATCGTAATATATCACCGCCGAATCGTTAAAGGTTGGCTTCGATAAATTAGCCCAAAACTCTGGAGTGCGTTTTTTTTCGTTTATAAACGCATCTGATGGCGTTTTGGTATCTATGGCCACCGAGCGGGCATGTGTTTCTGTAGCCCCCATTTCCGCGCAAATAAACAGGTGTTTATGCGCCGCCCTCTTCATGGCATTACTCACTGCCACCGCTAAAAGGGTTTTACCATCACCTGAAGAACCACCCAAAAGATACATCTTGCGCCGCCGAATCCCGCCATTTAACGCATGGTCAATACGGGGAAACCCAGTCGATATGGCGGGGGTTTCATCCTTTAGCCCCTCATAAACCTGCCTTTTAACCTCTTCACCATCAACCAACTTTGCAGCCAAGGCGTGGCGATTTGCTGAATCAATCCCCGTGGCCATGTGGCAAATTAAATCGCTTAGGCTATCGGTTGGTTTTGCGTCTAGCACCTTTTGGCAAGCTATAACCAATTCGCGGCGCATGGCCAGCTCGATAATCGTATTAACCAATGGGGAGGGATTGCCTATCAGGTTAGCGGCGCTAATTAGGTCAACCAGATAACGCTTGGTTAATCCCTCGCAGTCATCCAGTAAATGGCCTAGTGTTATTACGTTGCAAGGCTTACCTTCATCAATAGCAGTCCGTAGCTTGCGAAAAATCCATTGGTGATGTGGCTGGTAAAAATGCTCAGCGCGTAAATCGCTAAACTGGCCAACGGCTTCATTGTGTTGCAGGAATACACCTAGCACTGATTGCTCGGCTTCGGTGTTGTGTGGCAGGTTAAAAAATGCGCCCTGTTCGTTTAGCATACTAGTGCCCCTCCCCGTTTTTCAATTGGCTTTGCAGGTGTTTGTGCATAAGGAACCCTTATAGCCTGCTTTCTGCACCATGTTCGCCAAGTTGCATCCCAAGATGCTCTTTCGGTTTTTTTGCCTTTGCCATTTCTCCAATACTCACGGAATGTTTCAAAAACATCATCGGTTATTGCTTTTGTCCATTTCATTTCAGTCAAGCAAAATTGCATCCAGCTCTCTGGTATCACTTCATGATGCATTTTTCTTAAAACTGGCGAAGGCGGTGAATCAGGAATCAGTGAATCAGGAATCAGTGAATCAGAAGGATTTTCACCGTCCTTTAACGTGATGTTCACCGTATGTTCACCGTAATCATTATTATTCAATGGCTTGTTTGGTAGCTCGCTCAACCTTTCTGTATGGTGGGGCGATTGATGCTTTCTAAACTGCCTTATGTAAATAACCTTAATTCCGTTCGCCTCATAGCGGTCAATAAAACCGTTTTTCTCCAGCCATTGCAATAAGGGTTCAATTTTTACATCTCTATAGGGGAAGATTGCAGCCTTAATTCTAAGCGGCCTATCTTCTATTTTACCATCCCTGTCTGCCATCATTGGAAGGCATGCAAATAGAAGCTGAATTATAGGGTCTGATGCGCCTAACACTTCATTAGCG
>JACCDR012067409.1_pt1 | contig 10046 bp, 14 predicted proteins | sample 7446431 | NCBI WGS metagenome assembly JACCDR01 (sample SAMN15323443, study PRJNA562643) | freshwater metagenome | isolation source: river surface water | place: USA:Blue River Watershed | collected 2017-08-17 | reverse complement strand
TCAGCTCCTCGTCGTCACGAACACCGGCCCCGCTTCACGCTGATAGGCGAGCAGCGACTCAGCGATCTCCCGGCCGACGGCGCCCTTGTCGACGGTCGGCGGAACGTTCACGGTGATGTAGACGCTCGAGCCGCCACCGCCACCAATCGCTGCCCGAGAGTCGGCGGCCGACATGATCGGCCCGGCCGTGTTCGGCACGAACAGTTCCGTCGTCCGGTTCCACGAACCGTCCGGGTTGTCGCCGACCGCGAACACCCCACCCGGCCACACCGGACCACCCTTCGAGCGACCGATGACCCCGTTGCCGTTGATGTCCCGGTTCAGCCGGATTTCCATCTGCTTCAGCTCGGCGCTGGCCACGGCCTGCACCATGATCTGGAACTCGGCGGTCCTGGTCTTCGCCAACGCGTCGAGCTGACCGCGCACCAGATCGACCTTGCCCTGATCGAGCTGCGTGATCAGCTCGGTGCGCAGCTCCTCAGGGATCCCGTCCATCGCCATGACCACGTCGGCGAGCGCGAGCGTGTAGGCGTCGGCCTTCTGGCGCAGCTCATCCCACGACGCCTCGCCACCGGCGACGGTCTCCATGAGATCCTTCGCTGCTTCGTTGGCGTTGTCCCACGCGGCCCGGTCGTCGAACTTGCCCTTGAGCTTGTCGTACGCCTCGCCGGCGATGTCGATCTCTTCGGTCAGTTCGGGGAAGGCGTCCTGACCGAGAGCGTTGACGCCACTCTCGACGCGGTCCATCGCCGGGTTCAGCCGGCCGAAGCTGTTGATCAGCTCCGTGTCCACCACGGCGGCCGTGTCGCCGGCCGTGTTGTACAGCTTCCGCAGCTCGATCTCGATGTCGCCGGTCTGCTCGCCGGCCATGTCCATCGCGGTGGCCTGGTCGGTGAACGCCTGGGTGGCGAGCTCGAGGTTGTCCTTCAGCTTCTCCGTGGAGCGGTCGTACTTCTCCTGCGCACCGAGGTCGTCCTGAAGTGCGCGGTACTTGGACCGCATCTTCGCTTCGAGCTCGGCCGTGATGTCGCGCTGACCGGTGAGGTGCTCGATCACCTCTTCGGTCGTGAACCCGTATTCCTCGAGCTCCTTGATGGTGCCGCCCCAGCTCTTCTGGAGCTCGATCGCAGCGTCCTCGAACTTGCCGTCGCGCAGCGCCTCGTTGACTTCGAGCATGGCCTCGCCCGCCTCGGCGGCCTCCTCGCTGCTCTCCTTGAGCTTGCCGATCGCCCACGACACGCCGGCCACGGCGACGCCGACGCCGACCATCGGGCCGGCCACCTTCGCGATCCCGGCCAGGCTGATGTTGCCCTCGGTCGCGTACTCGGCGAACTGACCGAGCGCCATCCCCGCAGTACCGGCGACGCCACCGAGCGCGCCGAGATCCTGCACCGAGTTGCCGACCATGTTCGCCAGCACGCTGCGGGACTGGTCGCCGGAGTCGCGCACCATGTCGAGCTGAGTGGAGGCCTCACGCGCCTTGGTGCCGAGCTGGTCGAAGGTTCCGTTCGCCGTCTCGGCGCGACGGATCGAATCGGCCACGGCGTCGACATCGGCGCGCAAGTCGTCCAGCGACAGGCCGGCACGGTTGAGGTCACCGATCCACTGCTCGACGCTGCCGCCTGCCGCCTCGATCGCTGCGACGGCGTCTTTGCCGAGCGCGTTTGACAGCAGAGCGATGGCCGACTGCTGCTCACGCGACCCGCGAACCGCCTTGTCGGTCATGATGTCCAGCGCAGCCGCGTAGCGCTTGCCCGCAGACTCTGCGTTGTCGAGCTCCGAGACGATGTCCTTCACGGACCGCGTCATCGACTTCGAGTCGCCGATGAACTTGATCGTGAGCGAGCGCTGGCCTGACATCAGTCCTCGCCTTCACCGAACAGCTCGTCGAAGAGCTTCGTGTACCGATTGATGATCTCGCCCTCCTGCTCACGGATCGCGGGCCACAGGAAGTAGCCGGCGCCACGATCGGAGCCGCGCCACGGCTTGAACTGGTTCCAGCCGGTGACGGTCGTGACCTTGCCGCCCGGGCGCCCGAGTCGGCGCTGGTTGCGATCTGCACCGAACTCGGCGCCGAGCGCGCCGCCGAACCCGTTCTTGCCACCACCGATCCTCACGGCGCCACCGGTGTCGGTCTTCACGGAGACCAGGGTGCGAGCCGCCTTGCGCTCGAGCTTGGTGGAGGCGTTCGCTCGCGCCGCCGGGATGATGATGTCGTCGACGATCTGCGCGTTCGCGGCCTTGTACTCGCGGGTCTTCTCGACGTCACCGATCTTCTTCAGACGGTCGCGCGTTTCCTTGAAGCCGTTGAACTCGATCCCGTCAGGCACGTTCGCGCCTCAGGCATCGCCACAGGGCGAGGATGGCGCAGCCCACTGGGTAGACCAGCAGGTCGTACCACTGAACGTCAGAGAACGGCATGGTCACCTCCGGCGCGGTTGGCCTCGTTTCGCCTTCGCAGCGGCGAGCCGTTGCTCTCGTTGGTGCTGGTCGAACTGGCGCAGGTACTCGTTCAGCTCGTCGAGCGTCAGCCGCTCCACGTCCCACGGGTAGAGCTGATAGAAGCGGGTGAGGGCGGGCCAACTCTTGAGGAGCGCCCGCCTCACGCTTCCGGGGAGTCAGCCTCCGGATCGACGAGCGTGCGAGCCGCCATGTCGGCGACGGTGATCGACTCGCACACGGTCTCGAACGTCAGGTCCGGATCGTTGCGGCGAAGCGAGATCCACACGGCGCCCGCCGTCCAGTCCATCTCGTCCGGCTCCACCGGCAGCTTCGCCAGCTCGGCGCGAAGGATCTGCCGCTCGCGCATCGACATCGCTCGATGGTCGATGAGCACCTGCTCGCCGTTGACCTCGATCGCCAGCAGTCGCTCGGCGGTCTTGCCGCCACCCGAGCGCTCACGTCCACGGCCAGCCATCAGGCGGCGGAGTCCGTCGTGCGGTAGGTGATCGTCACCGGCGAGTTGGTCCCGTCGAACAGCGCCACGCCGGACATGTCCTGCATGAGCGCCGCCGGGCCCGACACGTTGACGTCGACAGCGTCGAACCGTGCCGCCGGAATCGTGATCTCCAGGCGAGGCAGGGTCGTGCCGCCGTGAGCGACCGGACCGTCGAACGTGGCGACGATCGCGGCGAGCGCACCGGCACGGGTGGCCGACGCGAACCGGTTGTACTGCGTCAGGTCCGAGAAGTCCGCCGTGGCGCTCCACTCGTACGACCGCATCCCGTTCTCGACGGGCTCCTTCTTCAGCGCCGACGCACGCAGGTAGCGACGATCGGTGTCCAGCGCGTTGTCGCCCGAGATGCTGAAGTTCTTCAGCTCGATCGCCGAGCCACCGATCGTGGCTGCCGCACCGACGAACGAGAAGCACCGGAAGTCCGCCGGGTACGAGGCCGTCGCGAGCGCCGTGCTCGTGTCCTCGTCCTCGGCGTCGATCCCGATGTCGGCCATCAGGAAGCCGTCCAGGTCGCACGAGAGCGTCCAGTCCGTCACCTTGCAGCCGTGGTAGGTGAACGCCTGCACGGTGCCGGCAGGGTTGAACGGCCGGGTCACCTGGAGCGTGAAGAAGTCGCCGAGCAGCGAGCCGACGGTGAACGTCTGCGTCTGGTTGGCGTCCGTCACCGAGCCGATGGCGGCGGTTCCCATCATGTGCTTCAGCATCAGGCCGAAACCCTTGGTGGGAACGTCGAGCTGGAGACGGCCAGCGGCACCCATGCGGTACGGCTCGAACCGGTCCGAGCGCAACACGCGGGTGCCGGTACGCAGCGCGGGCGACTCGACACGACCGGTCTGGAGCTGGATGCTCTCCGAGGTGTACTCGTAGAAGCGGGTCACCGTGACCGGGGTGCCGTAGGTCGTCTCGTCGACGATGCCGAGTTGTGTGTTCAGGGTGGTCACGGCTTGGCCTCCTCGGCGCTCGGCGTGGACTTGGTGGACTTCGCGACCGCCTGCCAGTTGCCCGGCTGGCCGAGCAGGCCGACACCGTGGTCGAGGCCGATGATCTCCTCGCGCAGCGCCTTGCAGCGCTCGTGATCGAGCGCAGCGGTGGCCTCGGCCAGCTCGGCGTGCGCTGCTTCGACGCGTGCGTCGGGGGCGTTGCCAGCGACCTCGGCGGGGACATCGATCACGGCGCCCTGCTTCACCTCGCCGAACCCGTCGAGCTCGACTGCGTCGAACGGTCCCACGTACTTGACCTGCATGTTGTTCCTCACTTCGGACGGATGCGGATGGTGATGACGCACGTGCCACGGGTGGCGGCGCCGGTTGCGTGCTGGCCCTCTTCGAGGGTGAAGCTCGAGAACGTCGCGTGATCGACAGGCACGTCACCCGCCTGCGTCTGGCCGAGCGTCGGATTCGTGGCGACCCACTCATCGATCGCGCCAGCGATCTGCGTGACGAGCGCGTCGGCCTTCTCCTGGCCGACGTTGAACCCCGAGCCGTCGACGGCTGCGCCCTGATGCACGGCCTCGATCACGACCTCGAACGTCCACGTCTGGTCACGTCGCTTGCGGCCAGCGCCCATCGACCCGTACTCGCTGATGCAGCGGGCGTTGAACAGCCACACGTGCACCGGCCGCTGGTGTGCCTGCCCGGGGTAGGCGTAGTCGACACGCACCTCCGGCCAGCCGTCGCCCGCCGGCATCACCTCGCGCAGCTGCTCGACCACCGACCGCTTCAGGCGGGGGATGTCGACCCAGGCCATCAGCCGATCCCCAGGCGAGGCTTGGCGTAGCGCATGATGATCGCGTCGACCTCGTCGAGGCCGGTCGGGTGGTTCTTGCCGGCGTAGCCGAACTGCTGCGTGACGCCCATGCCGTCGGACACCGAACGGACACGAGGACCGAGGGTGCCCCACTCACGCTTCAGTCGGTCGGCTGCGGCGTCGAGCATCGCCTCACGCAGATCGTGCGCCGGCGCGTCGAGACCGGACTCGTAGCCGATCGTGCACGAGTCGTGGAACATGACGTCGCCCGTCACCACTCCCGACGCGAAGTCGACTTCCAGGTCGGCGATCGGCTCTGCGTCGCCGTCGACCGTGCACGAACGGATCGCACGAACAGGGCGGTGCTCGAGCACGTGCATCCACGAGTGGCGCGCCTGCCACTGCTCCAGGTCGTAGCGCGGCACGATCGGACCGACGTACTCCTCCACCAGATCCGTGATGCGGTCACGCTCGGCCCGCAGCTGCGCCCGGTCGAAGTCCTCGGCGAGACCCGCCCGTTGCGTCAGTTGCCCGACCGAGAACGGGAAGGCGCCCACGATGCGGTGATGCGAGGTGGCACGGACCACGCCGCCGATCGACCAGACGGCAGTGACCACGTCGAGCGTCAACGCCTCGGCCGTCGTCAGCGAGCACACCACCGCCGCACCGGTCGCAGTACCAGAGCGGCCCGTGGCGATGACCGTGCCATCGGCACGGGTGATCCTGCACGTGACCGTGCCGAGCGCACTGTCGACGGGGTCGCCGTCCTGGTCGTAGATCGTGGCCCGCAGCTCCGGGTCCGGCGCGCCGGCGAGGATGCGCTGCAGACCCGAGCGCGGGTACGTGCTCACGACCGCTTGCGGCCCCGGCCAGCGGTGGTCTCGATCTCGCTGTCCGGGCTGGCCTCTGCGGTCTCGAGTTCGGCCACGTCGGTTCCGCCGAGCTCGGTCGCCACGTCTTCGACGACGACCCCGGACAGACGCTCGATCTCTGCGTCCACCTGCGCGACGCGATCGGTGAGACCACGCAGCACGTAGCCGCGGCGCTCCTCCAGCAGTGCTTCGACGGTGATGGTCATGGCGTGCCTCCTTGTAGATCGTGAGTGGGCATCGGCAACCCACCGGCCCGGAGGCCGGTGGGTGCGGAGCCGACTCCGGTCAGAAGGCAGGGGCGACCAAGCCCGTGCCACCGATCGTCGAGATGCCGGTCGGGTAGCGGCCGGCGGTGAACAGCGAGAACCGACCGGCTGCCAGGCGGACCTGGCCAGGGGCGGTGCTGAGGGTCTGCTCGAACGTGAACTGCATGACGTCGTCCTCCCAGTACAGGAAGTCGAACGAGCGAGCCACGATGATGATGTCCTCGTTCGTGCCAGCACCGAGGTTCGTCGGGATCGTCGCGTCGGTGATGACCGGCAGGCCCTGGAGCGTGCCGACGACCTGGCCGTACTGGGCGGCCTGGCCGAGGCCGATGACGCTCTGCGGAGGCGTGGTCGAGAACTCGAACAGCGGACGACCGCTCGTGTCGGTCGCTGCCGTGACCCAGCCCCAGCGGCGCGGGTGCATGTAGATCACGTTGCCCGGCATGAACCGCAGCGAGTTGATGCGCTGGATGGCGTCGGCCAGCTTCGGCCATGCCTCGGTGACCGTCGGCGACGCGTCGGTGTACGCCACGGCCGAGATGCCCGACACGTTCAGCACGCCACGGTGCTGTGGTGCAGTGCCGCTGCCGTTGATCGCCGACAGGTTGAGCGCCACCTCGGACGCTGCGACCAGGTCGCTGAAGATGATGGAGTCCACCAGGGGACCGCCACGCATGAACAGCGTGCGGGAGATGTCCTGCTGTGCGGTGACCAGGTTGACGGTCAGCGCCAGGTCGGTGTTCGCCATGTCCTGCTCGTTGAAGCCGGCGGCCTCTGCGGTCATCGCCCCGGCGGAACCAGTGGTGCCACGCGGGATGAAGAACGAGATGCCGTCGGGCGGCAGCGGGAGAGCGTTCAGCGAGTTCAGGAACGGGCGACCAGCGCGAGCGACCGGGGCGAACTGGTCGACCAGGTACTGCGGCGGCACGACGCCGGCCATCGCCGAGACGGCGATGTCGCGACGCTCCACTTCGACCTCGCGCTGGTGACGCGACATGCGCTGCTCGGCGGCCTGGAAGTTGCCGGTCCGGTACGTCATCGAGTACAGGTCGGAGAGGAACCCGTGGTCGACGTCGGGCCGGTAGGTCCGCTCTTCCTGGCGAACTACGGCGCCACCGACGGCGCGCTCCGGGGTCGTGGGCAGCGACCGGGCGAGATCGTCGGCCGCAGCGCGAGCTGCGTCGCGAGCCTCGAACTGCTCGATGCTGGCGCGAGCCTTGGCGATGTCGGCGTCGATGGCTGCGACGGCGGCGCGCTTCTCGTTGAACGCGGCCGTCTCTTCGTCGGTCAGGCCACCGTCGCCGCGCTGCTCGGCAGTGGCGATGATGGCGTCGATGTTGGACTCGGCTGCGGTACGGGCGTCGAGCTTGCTCTTCAGCTCCGCACGCAGCGTCTCGAGGATGCTGGTGGTCATGGGGTGGTGTCCTTTCCTGGGACGAGTTGGGGTGTTGTCTCGTCTCGGGACCGGGGCGAAGTGGCTGCGAGTGGTGCGCGCCGTTGGGCGCGTCCGGGGCGCAAGCCGAGGTCGAGTGGTCGTCCGCTGACGGGGTGTCGCTCAGGCCGAGCGACGAAGCTGCTCGCGCTGCGCCTTGGCCAGGTCGAGCGAGAGCACGAAGGTGCGCGACGTGAGTCCGGCTGAGCGGATCTCGTCGATGCCCTTCACGCCGCGATCGTCGGTGACGATGCTGCGAAGTGTTGCCACGGTGGCCTTGTTGGCCGGGTAGGTGACGATTGAGACGTCGGAGCCTTCGACGTCGAGCGCGTACTCGATGATGCGGCGCTCGGTGTAGTCGGCGTTCCACTCCTGACGCGTTGCGCGGAAGGCGTAGCTCATCTCGTCCACGTCCTTGCGACCCATCGCCGAGCGCACTTCCTGCACGCGAGGATTCGACAGGTCGAGCGTCGGGGCGTCGGAGATCAGGCCCGACGAGTCCTCGAGCAGCTGCAGCGTCTTCGACTTGGTGCGAGCCAGCGGGAGCCCGTCGTGGTTGACGAGCAGACGCACGTCGGGCTTGCCCTTCAGGGTGCGCTTGCCGGCGCCGGCGACGACCATCTCGCGCCAGCCGCCACGCTCGGGGCCGCCCGCCACGTCGTACCATGTGTCGTACGTGGTGGCGTAGCCCGTGAAGTGGACGTAGCCGTCTGCGCCTGCGCGCAGCTCGACGCTGTCGCCGGTGGCGAAGTAGCGCACCTCGAGCCCGCGGCCGATGGTCTGTTCGAGAAACGTCGTCATGCGGGCGTACCTCCCTGGTTCGGGTCCGCTGGTGTTGCGCCACCGACGGGCGGCCAGATGAACTGCTGACCGGTTTCGTCGGGCAGCGGGGACTCGCCTTCGATTTCGCGAACCTCGTCGATGTTGCGGGCGCCGAGCTTCACGGCCTTGTCGTGGACCGTCCAGCGCGTCAGAGCGTCCGAACGCAGCAGGTCGTCATCGTTGACACGCACGCTGCGGCCCGGCGGGATCGCACGCGAGAGCACACGCTCCAGGCGGCGGAACCACCACTGAAGTGTCCACGTCAACAGGTCGATGGCGCGCTGCTCGCGGTTGGCGTAGGTCATTGAGCCGCCGCCTTCGCTTGCGTAGCCGAGCAGTTCCGGCGGCAGGCCGTGATAGGCGCAGATGTCGACGCTGGTTGCGTTGGTCGCAGCGAGGAACAGGGCGTCGTCCGGGGCGATGTTGAGCGACTTCAGATCCCAGCCGTTGCCGAGCACGACCAGCGGGTCGTCCATCGTCGCCTCGCGCAGCGCGGCCTTGGCCTGCGTCGCGGCGGTCTCGGAGCGCTCCTGTTCGGTGACCAGCGCGGCAACGGGCTGGCCACCACGCTCGTACCACTTCGCGCCGAAGTCGCGGACAGCCATCCCGAGGCCGATGGTCGTGCGTGCGTACTCGATCGGGTTCATGCCGAGCACCGAGCCGGGGCGAGGACCGAACGCACGCAGGTGCAGCACGCGATTGATGTCGACCTGTTCGCCACCGATCTTGTACGTCGGCGTCGCCAGCGCACCCTTGCGGAAGACTTCCACGTCCCGAGCGGACACGCTCTCGGCGCGCTTGATCAGGCCGGTGAGGCGATCCCAGTCGGTGACGTAGGCGTAGCCGTTGCCGGTGCTCGCGGCGTCGTACACGAGCTGCCAGCGGAACTCCTCTGGCGCCACGAACAGTGACGGCTCGGACAGGAACGCGGTCGCCTGCGACGGGTCGCGCAGTGGGATCGTCTTGCCGTCTGGCATGTCCTCGTACTCGTCGATCGGCAGGCCCGAGCACACGTCGGCGATGAGGTTGCGGCATCGCCACACGGCAGCGAGCCGGTTCGCCGTGTCGTCGTTGACGAGCTGCCCGGCAGTCGGCGTGCCGAACCGGTTGCGGTACAGCAGCTCGGTCTCCGTCAACGCCCGACGCTCGGTCTGCGCGTTCGAAGCGAACAGCCTCATGCGCTCTCACCCACGCCGTGCACGAGCACGCCGAGCACCATCAGCGAGCAACCCGCAGCGATGATCCCGGCGGGCCAGTAGATGCAGCCGACTCCGACCGACACGACCACGAGGCCGACCACGATCAGCAACGACACGAGGAGGTTGCGCTTCATGTTGGGCCTCCTCACCAGATCCTCAGGTCGTTCTTCTTCGTCGGCGCGGTGGCCGACAGCAGCGCCACGGCGCATGTCGCAGCGACGAGCGGCGGGATCGGCACCAGCGCGGTGCGGCGATCCCACACCCATCCATCACCGACCCGACGCTCGGTCGCGTCGTTCCCGGCGTCCTCGAGCGGCGGCTGACCGGACGCCCGCTGCAGGCGGCCCTCGGCCACTGCGAGGAAGAACGCACCGCACGCCGCCTTGTACTCGGCCGACGACAACGGCTTGACGATCGCCGGGTCGAGCCCGGCATCACGCAACGCTTCACGAACCACGTCAGCGAGCGCACCTGCCGGGCCGCCCTGATCGAACCCGACCGCTCGCGGCTTCCACTGCGCGACGAGCTCCACGATCCGCTGCGGCAGCCAGCCGGTGCGCTCACCATGCCCACGGTCCACGATCTCGACGTACGGCCGAGCCTGCGTCCCGGCGGCCACGACGATCGTCGACAGCTCACCCGCCGGCGACACATCGAACCCGAACGCAACCTCACCTGGGTTGATCGGCGGGGTGTCGTCGAACCCGATCGCGCTGTCCGCCCACCGCTCGGCCGGCAGCTTGGCCAGTCGGG
>JACCDR012001859.1_pt1 | contig 10047 bp, 15 predicted proteins | sample 7446431 | NCBI WGS metagenome assembly JACCDR01 (sample SAMN15323443, study PRJNA562643) | freshwater metagenome | isolation source: river surface water | place: USA:Blue River Watershed | collected 2017-08-17 | reverse complement strand
TCTCGCCGGCGCCGGCGCCCTCGATCGTGATGGCCGTCGCCCCCGAAAAGACTTGGGGGATTGCCGAGTCCATTCCCATACCTACCTCCTACGCCGAAAATGAGTTGGAAAACAGGCCGATCCACTCAGCCTGAAAGAGGATCTGTCGTCGCAGGCGCCCACCTTCTGCGCTCAGCGCTCGCGTCTGCGGAGGCGCATTGACGCGGATGGGCGTCGTCGTCAGGGTCGTCGCCGGCGACGTAGAGAAGTCTTGGTAGAGCCAGACGCGACACGAGAGCGCCGCGTCGATCGCTCCAGCGCACTGATCGATCTCCCAGAGCGCAGCCACCACGCTTTGGGCGGGGTCTGGAAAGAAAAGGTCCACCGTGCAAAGTAGCCCACATAGCCGCGCGTCCACGTCTGGCTCGGGACCATGCCCCAGAGCGATCGCGTTGAGGGGGTCTAGACTTAGACGCAGCCAGGGCGCCGCAGGGGCGCTCACACGCTCGCGCGCCAGCGCAAACGAGGGCAGTCCTGGCCAGGACTGCTCAGCAAACCACGCCGCGATGGTGCGCGTGGCGTTGTCGTAGAGGGCGGTGGGATTGACGCTCATCCCGACCTCGCTGCTGTTGCAAAGAGCTCCTGCCACGCGCGGACGTTTTCTCGCGTCGCGTTGGCGAGCGCGAGGTCGAGCTGGCTTCCAGGGGGAATCAGCTCCGTGCCGCGCTCGATGTAGGTCGCGTGGGGGACGCTGACCTCAACGGAGACGATGGCCATCGTCTCCGTTTGCTCGATGGCTGCGCTCCCCTCCCCCGAGGCGCCACCCAGAGCGGCATCTGCTGCCGCCTGCCAGCCTGCGCGCAGGCGCCCGGTGTCTACAGGCACACTGCGCGCCACATCCTGAGCCACGCTGGCTGCCACCTGGCGCGCGCACGCCTCGACCCCGACGCTCACACCTCGACCGAGCTGCGCGATTGCAGCCTGGAGGGTCTCGGGGTTCTTGAGGGTGATACGAATAGGGCCTCCGCCCGAATCAGCTATTGTCACCGGCAATAATCGCGCGGTAGGTGGAGTTATCCACAGCCTCTACTTTTAGCAGGTCCGACCCCGCAGAGACGGAGACACCATCCACGGGCATCACCCACAGCAGCATTCCCTTGGGGCCGACCTTGATCTTGTCGGAGACGTCCCCAAAGAGACCGGAGATCTGGTTGGCGGAGGCCCCACCCACCAAGAGATGGTCTCCCGAATTGAGGTCGAGGTTGCGGATATAGAGCACCTTGAGGGCCGAAAATGCGAGATTCTGGCCCTGGAAGTCTTTGACCGAAGACCCGACTAGGTCGAGGTCCTCGCTCGTGGTATTGAGCGCGCGAGAGCGGTCTTGCCAGACCGTGCCGAGCTGCTCGTCTCCGGTCCCGTCCGTGAAAGACTGCTCGTAGGTCTCGCTGATCTGGAGCTGAGCGCCGTCGTCACCCACCACCAGGCCGGTGATCTTGACGTAGACGTGGAGGCTTGCAACGGTTTCTGCCATTTCTATGCCCTCAATCGAAGAGATAGGAGCCACTGGACGCCGAGCGGATCGCGCTCAACAGAGAGGACGCCGTAGATGTCCCCTCCGTGCTTGACGATCGAGTCCGTGGTGGGGGGAATGGTGAGACGGGAGACCAGCACACGGAGACGTCGATCCCCGAGCTGGTAGCGCTCCTGGCTGGCCTCGATCTGGCGAAGACTGAGGGCGAGGAGCAGGCCGGAAACATCGTCGTCTTGCGTCTCCGGGGAAGAGAGACCGGTCTCGTAGTCGGTCAGCACTGCGCCGGTGGGCGTGCTGACGCGCACTTGGCTGGAGACGACAGAGCCCTCGAGGACGCCCGCGAGAGCATCCTCGACCTCCTGCCGTCCCGCAGCGCTGAGCAGCCCGAGAGCGCCTGCGTTCATAAGGGCTCCACAAAGGAGCCGTCACCCGGAAAGGGAGCGGTATCGACCACAGAGAGTCGTGCTCCGCTCCCACCCAGCGCGGCGATAGCCTTGCGGATCGCATCCACTTGGGCGGTGTCGTCCAGCGACAGCCCAGAGTCTGCAAAGCGCCGTACTCGCCGCGCACGATCAGCCAACAGCACCCGCAATGCCTCGATCGCCGCACCGTTGACGGTGGAGGAGCTGGAATAGAAGAACTCCAGCTCCTCGTCCGAGAACAGATGCGTTGCCTCAATGGTGTCTGCGATCCGCAAGCGGATCTGACCCACCGAGGTCGAGAGATCGTAGGTGAAAGCCACTACGAATCAGCCTTGTTAGCGCAATACCAGTAGCGCCAGTTGTTCACAGCTGCCCCGAAGAGGTACTCAGCGATTACCTCCACGTCCCCGTTGGCGAGGAGGTAGGTACGCAGCATCGGCACGCCCGAGTCTGCGGCGACCACTCCGCGCTTTGCCTTACCCACCCACCAGGCGCTTTGGCTGGCAGCGCCAGTCAAGAAGCGATTAGGGACCACGTTCAGTCGCCCCATCAGAGCATTGACGTCGTTGTTGTTTGTTCCCGATTGCAAAATCGAGCCCACAATCCGGCGGGCGGTAAATTCCAAAGACGGAGGGACCATGAGGGTGTCGGGATCGATGAAGATCCCGTCACCCTGCTCATCCACGGCGTTTGTGGTCATCATCGTGGTGATGACCGTCTCCAGGTTGGCGTGGGTCAGCGCCAGCGAGGTTGTGATGTTGGCGAGCGTCGTCGCCGATCGTGCCAGCGTGTGGGCGCCATCGAAGAAGGGCAGGCCGTCGTAGACGAATTTCGGGTAGGGATCCACGTTGCCGGGGTGGGACCCGTCGAAAATACTCGCGTCGCCCGCTGTCAACGTGCCCTGTTTGAACATGTTGGCGATGAACGTTTCTTTTGCGAGTTTTGCTTGCTCGCCCCGGTCCTGGGCGAACCGCTCAATCAGGGAGGGCACGCGCGAAGTTGCGTCCGCAGCGTCCAGGAGGCGCTTTGGCAGCACGATCTTGCGTGAGTACTGATGGACCTTCAGGTAGTAGTCGTAGGCCACCTTGGTGGTGGCGGCCTCGACGGGCTGACCGTCTTCCCGCTCCTTGTACGGCTCAAAACCTGCGATGACTTGCTCGCGATGGCCGTAGGAGGGTGAGGAGACGTCGTCTACGCCCACCGTGCGAACGATGTCGGCGTAGACTCCGGCTACCGAGTCGTAGCTCTCGTACATGACAGGATACCCACTCTTTTCGACAAGCTTGGGAACCTGTGAAACATCGATAGAAGGCATGTTTTCTCCTTATGCCACCGCGCCGAGCGCGTTTCGGAGTAGACGACAAAACATCTTGTTGTTGGCGAGATCGACCTGGACGATCTGAAGGTCGTCCGTTGCCGAGGCGTCGATATTGAGGGTCTTTCCGTCGGCGCCAACGTCGCAGGTCTTCGAGAGCAGCGCCTGAGTGACGCTCCCGGCATCTGGGCCCACTTCGTAGACGCTCGTGAGGGAGGTGTCGACCATGACGTAGTGGTCCCCATCCGCTGCACCCGTCACAACGACCTCAGAAGCCGCGATGCCAACCACGGCCTCTCCGGAGCCATCTACCTCCTTGAGATAACCACTGGTTGCGCCAGAATGGGTCAGGGCCATTCCGACGGTGATGTCTGCGCTGTCCTTGTCCAGGGGGTAGCGCTGGAGCTGTCGCTCCCCGTAACGCCAGTCAAACGGCATGATCTGCCTCCAGGTAGAGGGCACAAGGCAGAACGCACAACGCGTCTACCCTTTTTTGCCCCTTCGTTTCTTTTCGATTGCCCAAAGTGTTTCCGGGGCGATGCCCCGGCGTTGCGCCTCTGCCGCAATATCGGCAGGGATTTCCTCGGTAGATGAGCCCTTTCCCGCGACGTTTCCCCCCTTGGGGGGCTCGGGAAGGCGCGACGAAAACTTGTCCAGCCACTCCCCAAGTGCTTCGGGGTCGGCGATTGCCGGTACAAGGTCCCGATGCTCTACGGAGAGCTTCTTGATCTTCTCGTCGTTGCTTTTGGTAATGCGCTCCAATCGCGCACTTTCTTTGTCCTCGTAGACCTTGACCCTCTTCTCGTAGTCGGAGAGCTTCTCCGAGGCCTCTTTGTAGAGGCCCTCGAACTCCCCGCGCTTCTTCGCCTCCGCCTCCTCGAAGTCCTTGAGGCGAGCCTCCGCCTCCTGGCGAGCCCTCTGCTCCTCCTGGCGGGCTTTCCGCTCGGCCGCCAGGCCAGACTCCAGCCCCTTGATGCGGTCGTCCAGCTTGTCGGGAGGAGCGCCGCCATCGTCGCCCTCTTCCAGCTCCCAGTCCTCCTCGAAACAGCAGCCCGACCCCAAAAAGGGCGAGGGCGGAAGAGGAAGAGTTGAGCAGAGGACGGAACATGCGATCCCAGCAGCGAGAGACATAGCACCCCTTTTCGCCCGATTCCCCTGGCGGGGATGGCGGCGGCCCTTGGGTTTGGGGTAAGATAATGCAAATAATCCAACCACTGCAAGAAGAACCGCAAGAGGAGAGGAAAAATGAAGGTCGAGATCATCCCCGGCGTAGGTACATATTACATTATGGTTGACGGGCGCGAAGTCGAGCGCCATGGAGAACTTGCGCGCGCAGAGCAGCGCGTTGCCGAGCTGTTGGGCGTGGCTGGTGGTCGCGTTGCTCAGCCCCAAGCCAGCAGCGCTCAGGAGATCCTGAAGGGCAACACGGGCTCCGTCCTCAAGGTCATTGGGGAGACGGAGGACATGGACCTCCTGGGCAGGCTCTACAACGCGGAGAGCGAGGGCGCGTCGCGAAAGACCGTCCTGGATGCGCTTTACAAGCGAGGGAACGAACTGGATCGGCTCACCAGCTCTCCCGCCGACGAAGGCGGCGAGCCCGTTGGCGGGCCCTCTGGCGAAGAGTGATCCTTAGCTTTCTTGGGGGTCGGTCCCTGAAGCTATCGTCTCAGAGAACGCTGACTAGAGGCGTTCATCCTCCAATTTCTGCCGATAAACCTCAGGGTCCATCTCTGGACTGGCGATCCCCAGGCGCTGATAGCCTCGGATGCGATCGACTTGCAGCACATCTCCCGAGGCTGCTGCTTTGGTCAAAATCTCCACCTCGGACGCCGCGTCCGCAGGCAAGATGGGTGGGGCCTCTATCTGCAAGAGAACGCGCCCGTCGTAGGGGCGACGCAGCTCCATGCTGACGGCCTTGCTCAACACCTCAGCCAGCCCCGCGTAAACGCGTTGCCGAATCGCGGTGTACTTTCTTACAAAGCGGTTTTCAAGGCGACGAATCGCCTCACCGGAAAGGCCGGAGGCCCCGGAGAAGAGGAACTCCGGCAGTGTGAGACGCACGTCGCTCAGGAGGCGATCGATCGCCTCCAGTAACGCCTTGATTGCAGATAAGTCGCTTTCCAGGTATTTCACCTCGGTGTTGGCGATCTCTTCAGGAGAACCTGAAATATTGATGATTCGCCCGAAATGCAGCGCCTTCGAGTCGCTGCCTATCTGTGGCCCAACCACCACCAGGTGCGGATCGGCGTAGCGCTTGGAGATAGCGGAGATCTGCGAGTATAGACTATCCGCCTCAGCGATGGCCGAGTCTAGCCCATGACCGACCCAGAGGGAGTGCTCTGGCTGATCGAGCAGCACCGCGCGTAAGTGCACGGCAGGCAGTGCATTGAGGCCGTGGTCCCCCTCGCCCTCGGAGGCCTCCATCCCCTTGCCGTTGATGCTCTTGTTGACTTTGATGCCGGTGGCGCGGATCTCGCGCTGATGAAAGTGGAGGCTGGAGACCTCGACCACATTCCCGTAGGCGTCCACAACAGGCTCTTCCTCCCATTGCTTCGTGATGGTCAAAGACCTGATCTGGGACCAGGTCTCCTCGTCGTAGTAGGGGTAGACCGTCCGAGCATCGTGCCCAATGACTGCCACCTGTCCGTCAGAGCGTCGGTACGCCTCCAGGTAGTAATCCCCCGCCAGACAAACGTGCTGGCTCCAGAGCTCGCCCAGTTCGGCGATGCGGCTGCGCGCCCATACGCGCTCGAGTGCGGCCCGCTCCTCCTCTGAGACATCAAGCGGAGAGTAGGTGACCTCAGAGAGCGCCAGCGCGCTCTTACCGACATCGACGACGTGTGCAACGTCGCGGCAGAGGCGTCGTGTGGTGGCGATCAGCTTGTTATTTAGGTCAAAAGCCCGAAACAGTGGCACTTCAGCCTGTATCGCATCGGAGTACTGCTCGCCTGTGTAGGCGCCCCACCGATCTGAGTAGTACCGCCGCCACCCATCTTCTGAGGTCGGCAACTTCCAGGGGTTGGCATACGTCGCCGCCTTCGAGAACAATTCGCGAGATTCCATGGTGAGCTCCTTGGTTGCGATTCTATCCTACCTACAGACTCGCCGAGGAGCTCAGTTTTGCACGTCCCCGATCCTCCAGGGCGGTGATCGCTCGCTCGATAGCATCAGGCGCATCGTCGTGCGTGCCTGTAGGGAATTGGCGGAACTGATCGAGAGCCTCAGCGGGCAGATCGTCAGCGAACTCGATCCACCCCAGGGCGACCTTGGGGGCGAGCGAGAGGATGCGGTCATTCTTGGCTTCGCTGCTGTGGTGGCCCCTCAGAGCGAGGTCGGCAGTCTGCCCTCGCCCTCGCCGCTCTCGCCGCTGCGACTCCAACAGCGAGGAGATCAGGACCTGGAAGCCGTTGTCCTCGTAGTTGAACTGAGCACCTGGGTAAAGGTCGTAGAGCGACCAGAGCCACGCAAGCTGCTCCTCAGTGGCGACGCGCCCCATCAGGCAGCGCAACACGAACCAGTAGCCAGGCCCGTGGCGGAGCTGCTCTCGCGCCACCAGAGCGCAGGCCGCGTAATCGTTGGTGGCGAGTTCCCGGCTCGCGCGGGGATCCAGCCACACCGACAGCCGACAGGCGCTCAGCGGGACCACGCGACCCCCGAGCGCCACGATGCGGTCTGACTCTACGCGACAGCGTCTGAATTTCTCGGTCGCAAAAACCTGGCGCGTCGGGTCGATGGGATCGTTCTGGTAGTCCTTGAAAAAACTGCTTTCCCCTTGGCTCCAAAGCAGCGTCTGGAGGAGGTAGAGCGGCTGGGCGACAGGATCGAGCACCCGCGCGCCCTTGTCCATCGCCTCCTGGTGCCTGAGGTAGTACCCCTTTGCCGTCTGCTCTCGCTGCGGATCCGTCAAATCCGCCCATAGCTCTCGACAGCGCACCCACAAATCCGCCCGGTCAGGCCAAGAAATGATCGAGCGAAAAAGCATGGCCTCAAAAGCGCGATCTTTGGCGTTTCGCGCGGTCTGCCCGTCCTCGTGCAGGCGCGTCCCGACCTGGACGTAGACGAGGCCGCCCTCCTTGGGGCCAGCGTTGCGGACGTCGCTCTGTAGATATTGGCTGAGCATGTCCCTTGTGACGGGGTTGAGCACCTCCTTGGGGTGCTCCAGGTCGTCCGCCGCGATCAGTGTCGGGCGCTGGCCTTGATGGTTTACGCCGCGAACGCGCGTTTTTGGGAAGCCACGGCTAGTCACGGTGATCTCCCGTTGGTTCCAACCTACGCGCACCGTCCACTTCGATACCCCCCCAGTGACCCGAAATGGCCCATACAACCATTCCATCATGGGCGAGGGGTTGTCGAAGATCGACCGAATGTGACTCGTGTCTGAAGCGGCCTCCCGAGAGCCGGGGCCACCCCACACCACAAAGCGCTCGAGCGCATAGGTGATGCGGTGGGCGATAGCCATCTTGAGCACCGTGGTCTTCGCCAGACCGCGCGGCGCCTCGATGGAGAGGGCTCGACGTGGAACGCGCTGCGCAATGCGCTCATCCGCCCCTGGTAACGCGTCGAACCACGCCAAGATCTCCAAATGAGCCTCGTTAAAGGGCAGCGTGGTGAGCGACTCCAGACAGAGCGAGCACCACCAGGCGAGGTCCGTGCGCAGGTGCGTGCGTAGCAGCTCGCGCGCGGCAGGCCCGTTACCCTCCAGCGCCTCCAGTGTGGCGAGGATGTCCTCGCGCTCCTGGAGCAGATTAACCACCTCCACCCTCCCCACCTGCGCCCATCTGCCGCAGTAGGCGCGTCCGTCGCAGCGCCTCTCGCGCCTCAGCCATTGGATCGGTCGAGGTAGAGCCCCGTCCCGAGCCAGTCAGCACCGCCCGCAGCCGCTCCTCGCTGTCGAGGAGAATCGCCAGCGTCTTCGCCGCGTGATCCACGCGCACGCCACCATCACCATAATGCTTAGCGTCGATCAGGTACTGCGCGATCCGCCGGATTCCTTGGGAAAGCTCCCCCAGGAATGCCTCCGCGCCCTCCTGCGCTACCTCTTCCCTCGCGCGCGTTACAGAGGCTCTTAATTGAGCATCTTTGGCTCTATCCCGCGCCTTCCACCATTTTTGCAGAGTTGGGCGCGAAACGCCCAACGTCCGACTCGTGGCCAGGAAATTGGGTACGAGCTCGCCGCCCACCTCCACAGCAGAGGCCGCGAGGGCTCCGAGCGCGCGGTCGCGCCGCTCTTGGTTTGAGCGCAGTCCGCTCATTTGCGCCGAATCCCCCTTGGAAATGCCTGCTGCGCTCTTGCGCGCTGCTGCTCCACGAGCTGGCGCGTACGGCTCCAGCCGGGCGTCGCGGCCACGAGGACCAGCGACGCCGCGAAGAACGCAGCAATGGCGATCACCTCAGTCATTTTGCTCCAGCCAAATCCGGGCGCCACCCTTTCGTGGGCCTCCAGCTCAGTGAGGCGTACTGCATACGCCTCCGCAGCACACTGAGCGCGAGATCGTCGACGATCTCGCGCAGACAGGGCGAGGTCGGAGACACAGGCTGCGTCTGAGCGTAGATGGCGTCATCCTCACAGTCCCAGGAATTCTCCCCCTTGCCAGGGATTGGGATGCCTCCAGGGATCTCAATGTCTGCGCGGTAGAGCCAACGCCCGCGAGGGAGGCGGGAATGGTGCCAGCGTACCCGGCTGACCGTCGCCAGAATTTTGCCCAAGAGCCTCATCGACGTCCTCCTATTTAGCGATTGCTCGCGACAGATAATCGCGAGCGCCAAGCGACATTGGCTCCAACCCCAGAGCGACCAGCCTGAGCCGATGACCCTCCTTTGGCCCGTACAACTCCTCCGGGGAGGGCACGGTAAACCAGGGTGAATCCGGATTTATGTCATCCTGGCAGGCCCGGTTGGGCGAGCCCGTCAGGAAGATCTTGGCTCCTGGCGTCCCCGAACAGCGCGCCAGGACCTGCTCTCCAGTCTCAACGCCGCCCATTGCCAGGACGATCCCATCCTGGCAGGAGCAGGCCACGACCCTCTCGCGCATCTCCACCCCGTTGGGGCGACGGATCCGCTGGATCGCCGTCCTGGCACCCCCCCGACAGCGAGGGCACCCCTGGCGCTCACGCCGAGGCTGGAGTTGGCGCGCCGTCTGCAGCGCAGCTCGGAGGGCCTGGGGCGAGGGCCAGCGCCCCCCGAACTCGCTCCCCTGGTAGGCGTCCAGGGCCGCCTCGGCGTCCTCCACTGTGAGATCCCTCAACGCCCGCTGCCAGGCGTCGATGGCAGCCTCATCGATTTTGGGGGTCCTCTCCAGACCCAGAGCGCGGGCTTGCCCCAGAAAACGCCGGGTTTCGTTTGCGTCCATGGTTAAAACGCCTCCCGTTGCCAGGCGTCGTAGGCTTCCTGAGAAAACCAGTCAGGCCCGAGTTCGCACGGCTCCCCCGTGCTTTTCGGCGGGGCGGACGAGGGGGGAGGAGGTGAGGGAGGCTTAGGTGGGGCGCTGGCCTGCGTCTCGCCTGCCTTGCCTCCGCTGATCACCTCCAGCCGAGGCCCATTCTCACCCCACCCAGACCCAGCCCACCACATGCCAGCCCTTCGCAGTGCCCCCTCCAGCGCGTCGAGCTTAGGGACGCTGGCTAACGCAGGGCAGAGGCCAGCTATTCCGCCTCTGGAGTAGCCCGAGAGCTCCTCCAGGGAGCCGATGCCCTGGGCCTCCAGGGGCTTGCGCAGGTGGGCCGGGAGCCAGGCTGGAGCAGTTCGACCAGAATCCCCTCCCCCGCCACCCCCCTCCAGGTCCCGTCCCGCCGGGGGGCCCC
>JACCDR011856871.1_pt1 | contig 10047 bp, 13 predicted proteins | sample 7446431 | NCBI WGS metagenome assembly JACCDR01 (sample SAMN15323443, study PRJNA562643) | freshwater metagenome | isolation source: river surface water | place: USA:Blue River Watershed | collected 2017-08-17 | reverse complement strand
GTGGAACCATCGCACAATTCTTGTATCAAATCGATTTGAAACTGGTCATGGAGGAATCGTTTTGAGGCATGTCGGGCCGCAAGTTCTCCAAACACGTCGTGAAAACGCAACCGGCGTTGGCAGAAGCCTTGGGCATGTCCGTCAGTTGGACTCGCGACAAGATCGCCTTGGGCATGCCCGGCAAGGAAGGCTGCTGGATTGTCGAGGACTGTCAGTCATGGCTCAAGCTGTTCAACCGCGTGAAGGACTTGGAGAAAGAGAACACGGACCTGCGGACAAGGATTGCCGCGAAGCCTGCGGGGATGCTGGATACGGATGCGGTTGTCGAGAACGGAGCCAACTCGCCTGCGTTGGAGCGGTTGCGAACGATCAAGGGGGATATCGAGGAAATCAAGCTGTCGCAGTTGCGACACGAAACCATAAGCCTCGAAGTCCTCAAGGCTGTTTACGGTCGCTGGGCGCAGCGGTTCCGTGGCCTTGGCGAGATGTGTGCGAAGCTATCGACCGGCATGGCGGATGAGTTTGACGGCGTTCTCGCGTTGTGTGCTGAGGATTTGGAGTCGGTATTGAATGAACACGCTGGAGGCGGTGGAGACGTTCCGTCGGGAAACGCACAGCCTGTTGCGTCAAGCGAAGGCACCGCGACCGCGAACGATGCGGAAATTCGCTGAGCAAGAGATTGTAATCCCCGATGGTCAATACGCCGGGTTTCGCTTTTCCTGCGAGCGTCAACCGCACTCCAGCCTGTGGTTTGACGCGATCGACTCCGGGATGTTCAAGCGGCATTTCATGACCGGGCCGACGCAAGGCGGAAAGTCCCTGATTGGATACGTGATTCCCACTGTGTATCACCTCTGCGAGTTGGGCGAGCGTGTTGCGTTGGGTGTGCCACGCATGGAGATGGCGGCAGAGAAGTGGCGGGACAGCATCGAGCCAGTGATTGCGGCGAGCCGCTACCGGGATTTGCTGCCAAAGCGTGGTGCCGGGAGCCGTGGGGGGAAGTTTGAAAGCGTCGTGCTGCGGAACGGTGCGATCCTGAAATTCATGAGCGGCGGCGGCGACGACAAAAAGCGTGCGTCGTTTACCGCTCCTGTGTTGATTGTCACGGAAACAGATGGTCTTGATGAGGTAGGCGACAACTCCCGAGAGGCCGACCCTCTTCGGCAGATGGAAGGCCGGATCGTGTCATACGGGGAGCGGGCCAAGATGTACGCCGAGTGTACGGTGAGCATCGAGGCGGGCCGGACATGGCAGGAAATCAAGAATGGAACGGATTCCCGGATCGCCACGAAGTGCCCGCATTGCGGGAAGTATGTGACGCTGGGGCGTGAGTCGTTGGTGGGCTGGCAGGGTGCGGAAGACGAGTTGACGGCGAAGGAGCGGTCTGCGTTCTACTGCGATTTGTGCGGCACGATGTGGACGGAGGCGGATCGACTCAAGGCGAACATGGATTGCGTGCTGGTCCACAAGGGGCAGGAAGTCACGGAAGACGGTCAGATTGTCGGCGGACCGCCGCGAACGTTGACGCTCGGGTATCGCTTCACAACGGTCAACAATATGTTCCGGAGCGCCGGGGCAATCGGTGTTGAGGAGTGGCGAGCATCGAAGGCCGACGACAGCGAGGTATGCGAAAAGCAACTGTGTCAACAGGTTTGGGCCGTTCCCCCCAAGCCGTCCGTGGAATCGCTGGTGAATCTGGACGCACGGGCGATTGCGGAGCGATGCGTACAACCGGGGCGTGGGTTTGTTCCCGGCGATGCGGAAATCCTGACCGCCGGTGTTGACGTTCACAAATACCATATCGAATGGGCTGTGGTGGCGTGGCGGGCCGGGTGCAAGGGCCACGTTGTCGACTACGGCGTGGAGCCGGTGCCATCCGATTCGATGGCCGAAGAATCCGCGATTCTGATGACGCTCCGAAGCCTGCGAACCATGTTCCAAGCGGGTTGGAATGCGCCCAACGTAGGCCAGAAATACCCGCGATTCGTCTATGTGGATTCGGGCTATCAATCGAATGTTGTCTACACGTTCTGCGCGGAATCGGGTCCGTCGTTTCTGCCGTCAAAAGGCCAAGGGGCGGCACAGCGTGCGGGAGCGTATTCGCAACCCAAGAGCACGGGCGGAAACGTCAAGCACTTGGGCGAGAAGTGGCACATATCCAGCGTCCCAACCGGGGACGGATGGCAAACTCCGCTTGTAGAAATCGACGTTGACCACTGGAAAACGTGGTTGCACGAGCGTTGGCGGACGCGGCTTGGCGCTGATGGATCGATGGAACTGTTTCACACGGCCAACCATCTCGACCATTTGACGTTCGCGAAGCATCAAACAAGCGAAGAAAAACAGCGTGAATTTGATCCAAAACGCGGGGAAATCGTGTTTTGGAAGAAGAAAACCGGGCAAAACCACTGGTTTGACACGATGGTTTTGGCCTGTGCTGCGGCGAGTGCGTGCGGTGTCCGGTTGGTGGCTGCGGAGCCGCCGAAAGCCGGGCCGAATCAAGCAAAACCAACAAGCGGGATAACTCCGCTTTTCAACGTGTCGGGCGGCGACGACCGACCTTTCTTTGTTCTGGATCGGTGAGGGGATTGCATGGCGAAGTCGACGAAGAACGTGGCGGAAGACAACGGCCTGATCGAGTTTCCGATTGGAATCGTCGACGGCTCCTATGCCACGGAGCATGTCAACGTGCAACTCGGCAACGAGAAGCGGGCGAGGGCGCTCAAGATGCTGACGGAACAACTCATGCGCAAGGGCGAGCGAGTGCGGCAACGCAACGCCGCCGAAGATGGGCTGGTCGTGAACACTTCCGGGCGTGCTGTCCTGTGGCTTTTGGACCGCGTTGCTGATGCCGCCGAAGAATCTGGAATTTGTTTGACGGTTTCCGGTTGACTTACCTTGAGGTAAGCAGAATTTGCGTGCATGGCTCTTACGTCTGCCAGCACGCTTGCGGAAGTCCAAGCCCAATACGATGACAACGTGGCTTATGACCTGAACGGGTCTGTTGCCTCGTGCAAGTCGTTTATTGAGGCGGGGCGGATGCTGTTGCGCCGTCTGGTTGACGAGACGCAAGGGGCTAACGGTGCGCGTGTTCGCCAAGAGCGTGCGGTCATCGCCGAGCAATTGGCGGCGGCGCAGCGTTGGTGGATGGCGAATGATGCCAACGCCGGGGTTGTCTCCGGTCGTTCAAACGGTGTTCGCGAAATCTCCTTTGAGGAGTTTCGCTAATGCCGCGTGCGCCGTCCAATTTGTCGACAGCGTTCGAGACGATGCGAGGTGATTACACCGCCGCAAAGTCGAGTCGTTTTCGACGCAAGAGAACGGGCATTTCCGCCACCGGGACCGGTGCGGATTACCACTACCGGACCGAAGGCGACTTCCTCAAATTGATGGAAGTCGCTCGGGACATGGACCGCAACGACACAATCGTCGGTCACATTGTCAACCGGGCTGTCGACTGCACGATCAATGGCGGTCTGAGCCTCGATCCTCAAACCGGGAACGACAAGCTAAACGCGGAGATTGCCGAGCGGTGGGCCGACTGGGCGTCCGATCCGGAGTCCTGCGATATTCAAGGCGAATTGACGTTCAACCAAATGGAGGAACAGGTGTTCCGCTCCATGCTGGTAGACGGCGATATCTTCGCCTTGCCGCTCAAGGATGGGCAACTGCAATTGATGGAGGGACACCGTTGCCGCACGCCATCCGGCACAAAAAAGAACGTTGTCCACGGCGTGCTGCTGGATAGCGTGCGTCGTCGCCAAGCATATTGGTTCACGAAGGACGATATCGACCCGTCGTCGGCGGTCACGAAAGTGTCCGAAGTGTCGGAGATTCCGGCATACGACGCGGACGGAAACAAGCAGGTTTTTCAGGTCTACAACCCCAAGCGTGTGACGCAAACGCGGGGTGTGACGGCACTTGCTCCGGTGTTCGATTGCCTCGGGATGTTCGAGGATATTCAGTTCGCCAAGCTGGTGCAGCAACAGATTGTTTCGTGTTTCGCTGTGTTCCGGATGCGCGAAGCGGGATTTGGCGGACCGTCTGCCGCGCCGCTTGGTGCGACGGAAACGCAAACACGGTCCGATGGTTCGGTGTCGAAGATCGAGGGCATATCGCCCGGCCTGATGATCGACGGCGCTCCGGGCGAGAAGCTGCAAGGCTTTTCGCCGAACGTCCCGAACGCCGAGTTTTTCCAACACGTCAAACTCATCCTGACGCTGTGCTCGATCAATCTTGGCCTGCCGTTGTGCCTTGCGTTGTTGGATGCCAGCGAAACGAATTTCAGCGGTTTTCGCGGGGCATTGGACCAAGCGAAGATCGGGTGGAAGCGCAACCAAAGGATGTTGCGGACGCGGTTCAATACGCCGGTGTACCGGTGGAAACTGCGCCAGTGGATGGCGGAAGACGACCGGTTTCGCGCCCGCATGGAACGCGGCAACATCAAGCCGTTTGAGCACGTTTGGAACGTCCCGAGTTGGCCATACATCGAGCCGGTCAAGGATGCGACCGGCCAGCTATTGCGACTGAAAGGCGGGCTAACAAGTCCGCGACGGTTGCACGCTGAGAACGGCGACGACGTTGACAAGCTGGCTGCGGAGACAGTGGCTGACAACGGCTATCGGATTCGATTGGCCAAGGCCGAAGCGAAAAAGATCAATCAGGAATTTCCGGACGACGGCAACCCGGTTCACTGGCGTGAGTTGATTTCGCTTCCGCTGCCTGACGGGTTCACCGTGAGCGCATCGCCGCCACCGGAGCAACAACAGCAGAATCAAGGGGGCCAAAATGACGTGCCCGCATAATCGAATTCAGATTCGCAACGAATCGCCCGGTGTCGCGGAAGTGATGATCTACGAGCGGATCGGGGCATCGCTATGGGAAGAGGGCGTGACTGCAAAGCAGTTTCGGACCGACCTCAAGGCGCTGGGCGAAGTCAAGACGCTAAACGTCCGGATCAACTCGCCGGGCGGCAGTATCGCCGAAGGCATGGCGATCTATGCCGCGTTGAAGGAATCGAAGGCGAAGAAGGTGATGCACGTCGATGGCGTGGCCGCGTCGATGGCCTCGGTTATCGCGATGGCTGGGGATGAAATCCGGATCGCCGAAGGTGGCTTTGTGATGATCCACGACCCCTACGGGATGGCCGAAGGGACCGCCGACGAACTCCGCAAATATGCGGAAGTTATGGACAAGTACAAGTCGCAAATGGTCGCGATTTATGCGAGTCGCACCGGGCTTGCGGAAGACGAAGTGTCGAGCCTGATGGCGTCCGAAACGTGGATGGATTCGACGGAAGCGGTTGCCAAGGGATTTGCGAACAAGGTTTCCGGGAAAGCGGTTCTGTCCGCTGAACTCCGGTTGGATGGTTTCAAGAACACTCCCCAAGCGGTGAAAGACTTCTACTCAGAAGCACGCAAAGGGGCTTGCAAGAAGGAGCCGACCGACATGGCGGACCAACTGAAGAACGAGCCGGTTCCGGCCACGTTGGCGGAACTCAAAGCGGCCTGCGAAGGCGCGAGTGCGGAATTCCTCTTGGCGCAAATGGAAGCCAAGGCGACCGAAGCCCAAGCCCTGAAAGCCTACGCCGCGCAACTCAAGGCGGACGCTGAAAACGCGAAGGCCGAAGCGGCCAAGGCGAAGGCCAGCAAGCCCGAACCGGAAGCCAAGACCAAGCCGGGCGTGGAAGCGCTCGCGGGCAAGTCGGCCAAGGACGATTCGCCGGTTGATCCGCGCGAAGCCATCGAGGCTTTGGTTTCGCAACGCATGGCGTCGGCCTCGTGCGACCGTCAAGCGGCGTGGGGCTGGGTGATGTTGTCGCGTCCCGACCTGCGTGAGTCGCTTGTTGCGTCCGCCAACGCTCGCCGCTCCTGATCGTCTTTTCCGCACACAACACACACGGGAGGTTTCGCTATGTCTCAGTTCACGACCGAGTGCGTGAAGACTTTCAGTGCCGGGGCGGCGCTGGTTCAAAACCGATTGGTCATCCTGTCGTCTGGCGTGCTGCAATACGCGGACGCCTACACGACCGCCATCGGGACGCTTGAGGATACCACGTTCGCCAGTGGCGAATACGTGGGCGTTCGCCTGCTGCCCGGTGAGGGCACGTTCAAGATGATGGCCGCCGCTGCTATCACGTCTGGTGCCTACGTGTACCAAGCGGCCAGCGGAAAGATCGACGACGTTGGGTTTATCCCCGTCGGGATCGCTCTGGAAGCCGCTTCGGCGGACGGTGACCTGATCGAGGTTTTGCCGAGCCGACTGATTCCGCAGAACGTCGCGAGCGTGGCCGCTGCGGGTTCCGCCCAAGGTGATGCCGCCGCGCTGACCGCTGGCATCAACACGGTGTCCGCCGCCGATGGTACGAAGGGTGTTATTCTTCCCGCCGCGAAAGCGGGCCTTGTGGTGGAAGTCTACAACGAGCACGCCACCAACGGGTTGAAGGTCTACCCGGCGACCGGGGACGACATCAACGACGGTTCGGCGAACGCTTCGATCACGATGGAAGGAAAGGGGATCGCCCGGTTCACCGGGTTGGATACCACCACCTGGGCCGCGTCCTACGTCGTCAACGCCTGATTCTCGGCAGTGCTGCCGTTTCCCTTTGAACTACGGAGGTTTTTGCAATGCCGAGTCCGTCTACCTCTCTCGCGACTCTGCGGCCTGACTTGGCCGGGAGTCTCACCGAATTCGATTTGGCGATGGACCGCCAAGGGTTCATCGGCCTGCGTGTCGCGCCTGTGCTGGAAGTCGCCAAGGCTTCCGGGACTTACGGCGTGATTCCGGTCGAGGAATTGCTCCAAAACCGTGACACGTTCCGCGCTCCCGGCTCGGGCTACAGTCGCGGGAAATTCACCTTCACGACGGCGTCTTTTGCGACCGACGAGCACGGTGCGGAAGAAGCCATTGACGACCGCCAAGCCGCTCTGTACTCGAACTACTTTGTTGCCGAGCAGGTTCACGCGGCCCGCGCTTACGACGCGGTGTTGCGGAACCACGAGAAGCGGGTTGCCTCGCTGGTGTTCAACACGTCGACGTTCACCGGGTCGTCTCTGACGACGGCGGTGGGTACGCCGTGGTCGACCATCGCGAGCGCCACGCCGGTTACGGACGTGGAATCCGCCTGCCGCAAGGTGTGGGACAATTCGGGCATGTGGCCGAATACGCTCATCATCAACCGGCACGTCTTCCGCTACCTGCGTCAGTGCACGCAAGTGAAAGACCTGATCGCCGCGAGCGGGGCCGGGTTCCCGAACCGTCCGCAAGACATCACGACGGCGATGCTGTCGGCGGTGTTTGACCTGCCGAAGATCATCGTGGCCGGTGGTGCCAAGGCTTCGCAGAACGAAGGCCAGTCGGCCACGTTCGCGAACATTTGGAGCAACAGCTACGCGATGGTCTGCTACACGGCGGATTCGCAAGACATCCAAGCCCCGACCCTCGCCCGTACCTTCCACTGGGCGGAGGACGGATCGCAGATCGGCGGCACGGTCGAAACGTACCGTGACGAATCGGTTCGCGGTGACGTGGTGCGAGTGCGTCACGACACCGACGAAAAGATCGTCTACACGCAACTGGGCCACCTGCTCTCCAACATCGCCTCGTGACCATGAGCGTGTTCTCCGACCTGATGGCGTCAAGCGGATTCCCCCTTTTGCGTGAGCAATTGGGGGAGTCCGTGACGCGCATCACAAGCGGCGGATCGTCATCGACTGTCACCGCGATCATCAGCGACGAGAACATGGGCGGTGACGAGGTGGTGACGGAGTCCGGGACCGTAAGGATTCGGGTGAAGTCACTACAAGTTGCCGCCAGCCAGACAACCGCTATCGATGACCTGTGGGACATCGGTGGTGAGAAGTGGTCGTGCATCGCAATGACCGGCGGACATGACGGCCTCAAGGTCATCACCGTTCGATTGGTTGTGCGAACGAAAACGCAGTCTTCTCCGGGACGTGGTGGTTAATGCACTGGCTGCCTTCGCATCAGGGTCTTGAAGACTTGGTCGCATCTTCGGCCAAGTTCCGGACGTTGACCGGGGCCGCGAGTGCATCAGCCGCCGAAGCGTTCATTTTCTACGGTGGCGTTGATGACGCTCCGGAAGAACCACGGGCTTTGATTTCGGGTGAGGGCGCAAGCTGGGAAGAAGTGACGGCGTTCTCGGTGGAAGGGTCGTTGATCCTTTCGATTGAAGTTCCCGCGACGAAGTACCCAACCGGCACCACGAAAGAAAAGTTCGCTCACTTCCTGACGGACATCGACACCATCATCAGCGAAATGAACACGAACGGACGCGACGGAACGGTCAATTGGCGGATGACGAAAGTCGTTCCAATGGTCGGGCCTCGGTTGCTGAGCGATCAAGAGACGGTCGGGGATAAACCGTTTTACGTGGCCTCGTACATGGTGTCTTGGACCTGATGCTTAAAGCGTCCCTAATCACGATAGACCCGAAGCTGTTCGTTCGCGAACACAATCGGTTTCTGCGTGAGGCGAACGTCAAAGCAGCGGTGTACCACCACGAGAAGCACATGCCCGACCATTTCAAGATGGCGGGCTACACGAAATACGGGATCGCCAAACGGTCCTCGGAATACAACAAGCGGAAGCAAAAGAAATACGGGCACGTTCTCCCGAACGTGTTCACCGGTTTGACGCGGCAACTGGTGTTGAGTCAACGCAAGATTCGAGCCACGCCGAAAGGCGCACGCTTGGAAATGCGGGCCGCGTTCCGTGGCGGGTCCGGTCGGATTCGCTGGCGGGCAGGGATGAACAGAAAGCAAGTCGATTCGGCAATGGAAGCGATCAAGCGTGTTGCCGAGTTGGAAGCGACAGCACAAAGCGAAATCGAAACGCTCGCCCGGCTGCGTGGCGAATGGTACGCGCAGGGCGTGAGGCAGCACATTCAATCCGGCGGACGAATCCGCAAACGATGGAGAGGGTAACGTATGACGACTCCGTTGCGGCACGACGTTTACCCGTGCTCTGTTGATTCCACCACGATCAATGATGTGCGTTCGGTGACTGTGTCGCCGAGCGTTTCGCACATCATCATGGTCCCAGGGGGGTCTGTTTCTCCGGACGGGATTGCGATGAACTACGCCGACCCGACCGTGAGTATCACGAGCGGCGATATTGCGACCGTGGTGGCGGCGACCGGTGTGGCGACCGGCTTGACCGGGTCGTCAGCGTGGGAAGTTCAGTACGCAAAGCGTGCGGCTGGCGGGGCCTATGCTGGGTCCACGTCCCACGTCACGCTCAACGGGACGAACTGCCTGTTGTACACCACGAGCATTTCCGCCCAACAGGACGCGGCGGAAGGGGCTGAAATTCAAGCGATGCTCGTGGCTCTTTCGAGTGACGGCTACACCGCTCCGTTCGCTGTCAACCCATCGCAGTCGCTGACCGGTACGCCGGACGTTCCGCTTCGCCATGCGTTGGGGCCTGTTTACTGCAATGGCTCGCTCATCGCGGGCGTGACCGACTTTAAGTACGACACGGGCATCAAGATCGAGGCGAAGCGGTCGGACGGCGGGGTGTTCCCGGTGACGTGTCACGTTACCGAACGACAACCGATGGTCGAATTCTCGGTGCTCAATCCCGCGCTGATCGACGAAAGCAACCTGGGGCCGTTCATCTCCGCGCTGTCGGGGTCTGGTGTGGTCGGCTACCTGCAAGCCATCTCGCCGGGTGGGGGGCGCGTTGCCGGGGCGACCGGGTCGCACATTTCGATCACGGCGGCGACCGGGGTGTGGGTCTGCACCAACCAGCAAGGCACCGCACGAGGCGACGTTGTGACGACGTTCCAAGCCAAATTGACGGTCACGCCGACCATCAGCACAACCGCAACCCTGCCGTGAGGTCTGACATGCCCGAAGAAGCCAAACCGCAACCGAAACCGGTTGCCGAACCGAGCGAAACCAAGCCCGAGTCGTTTGGCACGAAGCCTAGCGACAAACTTCCGGAGCCGAAGTGAACTCCTACTACGTCTACATCCCCGGAAAATTCACCTCACCGGCGGCTGCGTTCGCGCATGCGGGCCTGTCG
>JACCDR011338279.1_pt1 | contig 10050 bp, 16 predicted proteins | sample 7446431 | NCBI WGS metagenome assembly JACCDR01 (sample SAMN15323443, study PRJNA562643) | freshwater metagenome | isolation source: river surface water | place: USA:Blue River Watershed | collected 2017-08-17 | reverse complement strand
GGATTGAAGCGCGGCGGAAACATTTACGCGATATCGCAACGCTGGCAGGAAGCCGATAAAACCGCCATCGGCAACGCCTCATTGTTTGTCATTTTTCGCCAGAACGGGCCGAAGGCGGCGCGCTACTTGGAAACGATGACCGGCCTTCCAGGCGATCAGATACCAATGGCGCCGCTTGAATTTCTGGTTTTTGAGCCGACGACCGGAAATTATTTTTTGGACAAGCTGAAATTTTAGGCCGGTACCCGTAACGGGAACGGATACCGCCTGTTTTCAGAAAAAAACCGGCAGAAAAAAATGGCGCCGTGCCATAGGGGCCACAAACACACACACCGGGGGAAACCATGAACCACTATCTGAAAGCAGCATTGATCGCCATTGTGGCGGTAGCCGTCGCCAAGCGCGTTCCCGTCGTCCGCGATTACCTGTAATCGGGAGCTGACAACATGCGCCAATATCGCATCATGCGAAAAGTCTCCACCGTGCCGGTAACGGCCGGCGGCTTCGCCACCGTCGATTTGCCGCGCGATTACGACTATGAGAGTGTCTTTGTACGCATCAACGGGGGCCTGCAGGTAACTGCTGGCGCAACGTCGGTCCGTGCCGAGGCGCCTTGCCAAGTCGTGCCGCGCCTTGAACTCATTTCCGACGGCAAAAACAACCTGTTCTCGGCGCCGTTCTGGTTTGCCTCGCTGGGCAACATCGCGCGCAATCTGATCGAGTCAGGCGCCCGTGCCACCACGCCGCCGTCGGCCGTGGCAATCGCCACTTACCAGGTCGAAGCAATCGGCGTGATCGACCTCGCCACTGTTGACGGCGTGCGGCCGAAAGACAGTAATTTTCGCTCGTCCGGCTTGTCGCTGCTGCAGCTGCGGATGACCTTCGGCAACGCGGGGGATTGCTTCGTGGGCGGGACTGTCGCGTTCAGCGGCATGAACGTCGACATCTTCGTGCAACAGCTGGTCGAACTGCCGGACGCAAAAGAAGGCGTGACCACGCCGATTGCGCTGAAAAAAGTTTCATACCAGGAAATCGCGCTCACCACGTCAAACGCCAACCAGGAAATCCGCCTGCCGGCCGGCAACCAGATCCGATCTGTTGTCGTCCGCACGGATGGATCGACCACGGCCGGCGAGCCGAGTACCGCCGTGCTCAACAACGCGATCCTGCAGGCCGGCGTCGATGTTCGGCTGAACCTGGCCGGCACCCATATCCGCGCCAAGAATAACGCGGACTACGGCCAGATGACCGCCGGCTATTACGCGCTAGATATGTGCGCCAAAGGCCCGGCCGGAATCAACCTGACCGACCTCTGGGACGTGTCCGGCGCAGCGGAGCCGAAACTGGTCATGGACGTGACCGGCGGCGCCAACGTCAAGGCGCAGGCCGTCGTTACCGAATACATCCTCGCCCGATAAGGCAGGATGCCACCGGCGGGGAAACCCGCCGGCATCATTCAAGGATTCATCGTGGGATTCTGGAAAAGCGTAAGCAAGGCGCTGAACCCAAAGACCGCCGGCCAGGCGATCACGGGTTCTTCGTCCAATTCCAACACGCTGAACCAGATCATCGGCGGAATTCGTAAAACCTCGCCCGATATGGTCGACCGTGAAATTGCTCACGGGACCGCCGAGGCGTTGCGGAAGACGCCAATCGGCGAAAAAGACCCGCTGCTGGCCAAGCAGGACCGCGACACCAGCGGCACCGGGGTTGAGCCGAACCAACTGCGCTCGCAGCTGCGCGTCGGCGGCACCATTGCGGCCGTCGTTTACACGGCCGGCACGTATGGATCAACCGCCGCCAGCGGGGCCGGCGGCGAAGCGGCCGGCGGGGCGTCAACCGTCGCCTATGAAGCCGGCGCCGCGTATGACGCCGGCCAGGTCGCCAGCACGGCCAGTACGGCCAGCAAGGCGGGAAGTTTTCTGAGCACGGCAAAACAGGCGGTATCAGTCGGACAAACGGCAATGGGCGCAGTCAGCCTTTACAACGCCGCCACCGGCAAAAAAGAGCCGGTCAACATCGCCAATTCACCCGCCAGGACGGCCGGCTACCTGGGGCCGGATGGCCGATATGTCGAAACCGTCAAAACCAACAAGCGCGGCGAGGCTGCAGCACCCGACGGCGAAGCCGGGCAGGGCACCGATTTATTTCCTTTGCTGGCGCTGGTCGCTGGCGCATCAATTCTAGGGGCATTGCGATAATGGACGAATACACCGACACGGCCGAGTATTACACCACCGACGGCACCACCGCCGGCAACCTGGCCGACGCATTGGCCGAAAGCGGCAACGCGGCAAACGTGCCGTCGTCGTCCTGGGCGGACGGCCTCAAAAGCGCGTTTTCAGGCGTGCAAGAAGTGGTCAATTTTGGCATTAAGGCCGCCAAGGATCTTGGCATATCCGCCAGCAACGCCAAAGCGTCGACCGTGATCACCGACAACCGGAACGCGGCGGCAATGGTCGAGAGCAAACGCGCCGTGCAAGCCGCGCAAGCCGCGCCGACGTTCAGCCGGTCAAGCGGTTTCGACCTGCAGGGGATGCTGTTGCCGCTGATGCTGCTGGCCGGCGTTGTCATTCTGGCCAGGGGCGCCAAGTGACCCTGCAGGGACCGGCGCCTAAATGGGCATTATGGGCTGGCCTCGCAGTCGGCGCCGTTGCCTTGATCTGGTTTTGGCGGCGTGGCGCTGCTGGCGTGGCGTCTGACATCGCATCGGGCGCCGTCGGGGCGGCCGCTGGCGCCGCATCGGGCGCCGTTCTCGGCATCGGAGACGCGATCGGCGTGCCGCGCACCAATGCCGGCATGTGCGAATTCGCCAAAAAGGAAGGCAGCTGGTCCGACGTGGCGGCGTACTGCCCGGCCGGCGATGCCTTGTCCTGGGGGTTTAAAAACATCACGGGCGGCGGATCGCCGTCGGCGGGAGACTTGAAGTGAACATGCGAAGCAATCTGCCAGATCCGCAATTCCCTGGCATCGTCAAGCCGGGAACCAATTTTGATCCGATCCGCGATCAACGCCGCGCCCTGCCGAACTATGTCGACGTGGATCTTTCCACCGCGCGCAGCATGGCGGCAGGGACGGCGTTAATCCTGCCACTGGCCGGCAACGTGTTTTTCATCGACCAGGACACGATTAACACCGGCATTGCCACGGTCTATTTTCAGGACACCACCGCCAGAAGTACGCCGATTACCGTAGGCGCCGGGTCGATTTTCAGAATCCCGTTCACCGGGCTGGCGGTTGAAAACACCGCCCAAGCCGGCAAGCGGCTGAGGATCATTTACGGCGTCGACCTCGATTTTCTGCCGGCGCTTAACGCCAACGTTGCAATTAGCGGGACGGTTCAAACCTATTATCAACCGGCGTCTTTTTGGGACGACACAACGCCGCTGGGGATTAATGGATCGATTTTCGTCTATGCGTCCGGATCGAACACCAACGGCGCAATCATTCATTGTTTTGAATCGGTCGCCACCAGTGCCGCTGTTAGCGCAACGATGGGTTCCTCTTTGGTTCTCAAGGCAGGCACGCCGACCAGCTTAGCCGACGGCAACATGATTGCAGCGGGGCATGGCGTAATCGAATTGACCGCGCCAACCTATTCAATTTGCCGGCTGGCCCGTGAAATCCGCGTTCCGCCAGGACAAAGCCTTTGGTTTGTCAACGGTCCGGCGGCGGAGGGCACCGCATGGCGCCATTGCGAATACACGCTGCTGTGAAATGCGCCCCTTTCACCTTCTCGCCGCCGTCGTCGCCTTCCTGATCATGGAAAAAGCCGCCAAAGACGCCGGACTGGTCGACGCCGGGTCGGGTTCGCTGGTCGACAACGCGCTGTGGTCGGCGCGTAACGCGCTGACGCCGGACGGCCGCGCGGATGAATACCTGCCAGCCATCGAAGCCGCCGAACAGCGACACGGGATTCCGGCCGGAATGCTTTACCGCCTGCTCTACAAAGAGAGTCGATTCCGCGAGGACATCATTACCGGCGCCACCCGATCACCCGTCGGCGCGCTGGGCATCGCGCAATTCATGCCGGCCACCGCGCGCGAAATGGGCGTTGACCCGCTGGATCCGTACGCCAGCATCGACGCCGCCGCCGCCTACCTGGCGCGCCTCAAGCGTGCGCTATCCACCTGGGAACGCGCCGTTGCCGCCTATAACTGGGGGATTGGCAACGTGCAGCGCAAAGGGCTGGCCGTCGCGCCGGCAGAAACGCGGGATTACATCGCTTTTATCGTCACTGAGGGAGGGTATTCAAATGCCTGAAAAACTGAGCGCCTTTGCGCGCCGATTCAAGGAGCCGTCAAGCTGGGCCGGGCTGGCCGTGCTGGCGACTGTCCTGGGCGCGCCGGTCGGCGCCGCCGAAGTTGTCATTCAAGCCGGCGCCGGGATCTGTGCGCTGCTGGCGTTTTTCCTACCTGAAAGAAAGAGCGATCAATGAGAAAAGAATATTTTGGTTTTGATACCACAGGCGGATTGCCGATCCTGGCGCAGCATCGCGTCGAGCCGTCCGAGCGTGGCGAACTGCTGCACTACATCGACGGCCAGCTGCGCGCCACCGTGCCGCCGGAAGGCTGGCCGGAATACGTGAAAGCGCACCCGGAAGCCGCGGACGTGGTTTTCTCGCTGACCCGCCCGGCCGCGCCGGCCGAAGTGACGCCGCCGGCCGAAGTGACGCCGCCGGCCGAAGTGACGCCGCCGGCCGAAGGCGAGGGCACCGGGGATGCCTGATTGGCTGGCCTCGTCAATTCTGGCCGCCGCCTTTTCAGCGGCCGGCGCCTGGGCGGCCGTGCGGGTAGAACTGCGCTGGCTGCGCCGGGATGTTGACGCCGCACATTCAAGGATCGATCTGTTGCCATGCCAGGCGGCCGGAAGGCGCGCCTATGATCGAAGCGCCTGCCCAGGGGGAAGCCATGAAGCGCCAGCCGCGAGACAATAAAGGCCGCTTTAAACGCCGCAAGCGTTGAGCGCCAAATGCAAACGAGAAGGGGCCGATTCGTCGGCCCTTTTTCTTTGCGTGATGGCATCGAAAGCGCCGGCCAGCTTGGCCGTCTGGATCTTTTCGACCACCCGCCAGCCGCGCACGTAGTTGACCAGCCGGGGCGAGTCGGGCGGGATCCCGGCCACGACTTCACACCACAAAAGCACCTCTTCAAGCGTTACGGGCACCTGTCCGAACAGGTCAAGGGCGGGATTTTTGGCCGTTTTTTTAGAATATTTTTTCATGGAAGCCCCCGCATTTATAGCTAACCGCTATCACGAAGGGCCAAAATTAACCGGCCGGCATATTACCTGAAAAACCGCCGTTTTTATGCCATATTGCATAGGCGGCGGCCTTGCAAAAAAACCGGCAAAGGGCCGCTTTCATTGCCTGCCATTTCGACTTTACATAATACAAAGAATCCCCCACTTGATTCTGTGCCGTTGGCATAGTCGCCGCTGAAACATCCGAAGAAGAAAACAGCGCCAACACCGACAGGGCAAGGGCCGCCGCCGCGCCGCCTAATTTCCGAATGGCATTTTCAAGAGCAGCGCGAGCAAGTGCGCTTTTAGCGTTTGCTGCATAGCCAGTAAGCAAAATTTCAGCAGGATCAATGCCCAAAATTTGGGCAATCTTTATGGCATTGTCCTCGCTGATTGTGCCGTATCCAGTGCGCCACTTGCTGACCGCCTGAGTGGTTATGCCTAAAGTCATAGCAACGCGATAGTCCGACACGCCGCCAAGCCGCGCCGCTACTGCGTCCAGATAGTCCGCTGACGTTTTCATCTTGGCCCCTTTCGCCGTGATGCCTGCAAATTCACCTTAGGCGAGTTTCGCGGATATGCAACCACGTCGCAACGGTATCCGCGCCAGTTGCATACCTCGCAGCTTGTTGCGTATCTTTCGCCTCGCCGGTTCCGCGATAGGTCCGAGGGGGTCAAAACCCTTTCGCTACCCCTCGGAACTGCGGAGCCGGCACCGATCAAGCGAAGGGGCGGTTAGCAAAGAGGGGCAATCATGGCAAACGGCCAACAGCTTTTCGCAAAAATCAAGCGGTCAAGCAAATACCACGGGCAGGGCGGCAAGGGTCTGCTGTTTCCGGTCTATGTCATTCACGGCGGGGCCGGCGAATACGTAGTGCAGGGAGGGCCGGGCGGCCAGTACCGGCTGGCGGACGTGAATCTTTTCATTGTCGATGATGGAAAAGAAATGAGGATCGCATGACCGACACCGCAAGCCGCATCGCCGAATGCCGCGCCATCATCAAGTCCGATGCCGATCCGTTCCGCATGGTCTGGCGCAAGGCCAGCGACGCCGAGCGCCGCATGCTGCTCACCATCGCCAAGCGGCCGGCATGGCTGGCGCCCTTGTTTTGGGACGAACTGAGCGCCGACACACGCGCCGCCATCAAGCGCCGCGCCGCCGATCTGCGCGAATGGCTGAATAAAGCCCTCACGCCGGAGGCCGTTCAATCATGAGAAAAAACAGTGTGTGGCCGCTGGCGCAAGCAATGGAATACGGCATCTGCCCGGCAGGAATGAGCAACTGCAAGGCAGCTTGCTGCATGGCATGGCGCGAAGTCGAGCGGGGAAAAACGGGATATTGCGGTTTAGGCGGGCAGCCTATCGAGTTGGCCGCCGAATTGGCCGCCGCGCAAATATTCAAAGCGGTAAATGAAAAGGCGGGGGGCTGACATGCACGCCAGAACCACCACCAGACGCGGCCGGCAATCGGTATCCGCCGACGCCCTGCGCGCCGTGCTTAGGGCTATCAACTACAACCAACAGGCCGCCGCGCTGCGCCGCCGGCTGGCCGAATATACCGCCAATTATCTCGCCTGATGTTTCTCGAAAAGGTCAAACCGCAGGAGGAATGGCAGGCCGCCATGCTGGCCGCCATTCCGGGCGAATGGCGCGGCCGGGTGGAACGGATGCACGCCGGCAAGATCGGCGCCACGTCCGACGAACTGCGGGCCGGCAATCTGTGGTTGCTCGGACTGGCCGAACGGGTAGGCGCGTGGCGGGTGCCGCTCGGCGCCAGCGAGCACGAATTGTGCGATTTGGCCAAGACGAAGGCACGCGACTGCATGGGACTGGCCGAAACGACGCATGGCGCGCGCGCCCTGCGCCTGAAAATGGCCGACTTCGTAGCGCGTCACGATCTGACGCCGCCGCGCGATGATCTGTTGCAATTCGTGGATCTGGAAACCGGCGAAATGATCACCGAACAGCGAGGCATTGAGGATGCGCCGGCAATCCGTCGCATGACTGACCACCTATGGTGGAGGCGGGGGTTACGCAAGGCGCAGTCGCGCGCCGTCGAAGCCGAGGCTATCCGGCTGGGCTATGTCCATAAGCAGGCCGAACTTTACGCCAGCGATTTGACCGTGACGCGCCGCCAGCAGCAGAAGCGCCGCAACCTGAAAAGCCTGCAAGATACCGTCGCGCTCAACACCGAAACAAAGCAGGAATTCACCCTGTACGAACTGGCCGCGCGATCGGTCGCCAACCCGGAAATCAGGCGCGGCGAGTTAATGACGCGCATCGCCGGATTCGACGCCGTAGCGCGTGCGCTCGGCCATGCCCGCGAGTTCTGGACGGGCACCTGTCCGAGCGAGTATCACGCCAAGGAAACCAACGGCCGGGGCTGGGTATTCGACAACAAAAAGTACACCGGCAAAACGCCGCGTGACGGCCGCGATTATTTGGCCCGCGTCTGGTCGCGTTTCCGGGCATGGGCAGAGCGTCACGGCCTGCCGTTCTATGGCTTTCGCATCGCCGAACCGCACCACGATGGAACGCCGCATTGGCACTTGTTGATTTTCAGCGAGCGCCGCGCCATGCCGCGCCTGCGCGCCAAGTTCCGCCGCTTCCTGCTGCAACGCGAAGGGGTCAAGGCGCCGCGCGTCAAAGACCTGCGCGAAGCCGCGCGCAAGGCAGGCGCCAAGGGGGCCGCCGTCAAGGCGTGGGCGTCGGCCATGCTGCACGCGTGGCGCGTCGATACCCGCCACCGGGAAAACGCCGACAAAGGGCGCCGCCAGCACGCCGCCGACTTTGAGGCGATCCGCGAGGGCGAAAGCGCCGCCGGCTATGTCGCAAAGTATGTGTCGAAAAACATTGACGGCTACCGGGTGCAATTCGATCTGGAAGGCGATGATTACTCGGCCGTCATCGGCGCGCAACGTGTCGAAGCATGGGCGGCCGCGTGGGGAATCCGCCAGTTTCAGCAAGTCGGCGGGGCGCCGGTCGGCATCTGGCGCGAACTGCGCCGAATCGAAAAAGCGGCCGTGGAAGTCTGTGGTGAAGCAATGGCCGCCGCGCACGCCGCCACCAACAAAACCGACGACAAGGGGGCCGACTTCGGCGCCTATCTGCAAGCCATGGGCGGACCGCTGGTCAAGCGTAAAGACCTGCCGCTGACGCTGGCAAAAACCGAGGCTGGAACGAAGTGGAACCGGGCGGCCGAACAGCCGCTGCCGTGTCCGCTGAATCGTTACGGCGAGGAAACGCCGCCGGCCGTCTATGGCGTGCGGGAAGAGGGGCGCCGGGGGCGGGTTTTTGTGTCGCGCCGGTATTCGTGGGAAATCAAGAGGGGGACAAATGGACGAAATAGCAGAAATGATTGCATGCCTACTAAAAAGGGAGTGGAAAGCATCGGGGAATGCGAAGCAGAGAAGGTTGGCGAGAAGGCGCCGACGGGTTCAGTTTTTTGTTCGAAAGTAGGCCGTCCGGCGAAGCCGGCCGGCCCTTGGAGTCCTGTCAATAACTGTACGCGAGGGAAAAATGGGGCAACCGTATCAATCGATACATGCACGGGCGCTGATCTTGAAACATCGCACCGAAGACGCGCTGAAAGACCCGCGCGCACTGCTGCTGCCGGAGCATATCCGGCAGATTTTCAGGGACCAGGCCGAACTGTGCGCCGAAATGGCGCGACTGATCGACCTTAAACAGAAAACCAACTAGGGGAGGGCAACACCATGGCAAAAGCGCCAGCACTGGCTACGTGCAAGTGCACCGAATGTGATTTTCCGGAGGCGGAAATCAAAGCCAGCAAAAACGGGTTGCTTTATCGCTGGTGCCCGGATTGCAACGTGCAAGTCTTTGCGCGCACGCCGCAGCAAGAAAAATCTATGCGCCGGATCGTCGACGCCGGAACGGTAACGCATACCGAAACGAAGCCGGCGCCGATACCGAAACCGCCGCCGGTAACGGTAACGAATACCGCACCGCCGCCGCCAAAAAAAGGCGGCTTTCTTGACCACCTGTAAAGGAAAACAATGACCACCGAAAACACCATCGAAGCGGGAACGGATACCGCAACAGCGCCAATCGACGCGCAGGCCGCGCAGGATTGGGCCGCACTGGAAGCCCAGGCCGGCGCGCCCGATCCGGCACCGGAAACCGAGCAACTACCGGCGGTCGACCTGGCGGCCGAAATTGGCGGCCTGTTGTCGCTGTTGTCCGAAATGGCCGCGCCAGCATTCCCCAGCCTGAAAAAAATCTACACAAAAGAAACCATCGAACGGGCATCGGGCGCCGTCGCGGCGGTCTGCAATAAACACGGCTGGTTATCCGGCGGCGTCATGGGCGGCTGGGCCGAGGAAATCACCGCCGCCGCCGTGCTGGTGCCGCTGGCCGCGACAACCTACGCCGGCATCAAGGCCGACAACGCCGCACGGGAAAAAGAGGCCGCCCAACATGCAAACGAATGATGGCCGCCTGTGCGTGATCGCCGGGGCCAGCCGATCAGGAAAAACGGCCTGGACAAAAAAGCACTGCGCCAAAGAGGGCCGGATTTTCGCTTGGGACCCGGAGGACCAATGGAGCCAGATCCGGGGCTGGCGCCGCGTCACAACGCGCGCCGAACTGCTGCAACTGGCAAGAAAGCACGGACGGATGAAAGTCGCCTATGTGGCCGGCGGAGACTTGAAGGAAGAATTCGATTTTTGGGCGGCCTGTGTTTTTGCGTCGACGCGCTACACCGAGCCGACCAGCGCCATCGCCGAGGAACTGGCCGACGTGACCACGCCAAGCAAGGCGCCGGGGTCCTGGGGGATGCTGCTGCGCCGG
>JACCDR011328630.1_pt1 | contig 10052 bp, 8 predicted proteins | sample 7446431 | NCBI WGS metagenome assembly JACCDR01 (sample SAMN15323443, study PRJNA562643) | freshwater metagenome | isolation source: river surface water | place: USA:Blue River Watershed | collected 2017-08-17 | reverse complement strand
ATGGGGCAAATTAGACAAATCTGATAAGAGTCCTCTGTGGAATAATTTTGAACCTAAAAGATAATTATAAGAATAAAATAAATAAACTCCTCGAGGAATGACAGAAAACTCTCAATGAGGAGAACAAATCGCTAAAACGAGTGTAAAGCTCGAAAAATTCAAAAAGACCCATCTCGAACAAGCCAGAAGTGAGGTAAACCCCGACACACTTTGCAACAAGAAAAAGCCCAGTAGATTTGTTGGCGACAACGAGTATGACAAAGGTTACTGCCTAGCGAAATTTGCACCAGTTTGTTCTCATGCGCTTTTAATTGTGCAGAAATTGAAATAAAGATATGGTTACCTAAACAACCTCTTTCTCCCTTTACCTGCTTTTAAATTAGTATATTTTCGGTACTCACACCCAACCCCTTCCCAATTCTCTGCAGATAGTCGTAAAGGTTTTTTGTTATATGTAATACCTATATCAATAGGAAATGAGCATAAATCTTGTACGAGAAGCGTAGGATCTTCCTTTTTATCAATTCTTTGCATTGTTGGTAATGAGCCGGGACCAATCGGAAAACGACCAAATAAATCTATATGCTGTGGAAATTGATATGCAACATCTATAAGCACTTCAGTCCAGAGGAAATAGAGATTGTACTTAAAAAGAGGAATGATAGATTGTAATCCATCGTGTACAGATACTTTCTTCCAAGTGAATATTTCTTTTGAAATTATTTCCATAATTGATGGTAGATATTCTGTTATAAATGATTCTCTGGTGGGAGTTTTACTTTTCATAATTGTACTTATAGGGAATACATACGGAGTACCAAAGCGCGGTCGAGGAGAATCTATAAGTTTTTTGTACAGTTTTTTATTATCTTCTATGTTAAATGAAAGTAATCCAACATTTATAATGGTTTCAGTCCTTGCAACCATTCGACAGTAAAACATATTTAAAAGCCATAAAGGAAAATTGTCTCGAAGAGGATTAAGTAATGTATGGAATTCAATTGTTTGCTTATCAAATTCCCTGAAGATATTGCAAAAGCGATATTGAGAAAGAATTGGGTCTTCTGTAAATGGTGGATGTTGACCAGAAATTTTCCGTTTCCATATATCGATTCTTTCCTTAATGAACCAAGAGATGTTCTTAAGAAGTATATGTTGCTTAAATTTCCTGCTTAATTTTGTAGAATTGGAAGATGTATGAGAATCCCAGTGACGATAGAGATTTTTAAGGTTATCAGGAAGTTCCATAGTGTAATAATAACATTATCGGGCATACGAGTTAAATGGAAAAAACCAGGCTTTTGATCCAGTTTTGTCAACAAATACTCCGCGGGTAGGCGACATATTTTGATTTATCAAATATAGAAGTACTCATGTGGTGAGGGTGTTCGAATCTCTTCTAAACATCCATGATATACTTCATATATGAACATAACTGAATTCAATCCTGGAGAAAGTACAGAATTAAAAGCATTTAAAGACGCTGAATATCCAGCGGTAGATAAGGCTCATTACGGTGACAATACTCCAAATTGGGAAAGTTACGAATTTACTCTTCTTGCAAAAGAGGAGAATGAAATAGCGGGATATATCGGTATTACCATTAAACTAGGAATAGCATATATTGACTCTCTTTTAGTTGGTGAAAAGTTTCGTGGTAAAGGTATAGGCGGAAAGTTGGTCATTAAAGCAGAGGAAAAGGCAAAAAGTTTAGGTGCGCATAAAATATGGTTAGAGACGGGTAGTACTTGGGGGACTAAAGAGTTTTATCAAAAACTCGGGTATGTTGTTCGGGCAATTCTGCCCAATGATGTTGGACACCAAGAATGTCTATCTATGGATAAGATGTTGTAGGTTCGTACTCGCTATAAGGTAACGAAAAAGCGCCTCGCAGACAAGCGTATATAGGGGTGGTACAATATATGTACTTACTCATATTATTATATTCATACCATGCTCGCATTTTTTGGATTCATCGCCTTTATTTTCTTGTTTGTTCAAGTTAGAAGTTTGTCATATAAGGTCTCAGATCTTGAGAAGAAGGTCGCGACTCAGCATGCTCATGAAGTTCAACCGGGAGCAACGAAACCGGTCGCCACAGCAACCGCAACAACAACAGCGGTAAATGGACATATCGATACTTCTCCACAAATTGCATCGCATGTTCCAGCTTCTAGTACTCCTCTTGGTACCACTCCAGTTCATGTGGAGACAGAGGTTCAATCTGCTATGCATTCTGAAGCAAAGGTAGCAGTACAGCCGAAGGTGCAGCCGCTTGTACAATCTCAAAATACTCAAACAGATGAGCATACCGAGTTTGCTCTCGGTTCAAAAGTACTCACGGGGGTAGGGGTACTTGCAGTGCTTCTTGGTGTTATATTCTTTCTCCGATATGCATTTGAAAATGGATTAATTAGTGAGACGATGAGAGTGGTACTCGGTCTTCTTGGTGGATTAGTGTTGGTGGTAATTGGGCATCTCTTGAAAAATAAATATGCAGCATATGGAAGTAAATTAGTTGGAGGAGGAATCGGTGTTCTGTATGTCACAGTATTTGCAGCGACATGGTTTTATGGATTATGGTCTATCGGCATGGCGTTTTTTGGATTCATCGTGATTACAATCGTAGGGGTGAGCTTGGCCTTACTTTACAATTCAGCTGCGCTTGCAGGATTTTCTTTTGCAGGTGGATATATCGCCGCGCTCATGTTTCCAGAAGTAACATCTCCACATGGTCATTTTCTCTTTTTAACACTTCTCAATATCGCCATTCTTTTGATTGCTCGATTTAGAGCATGGCCAAAACTGGTCTTACTTGGACTTGGCATGACTGTACTCTTGTCTCTTCGGTGGACAGCCTCTTCATATGCTGGCGATACCATGATTGCTCTTTCGTATGCATACACCGCACTTCAATTCTTCATTTTCTTCTGTACAAGTTTTATCAACTTCCTCGTACGAGATCGTGATTATAAGGGAATAGATGCATTTTTGGTGTACTCACTTCCGTTTGCATATCTCTTCGTCGTGGCACCGCTGATTGAAACAAAATATCAATTTGCAGGGGTAACTGTAGCATTGGGTGGATTCTATATGCTCGCTTCACTGCTATTACGAGTTATATTTACAGATAAACCTGCTGTCAAAATCGGTAGTAATATCATGTTGGTACTCGGCTCAGTCTTTGTGGCTCTTGCAACAAGTATTTATTATGAAGGCGCAACGCTTCTCACTATGCTTGCAGTAGAGTCTATTGTCCTTATAAGCGCGGGTACAATTATCCGGGCAAAAGCAACAAGAATTTTTGGCGCTATCCTCGGTCTTATCACGGTATTCTTTACAGTTATCGCTTCAACAGAGCTTGATCATAGTAATCCGATCTTCAATGAACGATTGATGATCTTTATCTTTTCTACTGCTCTTTGTGCTGTGATGTGGGCAGTCTATCAATGTTACCTTGAACCTCGGAAAAATAATCTTGAATATAATCCGTCAGGTGCCACTGTAATTGCACAAAACGAAGTGGAGACATTTAGACCTCTTGCTGCAATAGGTGTAGCACTTCTGCCATTTATGTGGATTCATCTAGAGATGGAACATCTTTTTGCTACACAACCAGAATATGTCATGCCTATCATTTGGTCGCTCTTCGCACTCGTGCTTACAGCAATTTCTTTCTGGGGTCGCACACTTACATTTAGAGTGATTGGGTACATTATGATTTTCATGGGTACAGTTATGGCCATTGCAACACATTGGACATTGCTTCATCGATCATATACACCACTCTTCAATATCAGGACGCTCACTGTTGCAATAGTAGGTTCTGTGATTGGTTTGATTATTGTCATGATGAGAAAGAATAAAGAACAATTGACACAGTCTCCACGTGAAGTATTTATTGTTGCGCATATCGTCCTGCATGCTTTGATAATTTGGGTAGGAAGTGTCGAGGTTTTGGATTACTTCAACAATAAGATTCAGATGATTCGTATGGATAGTAGTGTTGCAACATCTGGTACTGCAGGGGACATAAGTGGATTCGAAAATACAAAGCGACTGGTACTTTCGCTTTGGTGGCTTGTCTATGCGATAGCTGGGCTGGCATATGGTATTGTCGAGAAATCTGTATTTGTTCGCCGAATAGCAATCGCTATGCTCGGTCTTACAATCTACAAAATCTTTATCTACGATACAGCAAATCTCAATGATATCTATCGATTCATTTCATTTATCACTCTCGGTATCATCTTGCTTGCAACTGGATTCGTGTACTATCGGTTTAAGGATCGGATTATAGGGTTGGTGAAGTAGGGGAGGTGGAGTTAAATCGCTTTGAGCAGATTTTCTTAAAATGGCGCCAAGCTTGTGGAGGTATACAGAAGTATTGACAAGTAGTATATTTTGTGTATAAATAAGTTGCTTGTTCTTTAACGTATACATATGACCCACCAACAAATCACGCCGCAATGGTGTGACGGAGAGTAGTATATTTTCCGTGAGTGCGGAAAAGTAAGGCAAGCGCAAACCAAAAATCGCGGTTTTGCCGCACCAACATACTATGAAGAAACTGCTCGCAACCATGCTGCCGCTCATCGCAGCGGCAATCGCAATCGCCGGCCCACTGATCTCCAGTAAGACCGACGAAATCACCGAGTCGTGCGCGGCACGACTCAAGGCTGCTGTTGACGGGATGCTGGATCATCCTAATCACTATCAGCAGGAGACTGAAGGTGGTGGTTATCCCACAGGGCCGGTCAAGGCTGCCCTGTACTATGGGTACTTCGCTGAACAAGAAATGCATGGCTCAGGCCATAAGGACATGTTCACTCGCAACACCAAGTTCTCCCTTATGGGTGAGGACTATGGTGATGTCCTGTTTGCACACCAACCCAATCTCAGCGACGTTGAGAAGGAGCGAATCCAGGCCAGCAAATCAGCCACAAAAGAGCACAATGTTCTCATGCTTCAGTTGCGCCGGACCATGATCGACACTGTAATTAGTCGCTTCTACATCGACGGGTTCGTCGATCGAGTTGTGACAAGTGCGGTTATCCGGCCTGACTCTGCAGGTACGCTGCGGCGTATCCAGGCTCTTAAGCCCGTTGTTGAACACTGCATCAAGTATGCAGAAGCGTGGAACGATGAAGTCGCTCGTACCGAGGTCGAGTGGCTGAAACAGTGCCATGTTGTCGCTGCAATCGAGAACCAGCGTGAGGCTCATTCAATTGATGAGGGTCATGTCACTGCATCTGATGCGGAGGAAAAAAACCAGCTCGTGGCATATCGCTTCAATCACTACGGTCCTGGAGAATGGACCCATGAGAGTGATTCTGTTCCGCTCACTGAGCGGACCTCGATGCGATTCGCTGAAACCTTCATCTTCCGTCGGATTCATACCGACGGGATGACGAAAGAGCAGATCCTCCTGATTCTCGGTAAAGTTGCTGCCAAGCTCGGAGCTATCCAGGCTGAGCAGGCTACGGTCGTCAGGTAACAGGTTACAGGAAAATTGAATCAAGTGCGCGTCGGTCCAGTGGACCGACGCGCATATTCTTTTATACCGTATGCAGGTAAAGGTCTATGGCTATTTTTCTAAGCAGAATAATTGATTTTTGGTCTAAAAAATGGTATTTTCTGATGTGTTGAACATAAGAATATTGGGAAATCGTCTAATGGTAGGACAAACGGTTCTGGTCCGTTTAATTGGGGTTCGAGTCCCTATTTCCCAGCAGTTATAAAAATCGTACCTGGTGACCTAGAGGGGTCACCGTAGGCATGAGGCTAAAAAGGGTAGATAATATAGCTACAACAATGCCAACAATAAGTGACATATATAAATTAGAAAAAACTCAGCGAGAATTGGACTTTATCAATATAAATCCTAACAAGGATTTTCCTGTGTATCTAAATCCATTCGTTTTATCTACAAGAACAGACCATTTTTCTATTGAAGCAACGAGAACGATAAGAGGATTTTTTCAACACAATCTTGATTTAATTAAAAATAAGCAAGTGGATGTTGCCCGTTCTAATTTTCGACATCTCAATGAACCTAATGAAACATGCTTAGGTATGTCTAAAAAGAAACCTCGCGGGCGTGGAGTCGGAGAGGATAATGCTGAAGATTTGTTCGAAAGTATTTTGACTAGTAAAGCCTTGGCTTCTGGTTTAGTTGATCAACTGGAAGATACTGCGGTATTTATTTCAGGAATTGGTAGAGATAAAGTTTCTGACATGACCACGAATATTATTCGAGCAAATCTAATTGAATATACACAATCTCAGTGTGATTTACTCGGAATCGAACTTACACCTGACGTACCTTCAGGATTTTTCTGGGACTCAACAAGTAAAAAATGGGATCAGATCCATACTGACATGTTGGTAATAAAAGGAAAAAGGATTCTCCTAGTTCCAAAAGCAATCGTGTCATATGTTAAAGAATTTAATCATGGAAAATATCACCAGCATCACGCACTTGAGTTTCTTCAAGAAGACCACTTGAAAAGAAACACAACCCTTGTGCAGACCACTTACAACGAAAACGGTAGTATTCGAAGACGATTTGTAACTAAAAAGGATTTGATAAAAAAAGAACTTCCTTCTAATAAAGAACTTCTTATTGATTTCACAAAAAGACATCCTGAAGTTTTTAAAGATTTTAAAAAGATTGCAGCCACTGAAGTCAAGACAATTCCTGATTCTAAACTCGATTCAGTTGATGTAAATGAATTGATTGATCATTTAATTGGAAAGCTTCAAAACACTCCGAAGGGCGATACTGCCGCACATAAATATCATACCCTTATGATTGGTATTCTTGAATTTATTTTTTATCCAACCCTTATTAATCCACATAAGGAACAAGAAATTAATGAAGGGAGGAAAAGAATTGATATTTCTTTTGAGAATGGAGCTCCCGCTGAAGGTTTTTTTCATAGAGTTCAGCATACTCATAATATTCCGTGTCCTTACATTCCAATGGAATGTAAAAATTATTCTGATGATATTCACAATCCTGAATTGGACCAGATGATCGGAAGGTTTTCTCCTAATCGTGGAAAGTTCGGTCTAATTATATGTAGAGAGATTAACAATGAAGCATTGTTTATGCGAAGATGTACAGACACATTTAAGGACCAACACGGGCTTATAATTCCACTAACAGATGAAGATGTAGTCACCATCTTGAACAAAAAGAAAGAAGGAGTGATGCATTTTGAAGAAGATATTTTAACTGAAAAAGCAAGAAGGATTATAAATGGATAGGGGGTCTTATTCTAAAGCAACCCTCTTGTTTATAAGGATTAATCTACTAGTGAAGGATTGCATAAGCTCCTGCTTCTCTTCAAGTGTACCCTTTTCAAGTATATATTTCATATAGCTCCTAAGATCAAGTTGGGATTGCTTAATCCTTTCAGTATCTGTCATGCCGATGACTTTATTTCTGAAATCTCCGTAACGTCCCAGTTCTTTTTCAAGTTTTTGTTTTATACCAACTTTATTTATATCTATCTTGTCTAAGATTTCAGTAAGCTGAGTAATTAAGTCCTCTTCTCGCAAATAAATATTTTTACAATTCTTATCATAAAACCTTGTGCATCCATAGTAAATATATTTCTTCCTGCTGCCGTCTTTTTTATCTTTGAATTTTTCCTCTGCTGTAATGCCAGATTTTACACATTCCACATTTCATCAGGCGAGTAAAAGCAAACTCCTTATTGTTTCCTTTTTTAACATCTCGATTTGAATCAAGTTTCTCTTGTACTCGTTTGAATAATTCCTGAGATACAAGTGGTTCGTGTTTGCCCGCATACCATTTACCAGATCCTCTAGGATATTCTATAAGCCCAGTATAGAGATTATTCCTTAGAATTATTTGAACATTACTGAGCATTAGATATTTACCCGTCTTTGTAGTGAACTTAACTTCATCTTTAAGCCATGCATATAGTTTCCGAATACTAATATTATTATATGCAGCTTTTTCAAATGTTAGTCTAATTATATGAGATCGAAGAGGGTCTGGAATTATATGACACTTCATAGTTCGGTCTGGATGATTCAAATATCCAGTTGGCGCAACTGATAGCCATGATCCCATTTCGGCTCGTGTCTTGAGTCCGCGCTTTACATTTATACTTTTATTATCGTTTTCAAGTTTAGCTTGTGAACCAAGGATCATGAGAAGAAACTTTTCATTAGGGTTATTGGTAAATCTCTGGCTATAAGTTCTAATCTCGATCAATTTCTTTTGATCTAGAAGATCTACCAGGGCTCCAAGGTCTCCGGCATTTCTTGAAAGCCGGTCAGGGTGCCAAACGAGTATTCCATTGAATTTTCCTATGCGAATGTCATTTATAAGTTGATTGAAGACTGGGCGTAATCCACAATCTTTTGCCGAATGGGATTCTCGGTAAATTTCCTCCACGTTGATACCATTTTTGGTAGCCAGCTCTAGCATCTCTTTCACCTGTGAATCTATCGAAAGGACCTGTCTTTCTTCTGCTTCGCTCGATTTACGGGCGTACAAGCAATACTTCATCTTAGGTGGTGCCTCTGGGATCGAACTCTGATTTAAGTCAAAAACTGCTTGGTTTTGCATACAGACACGAACATACCAAGAACATGCTAGAAGTCTAGCGAAGGAGTGGATAAAGTACCAAAGGTTTGCCCCCCCCTGTATAAAAACCTTTACATGTGGTAATTTTTATAATGTGCTATGACGAATTATCGCCAAACACAAATATTGCCATGTGGGTTACGGTTAATCGAACACAATCTACTGAGATTGATGATGTCGTTGTTAAGCGAATCCTCAATCTCTATCCAGAAGAAAAGCTCGAACAGCGAGCCGTTTTTCAAGCTGCATTTTCAACCGGTAATATCGAATACAAAGATCTTGTAAGTGAGAGTGAGAAAATCCTTATCCCTTGGCAAATGTTTTTTCTCGACTCATCAAATTTTAATACTCAAATTAATCATATCGAAAAACAGAGGAAAGATAAGGTGTCAGAAAAGTTAGTAGCAAAGCGTAAAGGTACAGGTGAGGTAACATCCAAAAGAATCATTGACCGTCTGATTCGACAGCAGAATTTTCTTGTTGGCACTGGCGTGTTTACGGCAAATACATTTTGTGGTTCGCTAAAAAACATACAAACCAAACGAGCTGTAGAAAAAATTTTGAAAAGTTTTTCAATTGATCGAAACTTACTTTGGAAATATAGAGGAAAAGGCACTGCTCTTGAATATATTATCAACCAGATAGAGAAATCAAATATTAATGTATCTCGCGGTGTTCTTACTAATAAAATTCTACCTACATGGCAGGTAGTACCTAGTGATGTATACAGAAGTACTAGTGGCTTTGCCATCAAAGATGATAAGGTTCCGTTCGTATTTCTTCCGAGTGAGATGAATCCCGATGAAGTCGAGAGTCGACAAATCTATACACTTATCTACCTACTGGCTGTGATTGGACTAGATCAGTATGATTATTACCTTAGCAAAGATTTTCGGGCAAAAATTATGGGAGCTACTGGTATGTCTGCCAGAATCCATTCAATTACCGCAGAATTTCTTATGCCAAGTGAAGAGACAGAAAAACTAAGGGGTCAAAGTATTACCACTACTCTCCGTGATTCTCTATGCGAAAAGTTTAAAGTTTCTCCTTTGGCTCTCGTAATAACACTTCGAATGAGAGGAGTGATTAATAAACAACAATTTGAAGCTCTGAAACCAGAACCGTTTGTGCCGAAGAAAAGAACTACCCAAAGTAGAACCCCTAAGGTTTCAACTTCTGTTGAGAAATTTTGTGGCGCAAAATCGTTTGAGGCTATTAATAATGGAATTAGCTCCAAATCTATTACGAATGTGCAGGCTCAGTATCTGATTTTCGGTGCTGCTAATAAAAAGGGGTATTACAAATATCGTACTGAACTAGGCCTATGAACATAGTAGACACAAATGGCGTTACACATATTTTGGTAAATAACCTTAGCTTGAGCGAGAGTTATTATCTTGTGCCTGATGTTTCTGAAGAGTCTGAT
>JACCDR010206735.1_pt1 | contig 10052 bp, 12 predicted proteins | sample 7446431 | NCBI WGS metagenome assembly JACCDR01 (sample SAMN15323443, study PRJNA562643) | freshwater metagenome | isolation source: river surface water | place: USA:Blue River Watershed | collected 2017-08-17 | reverse complement strand
TTTCAATTAAGTATGTTAGATTTTTATATTAAACATACATTAGAGAAAATTAATGAAAACAAAACACATTGCATTATTGACAGATCACCTATTGATTATTTGGCATGGACCATTTATATGTGTCCTCAGTTAAGTAAAGATGAATTTAATCAATGTAATAAAAAAATAAGAGATTTCTTTAATGAAATTCATTTGGCGTTTAACGTAATGCTTTGTGAATTTGTATATCCAGTACCTTGGATAAAAGATATTGACTCTAGTGATGGTTTTAGATATGATCCATTCGGTAAAAACTTAACTATATCTTTTATTATTAGTAAACTAATAGATGATTATTTTAAAGAAAATATAGATAGTAAAATGAAATACACTAAAGTAATTGCTGAAACACAAGGTATTGTACTGAGTCCAGAAGATAGATTATCTTACATACTAGCTCAATCAAAAACATGACTACACCAATTTTAAATAAATGTGAACACGTTAATAAAGAAAGACGTGTATATGTTAGAAACTTTAGTAGAAACTATATTGAAATACATTACGAATGTATTGATTGTGGGAAATTTGTATTTTCTAAAGAAAAAATAAATCCAGATGAAAAAATTGGAATAGATTTTTCAGATTCAGATAACGATGAAGAAAAAATATAATAATATCATATACACTACTTGGGATACCCCCAGTAGTGTATATGATGTAAATTAACATTAATTAGAAAATAACATTATATTGAAAATGTCATTAGTGTAGGACGAGTTTTTAATTCTAAGTATTGACCAGTACTCTGATTTATTCCAAAATTTGTTACTTGCATAGAATATGGATTTACAGTTTCAGATATTTCATTAGAAACTTGATTTCCATTAATAGGTAAACTAAACAATGTAAATGTTCTCAAATTTTCAAGATCACGTAATACTTTTTCTTGGAAATGTTGGAAACAAATTTTGAAAACTTCAAGTTCTGAAGTCTGTGGATAATTAATAAACGATGTGTCTATTTTGGCTTTTACATCAAATACAGAACCAAAGTAACATGATTCTCCTTTACAAATAGAAGAGAAAACATAATCAGCCGTATGTATTAAATTAGCTGTTATTTTTTCAAGAGGAAATGTTGTTTTTATTGCGTAATCTATTTGTGCATCAAAATATTTTTTATCTCTCTCAGTTCTAAAAACATATATTTGTGTTTTAGTGGTTTTATCATTAGCAAAATGAGGTTTGATTTCGAGTTTAGTAAAGTAGAACATAATGATCTTTAGTTAATTATTTAAAATTGGTTTATATTTAATAAGTAAATGTTTTATATTTTATTTTCTTATCTTCTGATTCCATTATTTGTTTCAGAATAGTGTTTGTAAATTGCGATATATCTTTAATCGCATTAGATGAAAATTCAATTTCATCTACATGTTGAAATGTTTTTCCTTTTATATGAGTTAAACCAAAATTACTCATTATTCTAAAATAAGATTTCAAAAAACCTAATGTATAGAAAATACTAATAGTATCATTAATTAGAAAATTATTTTGAAATTTTTCGAAAAATATTAAAGATTTTTGTTTTACTGAATCTTTAATATATAGATTAACATTTACTCTACTAGTAGTTAAATATGGTTCATTTATACTAATTTTACAAAATGGATCAAATGAATTTACAGTATCGGGATGTTGAGTTTGTTGTTCAAATAAATCTCTTTTCTCTTTATCTAAGAACAAAAGTATGTGTTTTGTAATAAATGGATCATTACCTATCTCATAAGGTGTAGAAAAATAAATATTTTTTATAACTTCTTTTGACATAACTTTCTTTCTAAAAAGAGTTATTTATTTTGATTGAATTTTTTTAATAATTCTTCTCTAAACAAATAATCGGGAAGAATATATCCATCCATTATTCTGATTATATTTCTATAAAAAGATGCTATAATAGCGTCTTTTTGTTTAATGCATATTTCGGCAGCTTGCTGCTGTGTAATATGATATTCGGATAAATCCGCTGCATTTCCTTCTTTATCATATTTTTTATCTTCGTTATATGCTTGGTAATCTTTAATTCTATTACCAGATTTTTTTACTTTGTATTTTTTAATACTTTCATGATAACCTTGTTGATAGAAAAAAGCATTTCTGTTTCTTACATGTTTTGCTACTTTTCTAATTAATTTAGCTTGTAAAGAAATTATTTTACGATGAATTTTCTTCATAATTTTGTAATAAATAAGATTCTTTTTTTCTTGCTTCGGATTCTTCAAAATGTTTATGACATAGATTTTTTATATAACCCGTCGTTTTCTTAGTACCAGGTGCACCGCATTCTTCACAAACTGCATTCGCCCATGATTCAGCCATACTCACCATACCAAAAATTCTATCATCGCCTCCATTATAGTAGAAACGTAGATAACCAAATTTTTGCTTAATTTGTGTAACAACTACTTGTTCTACTATTGGTGGTTTTTCTTTATTACTATTTACCGAATCAATATGATTTTGAATATTACTACATAATGATTGAATGATAGACCACCATCCTTGATCTATAGAAAAATCAAAATCATGTCCAATAAACATTTAGTATATTTGTCTTCTATGTCTTTGACAAAAGCAGCATATTCTTTTTCTGTTGCCATAATTTAAGTTCCTTTTAATTTACTTTATAATTCAACAATATCATTTACATAAACATCTTTTAAAGTTAAGTTATGTTTTAACATCAGTTTTTTTAAAGATTGTTTATATTTAAAATCATTTGTAAATTGTTTCCATGCCAAATCTATTGCTTGAATTTTAGAATTAGCAGTTATTTGTTTTGTTTCAATCACAACTCTATTACTTTTTTCTTTACTACTTATTTCTAATAGATAATTAGGCATGATTTAATCCTATATGAAGTATAAAAATAGTTACTATCTCATTTTAATAATATATAGTTGAAAATATTTGGATTAAGAAATTAGATCATATATACTAGAATAGGTATTATCCTATTCTAGTATATATGATAGTTTATTTTACAAAGAAAGTTAAATGCGCTTGATTGCTATATCTAGTACCAGTAATACCATCTAGAGATACAGACATATAAATAGCATCAATTAATACTCCATATATTTCTACTATTTGACCATTATCATCATATAGTATTCTGGTCTGTATACCTGGTCTTAAGAAATCAAAATCACAGTTTTGCCAAACACACTTAAATTCACCACCACCTCTAAAGTTTACATTAGATAATGAAGTAAATACATTACTAGTAATTTTTTCATCATTAGTAGGAGCATATGCGCTATTTTTATCTACTATAAATTCATTACTTAATTTAGATCTAGATATTGTAGTAATATTATCTTTAGTAACATTATTATTTTCAATTAAATCTAAAGCGTTTGTTTGTCTAGCACCACTGCCTTTATTTAGAAAATTTATTCCATTACTGTCTTTAAAAGCAGTTTTACCTGTGACTAATATTTTTCTAGAACCATTTTTATAAATATATGTTCTCTCTATATTATGGAATTTTTTTCTAGGTAGTACAATTACAGTTAATGTATCTTTACTTAAATCGAATCGAGTATTATCGTGTAATGGAAATATATACCAAAATTTATCTTGTATATAAGAACCTACATTGGCATTATATAAACCAATTCTTTTTTGTAAATAATCTACTGTATCTATTAATAAAGTACCATGAGGTATTACTACATGCTCTTTAACATCTTGATTAGATAATGGCATTATATCTACACCAGACAATTTACTATTTGGTGGTAGATCTAAACGAGTAGATTCGTTTGTAATTAAAGTAGATAATAAAGAATCTAATTTAGTATTTGTATATACACCACCTATTTGTATTTTTCTTACCTTCTCTATATTAAGTGGTATTAGTTGTAAACTTACATCTATTAAATTTACAATATCTAAAGCTTCTTCATCTGTAGTTTCTACACCTTGACCTACAATAGCTGCTGCATCTTTATTTAAAAGTACTACTTTAAATTCTTGTACAATAATATCTGTATTAGAATTTTCTTGATCATCAGATTCATATATGAATTTCTTAGATAAAGTACAATGCAGTGTTTTTCTATTATTATAAATTTTATAAATATATTTTCCTAACGGTACTAATATATTACAAGTAATTTCATCAGCATAACTAACTGAATAATTTCTTCTAATAGTTAATCCTATTAATTTTAAAGGTTCGTATTTATCTGCTGTATTATCTTCAGTATTAAATAAAGAAATATTCCAGGTAAAATTAGTATTAGTAGGTCCGTTCAGAAATATTTGTTGTATTTCATCTGATAGTATTGATTCTGTAATTTCCATTATTTAGCCCATCTAGATTTAGGTAGATTTACAGATAATGGTTTACTACCATTTAAATTATTGTTAATTAAATCAGCTATACTTTCATATTTAGCTTCTTCTTTCTTTTTCTCTATCACCTGATCTTTAAGTAAAGTATTTCTAGAAAGAATAGAATTTAAACCAAAGTTATCTTTAATTTTAGTTAAATAATCGTCTTCTTTAATATGGCTTCTAGCAAATGGATATATCTTAGATGCAAATTCATCTAATATGTTTAAATCATCTAATGGTACATCGCCCACATTAACACTATTTTGTATTCTATTATACCAAGCATGTAAGTAATCTCTGATGATTTCATATATTAATTTTGTATCAGAATTTTTAGTAATTCTGACTGTAATTCCTTTTTTATAATATTCAATCATACCGTTTATTGGTATCATTATGTCTATTAATTGGTGATGCATTAAATTATCGTAATAAGGATCACCAGTAGTAGGTGTACCAAATATTTTTAATTCTTGTTCTGATTGTAAATACTTTTGTTCGATTTTTACTAAAAAAAGTTTCTCCCATATAAGAGAGCCTGTTTTTTCTATAGGATCGCTTTTAGGTTGTGTTTTAGTAAAGTACTCAGAACTCATATCTCACCATTTAAAATAGATCTAACCATTACAATTAACATAGGTAAATAATATAATTGTTTCAACAATGACCATGTTTTATATGTTTTACATAACTCTAATATTTTAGTACTATCAGATGGTTCATTTATTATGTATCTGTATACTAATAATTCAAAAGCACTCATTTGTGCAGTGGTTTTATCGTAGAACTTATCTGAGAATATATAATAATTAGTATTATTATTTTGGTTATTACCTTGATTGTCAATATCTAATAATTTATCTAATTGAGACAATGTATTATCTATTGTTTTATCTACACTTACAACAGGGTTATAAGGGTATATAATCTTACGTATACCAGTATATCTAATACCTTTAGTCACAGGAGTACTACTTAGAGTTCTAACGTCTTTTAGAGTGTATTTAGTCATTGCTGATTCTAAATACGTAATGTCTCTGTGATTAATACAATCCCAAATAGTATCTGATTTTAAATTATCATCTTCGTTTGTATTATATTTAATTACATTTCTAAATAATATATTTTCACTAGTATTTATTTCTTTCATTAAGAAAGATACTAAGAAAGGATCATATACAGATACTGACTGCTTAGGTATTAATATAGTTTTAAATTCATTAGAATAAAATCTTTTAAAATAATACTCTATTAATTTTCTATATTCTTCTTGTAGTTCTATTAAGTTATTATGGTTTTCTTGTACGATAATAGGATTATTACCATATAGATTAAAATCATCGTGATAATAAGTTTGTTTTACTACCTTATCATTTAAATCATTTAAACGTGTAACACTATCAGTAATTAACACATAACCTATTTGATAACAAGCTTGTTTAAATATAGATAGTTTAGTGGTTTTATTGATTTGAAATACACCTAATCTACTCTCACCAATATCAGCTGTAAACATATCACCGCTATTTGGAATAAGAGCAGGATTAACAATAGCTTCACCAACGACTTCCATGCTATTGTCTTCTTTTTGTCTAGAAGTTAATGCACTAGTGACTTTCAATACAAAATTATTTATTTTTGTATATTGTTGATTAGCAGGAGATACAGTTAATTGTTGACCAGTTAACTGTGAGTCTTTAGTGAGTATTTGAGAATAATAATCTACTACCCAACTAGAACCTGCTATGTGAGATAATAAATTAATTCTCGATACCCATCTATTGTCTACTGCAACAGGAGCATTTGTTTCTGATGTTATTTTTATTGATTGTATTGGAGTTGGAGTATTACTACTAGTTGGATTAGTAGTTACTAATGAATCTTTTACTAATGGCATTTTATTTTTACCTTGGTTCTGCTACGACAAAGAAATTTTGTACTAGTTTTTGTCTAGTGTTGTGTTCATTGTATAAAGGATTATTAACAGGATTTATTAAAGAATCAGAATATGGTGTTTTCTCTACACCTAATTTTACTAAATCATTTAAATCTAAAGCACTATTTCTAATGTCTGAATGAGCACCTATGTCTTTCAATATAGAATTTAAAGAATTGACTATTTTTTTAGCAAAAATAGGATTTGCTACATTATAGTTTTTAATTCTTTTAATTGTAGCACCATTTAGAAAATTAATATCTGCTATTAATGATAATCTTACTCTGTATGTTTTTCTAAGATCTAAATCTTCTACAGAAGATACATTTAAATTGTCATCAATTATTAAACTACCTGATTTCTTTATATTTTTATTTTCATATAGATGTAAGTTAAGGATACTACCATATGTTTTTACGATATAATCTTTATCTGCTTTAATGAAATCTAATACAGAATCATTTAGAGAAAATTCTCCTAACTCTTTAAAGTTAAATAATGATTTTTTATCAGTAGGCGTAATATTACACAGAGCAGTAAATACTCTTACTGTTGAGCTAGGTATTGATCCTGGTAGGAAATCATCATCAAAACTAGGTATACTAATTCCTTTGTTTCCTATATATTGAAGTATGTTATAATCACTCTCAAACTGCTTTAAACTATGTCCAGAGCGACTATAATAAGATTGTATAGCATCGGTACTATAAGGGTCATTATCGGCTCTATAATACTTATCTAATAATTGATTATGTATCATAGAAGGATATACCATATTTACATGTATAGGTTTTTCATAAGAGAACTTATATGTAAATGTAGTTAACCATGCAGATGAATCATCTTCTCTTTCTGGTTTATCTGGTACAGCTTGAAAATCAAATATACCTTGTACTCTTGTTTGTGTTTCTGTGAGTACCCAATGAGCATTTAATCCATTAGATGAAGATACTAAATTAGCTCTATTACTTAACTTTTCAGAAAAATATTGATCAAACGACTCATTGTAACCAGCTACATTTTCTCTAAGTCTATGTATTTCTCTCAGTAATATAATACATTCATCAGGTAAATGATAACTATAATTTATAGAATGTAAATTAATAGATCTACCAGCTGATGTTTTAGTTTTAATAGTGTTTCTCCAACTATTAGCTGTGTTCTTATCTGGTGCTCTGTATTTAAAAGTAATAGTAATATCTGAATTACCATATACAGGTTTTATAGTGGTATCTAAATTAACATCTTTAAATATTAAGATATTATCCTCTTGCATTACGGCAGTAGATAACACTCTGTCCATATTAAAATCTTCAGATACTTCTATACTAACATTCTCATCATAAGGCCATTTATTATAGTTTTCATCATTAGAATCTATAGCACCTAATCTTTGAATTACGTTATCTTCTTCACCATGAATTCTTATTGGTGTTTTATTAGATATCTCTGTTATTTCCATTAATTGATTTACAATATCAAATATAATTGGTCTTTCAACATGATATGCTAAATCTTTAATAGAAAGCAATATATTATTCATAATAGTTCTTTTTAAAATCAATACACAAGATTTCGCCATTGTAATTATTTATATCATATTACCTAAGAGATTATATCTCTTAGGTAATATGATATTTATTTAATATTGATCTAAGGATAATTCACAATACCTTAGTATTTTCTTATTTACCATGATATCGTACTTACTAGTAATTTGTACATAGTTAATAGTAGCAGATACTATATCTCTTAAGAAGTGTACAGAAAACTGTGCTTCTCCATTAGTAACATCACCATCTAATAATTTGTTTATGTTTTTATCTACTGTAGATTTAATACTCTCTAAATCTCTAATCACTTCTTTATAATTAGTAGCATTACCAAATAACATTTCATGATCTATCATAGTACATATAGAATTTATTTCACTAGTTTCTAGTGTTTTTAATTCTTTAAAAGTATACTGAGTATTGACAGAACTTATTTTTGTAGAGATAGATTTATATAAATCTTTTTGTTTACCTAAGTTTATTTCTAATTTCTTTTGACCAAATAAATAATCATAAGAATATAGATCAAAACCTTCTGTATCAGGAGATTTCTTCTCTATATGTACGTGCTTTAGAGCACCATATAAAAGCTCCTTAAACATGGCATCTGTGGCCTTTAAAGTAGTGTCTAGATCTATATTTTCTTTTATTATAGTATCAGTTACTTTAGTCACGTTAGAAATTACATTTTTCATGTATTTCTTTGCATTATGTACACTAGTGTTTTGTACATGTAAATTATAATTTTTAATTATATCTTTAGCATCTAGTACTTTGGAATCATACGATAAAAAAGTAGCTAAGTTAGTATCGTTTACTGTAGGCTTCTTAGGACTCTTATTACCTATTTCAGATGCTCTTAATTTTAATTGTTTTACTTTAGATGATATTCCTTTATACTCATCTAGTCTAGATATTATTAATTCAATCACATATTTAATAGCGTCTCTAATCCAAGCAGCTATTTTCTTTATTACTTCTATAATTCGTACAGCAATATTCTCTATAGCTATTTTACATGAATTGATGTTATTATAATATCCATTGTAATCTTCTAGTGAAAATAATCTAGTAGGGTTAATACCTAATTGTTTATTTAAATGTTCTACTGCAATATCTAAACAGCTAGCTTCGTTACTAGTAATACCTCTATCTGTAAGAGCTATTTTTAAACTATTATTTAGTTTATTAAAAGTCTCTAATGCTAGAGTAGTTTCTTCATTACAATTAGGGTAATTAGATAAATCATTATCTGTGTTTTCTATTAGTGATAATTTTAATTTTTCATTCATTGTCAAATCCTTTTATATCATCACAAGATTATTCAGATTGTTTAATTACAGCATATTAGCCTAGAGGAATTCCTCTAGGCTAATATTTATAGTTTACTTAAAATACACGGTAATAAAATTACTTATGTGCTTTAAGCGAAGCATTACATAGATCCAAAGCGGATTTACCCACTTGAATTTTGTAACTACGCATTACAGTAGCCAACGATACAGAAATCGACAATGTTGCTTTAGCAGCACTGGTTTCTTCTGGTTTGACACCAGCTTCTTTCGCTTTCTTGGTAACATCAGCATAATCTTTTTTCAATGCATCAATGTCTTTTTTCTTCGCAGCGATTTCATCCATTGCAGCTTGTACAGCCGAACAGACTTCTTTAATACCTGCTGCATCGAAAGCTTTCATTTTAACATCGGTAGGCGCCTTAGCAGAACCTTTAGCTTGTGCTAAGAAACTCTTCATGCGAACAAATGCTTTAAACTTCTGTACTTTAGTAGTATCAGCAGTAGGATAAAGCAAGAAGTAAGATTGACCACCCAAAGGTAGTTCTTTACTTAGAACTTTATATCCTTCTGGTACAGAATAGTTCTCGGGTAGAACGTTCTCATCATACTGAGGTTTGAACACACCACCAGCATCTTCACCTTTAGCAGATTTTGTGGTAACAGATTCATTGAATTTTTGAATATCGCTAGTAGCCAGTTCAGCAATGCCACCAATAGCTTTAATTGCTTTTGCTAGACCAGATGCATCTTCCATTTTACCGTTGACGTGCAATTTCTTAGCAGCAGCAGTAACATCCAATTCGCCTTCAGCTTTCTTGTCACCCAGTTTACCAGCAGCAGCAGCTAGAGCAGCAGCACGTGCTTTCAAACGCTTACTAGCATC
>JACCDR010062402.1_pt1 | contig 10052 bp, 8 predicted proteins | sample 7446431 | NCBI WGS metagenome assembly JACCDR01 (sample SAMN15323443, study PRJNA562643) | freshwater metagenome | isolation source: river surface water | place: USA:Blue River Watershed | collected 2017-08-17 | reverse complement strand
TTAAATTAAGCGTTAATTGATTTGAATCGCCGGTAATTTGAAGATTTTCTCCGACCCTAAATGATTTGAATTGTAAATCTGAATCTACTTTTGTTGAATACCATCCCGAACCGCCTACTAGATTAGAAGCGGTTGTTGCCGCCCCAGTTCCGGCTGGCCCCTGCAATCCAGATGGGCCTTGCGCTCCCGAAGGGCCAATTGCCCCAGACGGCCCGGTAGCTCCCGCTGGTCCTTGTGGGCCGGGATAAGTAATTGTAGCGAATTGGCTTCCGGGGCTAGTTATCTCGGCAGATTGATTCTGAACAATAGCATCAACCGAAGTATTTGCGATTGTTACGTCTACGTTGACAACATTGAGAGGCATTATCGAGTATATTCTGGATTAACAATGACATAGCCATTCAATAATTTAGTGACACTTGTAGAATCATAAACCTCTATATCATAATAAAATTTACCCACCGGAAGAACGGCTGTTCCCGTTGCGGGTGCAATTACACTTAATAAACCTGTAGCAGCCCCGGTTATAACAGGTTGCAAATCATATAAAATACCAGATGCAGAATGGTTGTATCTTACATATCCTCTTGCGTTATAACCACTTAGATTCAAAGTATTATTGCTTGAATCACGGGCGGTCAGTTGGGCGTTAAAAGTCTCACCCTGATAAAAATTGAAATTATATGTCGTCATATATTAGATTACAGTTAGGATTGGCTTGATATGATTGTTTCTCCTCCATTATGGTCAACAGTCTTGAAAACAAAGCTGTTTCCGTCTCTGGTCGTCAACATCGTGTGTTTTTCATTAAAATTGCCGAAGTTGAAAATTGAAAGGTCATTCATAATGTCCAAAGAGCGCATTGAGCCGCTTTGAATAGCGTAAGATGTATTGGAAATGTATAACCCGGAAGGAATAAGCAGGTTTTCGTCTTTTAATGCCTTGTCAAATGAATCATAAAGGCTAAACGCGAAATAACCCGTTCTAACATTGGTAAGCTGACTTGGGGCTTTTACCAATCTTTCGCGAACATCATAAGAAAATTCGCCAGTAAAAATATTGTAACCATATTTTCCGGTTGCCCAATCAAGATAATTAAGACCTTGGCCGGTTGAGCAATAAAGATACCCGCCAATGGCATCGGGAGGAAAGATTCCGGTCTTAAAATAACAATACAAATCACCATTAGGGTTAATCCATTGTTCGGTTTTATACCCCGAAACAGATATACCCCCGGTTGAAACATAAAAACCAGAAATTCGGCGATTGTCAACTCCTAAAATATCATATCCTTTGGCGTTTGACCAATCTTCTTCTTGGGGTGACAAAAGTGACCAATAAGCAGTATCTCCAAGCAATATAGAAGATGACGAAGTATGACTTACTATGCAGCGATAATATAGACCGTTCCCATTTGTTGCATAATCGCCGGGCAAAGATTGATTTTGATTGGTTGTTGAACTAAAGCTCATTCCCAATTCCCAGTCTCGGACATTCAAATTATCGGGGAGTTCAAAAACATGATTTCCGGCGGAAGTATCACCAACTGAATCTATTGCTTCAACCACAACATCATAAGTTCTGTAAGGCCCACCTTTCGTTTTTTGGTTCTTATCAAAATCAAAGGTATATCTTAAATCTCCGGGCCGAACATCCGCAATTTCTTCGTAATAAATGTTTGTGCTTGGAGTATTATTTAATGAAGGCTGTCTTATTGTGATTCTGTAATCAAATTGAGTTCCAGCAACGGTATCTGATTCGTAACCAACTTGCCAAGTAAATGTCGGATTCTCAATAAAATACTCTTCATTTATTCTTGTCCCCGCTAAATTAGCTCCGGTTCCAGTGCTTAACATCAACGAACTTATTTGAATGTCTTTGACCGGAAAAACTTGCGATATATCTATTCCGCCCGAAACATAACCAGTAGAAATTAGGTTTGCTTGGTCATTAAAGCTATATGCGCGAAATTGATAGAATCCTACCGCGTCAGGAAGATAAGAATCCTCTGTTACATTATAAGGAAGTCTTGCGGTTAATTGGTCATCGCTTGGAACTAATGCGCCGTTGTCAAAAGATTCTCCGGTTGTGCTATAAATTTTGAAACTTGTAACGCCGTTATAATTCGGAACAGTCAAAGAATATCTAATTACTGGTGCGTTAGCAGATGAAGACGGATTATCTGGATTATTTTGGTCTGCCTTCCAAACGGAAATACTCGATGGAGATGTCGGCGTAATCGCGTAATCGGAATATGTTCTTACGAAATCAAGACCCGATTCGATTTTCGCGTATTTATCTGGATGATACTGCAATCCATTTATTTCATATTTGTTAATTTCAAGTTCTCTGATGTTTATGACCCTATACCAATCCGCGTATTTATTTATATACTGGGTTTTTTGCGCGTCAGTCAGTTGTCCAACAACCGGCTCAATTGTCCACAATAAATTTCCTTGAACATTCGCAAATGTAGTATCTATTCCAGAAGGAAGATAAATTTGAGTTCTGTTACTAGAATCAACACCCGTATTTTGACCAGTAAAGCCCATTTTAATCAAACTTGACCTGTAAATACCAGAATAGTCAGAACTTGTAAGGTCTGTAACTACTGTTGGGTCATAATTGAATGTTGGAGCCTGTAATGTTAAAGTATAAAGACTGTTATACGTCAAATCAGGGATTCTGTCATCAAGTGTTATTGTTGCAGAATTGGTTGCCAAATCTATATCCAATGTTCTTCCGGCGAATCTGGTTATTTTTCGATTTGAATCAAAAACCTGAAAAACGGAACCGGGTTGAAGCACGGCGGCGCAATCCAATCCAGCATTAAACTTAATTGTTTCTGTTTCAAGGGTTTCGCTTAATAAGGCCCATCTTCCAAGTCTTACTGCCTGCCCTCGGCTTGTTGAGCCAAAGGCGGTCATATCCATTTCTTTTATGCCATAACGGCGGATTCCGTCAAAATCTTCTACATATTCAATGGCGGGCTTATAAAGATTGAATTTGTCGTTATATCTGACAACGGCGACCGTGTGACGTTGTTGTTTTGCGCTGGAAGAATAAATAAAATCGCCATTTTCAACATTCGCATTTGTAAATAACATGACGGGCAAATCGTCTGTTATCGGTCTATCTTGGGTCGCAAAAAGCGAACCTCTTGAATAATAAGAGATTCCGCGAAAAATACTCGCCATGTCATTAACAACTTTATATGCCTCATCGCGACTATTTAATATGACATTGCAGGTAAAACGAGGCTCTAAATTGCCATATCCATCATACACAAGAGTATCACAGTATTTGGAAATTTCATACAAGCCCCATTTGTCCGCAGTAAGATTTTTTATGTATTTCCCAAGTCCATACCTATTATTGGTTATTAAATCATAATAACACCAAGCAGGATTATCTGTCCATTGTTTTGTATCGGAAAAGGTTCCGTCCCACCCTTGAGATGTTTCTACATAACTTTTTGTTCTCGGCTCGTAATTTGAAGGAACTTGAACTTCTAGTAAATCAGCATGAAATGCGCGGGTGGGAATTTGCGAGAAGAATTGTGCGTCAAATTTTTGGCGGACAATTGCGCTGTTTGGATAAACAAATTTGTCGGAATATATTTCAGTTAAGCTGTCTATTACGGTTTGATTGCTTAGATTTTGAGATAAAGAGTCCGGTGTAAGTCTTACAATTTTGACTTCCCATCCAACTAGCGTATAAGGAAGATTGGAATTGTTGAAAAAATCAACTCTTGAGGATTTAATATATCCATTGTTGACTTTGCCTTGAATGGAATCGGTTTTCGCGAGTATAAAATTTGAAACAAACGAAGAATTTGACGCAAAAATCGGACGGTAAAAAATCTTGTAATCAACCCTCGAATCATTGGTTTCACCAGCATCGTTGAATGATGCCAGCCTATTAACTTTTATGTTTATTATTGCAGCTTTGCAATCGGGATTAAGAATTCGATAAACCTTGGAGAAATCTACGTCATCATTAAGTATATTTCCATTTACATCTGTTTCGCTACCCCTTAATCTTTCATTCAGAGTTCGGCTAACAGTCAGTTCGGGCGATTGCTGGTCTAATATAGACCCATTGGGGAATCCCGGTGTGAAAGAAACGTCAACTCTTTGAAAATTATATTTATTTGTTGAGTTTATAACTGGAACATCATTCCAATAAATTGACCTAAGATATTTTATGCCATCTAGTCCGGGAGCATCGGGGAAAGGCTTGAAAGTCGCCGCCCTCCAACCCACTTCCCCGAAAACGCCAGAAAAGCTCCATTCGCCAGAAACCAATCCTTTGATTTTGCCTTCTCCTATTAGGTCAAGAACTTCTATTTCAGAAAGAGAAAGAGCCTTGCTTATTGCTCCGGGGTAGTTAGTAAGAGTATCAAAAACACCCTCTTCTGCCTCGAACGGCATCTCTAAATAAATTGGTTTATAGTATTTCATGCTACTATGTAATTCGGATTATCCAAAATAACAAAATCCTTGTTGACCGGTGTTAAAACGGGAGATGAAGGGTAGAAATTAAATGACCCGGCGACAATTATTTTCCCTGTAAATGCCCCGGCGGACGAACTTTCTATAACTTCAACTTGCTCGATTAAGCCTTGAAATTGAGAGGTAACAAAAAGGCTGTCTAAAGACCAGTCAGCCGATAATAGTCTGGCTAGACAATATTTTGTTGAACCGTTTATATTACTAAATTGTCCACCTATAATAACTTTGCCGTCCCCTCTTTGACAATAAATGGTATAAATTCCATCATCTGTAGCAGTGGAAGTTGTAATTGAAAGCCCGGTATTCAAAACGCCGGATTCCAAAACGCATAATTTGGGGATATTTTGATTGCTTCCTTGATTAACAGAGGTAAAAGTTCCTCCGACATACAATTTATTAGTTGTTGAGTCAAAATGCAGGGTTTTAATTGTGCCGCCTAAAACGGTTAGGGTGGTAAAGGAAGTGTCGGTCGAACCGCTTGTTCCGCTTGGAGTGGTTGTAGCAAATAATCTTATTACTTTTGAGCCTGTTGCGACATAAATTTTGGGAACGGTGGGCAATGTATTATCAAATTCAAAATCTATCACTTCTCCGTTTATATCAGAATTACCAGAAGAATTAAATGTGTTATCTATGTCAGGACTAACGGTATTTGGAGGAGACGGAAGTTTTGCTATATGCTTGGCGGTTTTGCCCGAAACTGATAAATTAGCGAAATTCCCGCAGAAAAATATGGAACCATCTGTATTTTGCTTGGTTTTGTTGATATTTGTTACAACTGACGGGGTTGTTTGAGGGGTTTGGGGTGCATTCTGATAAAAAGCCACTGCAATTGTATTTTGAATCGGATTGCTAAAGGGAACAGTTCTGGTTCCGTTTTGAGAGGTAGAAGGTAGCGCAATTGTATAACACCGATTCGTATAATATTTTGGAGAAGATACGTAGTTAATCTGCCCGCCATTAACAGAGAGAGAGTTTAGTATCGTATAGTTTTGCCCATTAAAATGTGAAATATGTTGAATATAGCTTGTTCCCTGCGTTGCCAAAAGGGCAGAAGTAATTTGAATCGCTTTATTTTCGTAAATAAGTTTAGTTGAGGAAGTTTTTGTCGAAAGGTCATAAAGAATAGTCGATAATTGACTTTCAACAACTCCAAGTTTAAGAGGTTCGGAGGCTGGCCTTGTCGCCGTGAAATCTTTTTTGGCAATCAATAATTGATGCCCCACCAAGTCGAACAGGGCTTGAGTTTTTTCAGAAGAATAGGTTGGAAAATTTATTGGCGCGATGATATTGTAAATCGACGCATATTCCGAACTAATCCCTTGATAGCTAAAACTTTCAGACGCAGGAGTTGTTTTAATCTTATAAGCCGCCGAAATCACTTGACTCCCAACTATTAAATTCCCATATCCAACCGGAACCGGCCCTCCTTCGCGGGTGGTATTTTCCGGCCCATTGAAAAGATAGGAAGTTCTTCCGGTTGAGCCATCTATTTCTCGGAAATCTTCAAATTTTGGAGGCTTGGAAAGCATGGCAACGATACCGGCGGCAAGCAATCCAATCCCAACAGTCACAATTCCAACGCCCAAAGGAGCGAAACCGGGAACCATTGCGACTATAATCCCAACAACAATCAATATAGCTCCTAATATAGTAGAAAAAATACCTCCGTCGTCCGTCCCTTCAATTATTGGTATAATATCAATTGTTTCTAAATCCATTATCTCACACACCAATTCCGAATTAACAATGCTTTTCGGGTCTTCAAGATTTGGAGTAGTCTCGCACAAAAAATCCCTTTTGTTTATTAAAACTCGGTATTTAACTCCCAGCTTATCATTGTCGGCCAAAAATTTGTAAAGTTTCTTCTTACTATTCTGCTCTATCGCCCTCATTGCCTCGCCAACGCTTGTAACGGCAAGATTCCACGTTTTTCCAACGTGTTTTCCGAGCTTTCCGTGCAATGTTATGTTTACAAGTCTTTGCATATCTGGTTTTTGTAGTCAAATATCTTGAAGCCGTCAAAATAATACAAAACATTATACATTTGACAATCAATTGAGGCTTTTTTATCGGCAGGACTAAAATAATCCTGTTTTTTCGGATGAGAATGATAAAATCCAACTATCTCCCCAAGTTTGGCGCACTCGTTTTGTTGCCAACCATTTATTTTCGCGGAACGATGTTTATGCTTTGCTTCGTTTATGCACTCAAATATATGGTAATTATCTTTGAATTTATAAATAAACCCACAAACCTCTTCTTCTGGATTGGATAGCGCGTGCTTTGATATTTTGTTTTTTAACTCAGGTGAAAGATTCATGGCGCAAAACTCCTTTCGTGATTCGTTTGATTTTTTTATCAATTTGGGCAAATTCACTTTTTCGCCCGGTCGGATGGTGCAAAACCACTTCATTTCCGACATAAACCCCAAGATGTTTCATATGTTTTGCAATTCCGCCAAATATAATTATATCATTTTCTTTCAAAAATCCAGTGTCGGACATTTTTCCTTCGTGAATTAACTTAAATTTCCCGAATTCTTTGATTTTGGATTCGATAAGGCCGCTTTTCCAGTAATTTACATCTCTAAAATAATCGGGAATTTCTATGTTTAGTTCATTCAAATAAAAGTCGCGAATCAATGTAAAACAATCGGTTTTCCCAAAAACGAAATCTCTGCCAAAATACGTATCTTTTATATCATTCGGATTTAATTCAATAAATTTATCCTGTTTAATGCAGTATATCAAAAATTGAATGTCGTGATGCTTGCAATTTATTTTGTCCAAAAACGAGGGTTTTTCGGAATTAAGATGGCTATGATAACAACCCGTAATTTCGCCTTTCGCCGAGGCTTTCAAATAATCTATTTCAGATATTGAAAATCTGCTCTTGGACGAAGTGTTGCGACACGGATAAACAGTCTTATTGTCCAAAATCAGTCCGCAAACCTCATTTTCGAGATTTTGCAAACATAATTCTTTTATTTTATCCTTCATTATACAGAGCGATTTACAGCCGGAAATCCATTAAACATCAATCTTCCGTCATTTATAGGCCCATATCTTAATCTGCAACCTTTGACAGTTTTTGAGCATCTGTCAGAAGCCCAATCGTTTTGATTTGGAGGGGCGGTCACTGGATTATTAACCTTTGAAACAAAATAATACTTTAGATTATTCTTGACTATATAAACATTATGCCCGCGAAGATAGGATGTATTTTTTTGATATTCCCCTCTGTCAACCATTGGGGTTGTTCCTAAAATATCGGAAAATAACTCATCTCTTTCGGTCGCAACAGGAGGCGCAATGGTTGGTAATGTTGAATCAGTTCCATGAATTGCAAAATTTCTTCTGGCGTCATATTCATATAAACAACCAACGCCCCTGTATTCGGCATTGCATTTATTTTGAATAACAAGTCTTCCGGGCAGTTTTTTACCTTCTATTTCAAAACTTGTGCTTAATTCCCACTCTATTCCGTATTTGTTTTCAGATTTACGACGCTCAATATAAAAAATATCTCGCGGAAGTTCGACATTCGGATTAGGGTCAAATGAGTCTGGAACAACGGAATTGATGAAATTGGCTTGGTCAAGATACTTTGCAAAAGTGCGAATTCTTGTCACTGTTGCTCCCGTTATGTCTCCTAATTTAGCAAGTTCGGTCTTGAATTGTGTCAAATACGGAAGTCCTTTATCATTAACGGTAAGCCTTAATGTTGGCTGGGGAAGAGTTCCTTGGGTGTTTGTTTCAAATCCTTCGGCTTCTATTGGTGCGGCTTTGTATTCAACTCCTCTCCAAATTATTGGACTAGAACCTTTTATGAATGTATTATGGAATCTAAAAACAAGTTCTTGCCCTGCCGTAAATTTTGCAAGACTTACAAGACCCAAATCAAAAGCTATGTCTTGAAAGTCAATTTCAAACAAAGTAACAACCGTTGAAGGATTGAGAGAAAAAATCTCTGTCGCGACGAGCTTTGACGCTGATTGCGCCTCTATTTTGTTCATGTCATTGACTCCTCGAACTTGCAGGCCAGTGAATGATTGTTATAAAAATCAAAAGAAGCCGGGAATTCTTCGCATACGAATCTTTTGGAAACGCCAAACGGAAAAGGAACCTCCCAAAGAAAAGAATCAACCCCTTGTCGGGCATACAAAAAATGAACAATCGCCGTTATTTCGTCAACCGTTCTTTTCGTAAAGGACATTTCGGCGGAAAGAAGGTTATTATTTATACCATCCTTGATTCTTTGAGAGTATCCATCCCCAAATTGGACTTTTTTGACCATCGGTTTCTGTATTATTTTGAATCCGAAATCAGGTTTCCATATAAAATTAGGCTTAATTTCGCCATTATAATCTGTGGCGATTCCGCCCCATTTGGAAATATCGTCAGAAAACGCTCCGCTTCCTGATGTATGGTCTACTAAAGCATAATAGGTAAAGCCGCCGCTAGTAACAGGAGTGTGTTTCCTGTAAAGCGTGCTTGATGCCCAAGCCGGAACATTATAAATTGAGACAGCCATATGCCTTTTTGCCTAAAGTAAATTACACTACCAGACCTTTTGAGTGTAATTTTAAGTGTGGGTTTTATTGAACAAAGGAACAAGGTATCTCCGGGGGAAATTCGTCTTTTTTTGAACGACGATGAAATCCCCGGAATCCAGTCCTTTTCCACTTCTTGGAGTAACGCCGCGTCAACATATCCAATACTAGGAAATTCAAATGTTTCATTTTTGCCACAAGGTGCACAAAGAGGTAGTTTTGAATTAAGCTATGATTTAACGTCCTCGGACAAAATCATACAATATACCGGCCTAAATGGAGTAAATGGTTGTATTTTAAGGAATAAAAAGTCCTCGTTCAATGAGTGTTTCTATTCTGGATTTTTAACTTCATACAGAACAGCCTGTTCAGTCGGTGAAATTCCCAAGGTTACGGCGAATTTTGAGATTTTCAACAAGATAGGAAATGAGGTTGCAATAAACAACAAAATTGTTTCAAGTGGCAATACAATAGAATCTTACGAAATAATGAAAATTCCGGGGCCGGGGAATATATCTTTTGGCGGATTTGATTTTTCTACAAATAGAGTAAATTCTTACACGCTGTCCTATACTTGCAACAGAATTCCCACATATTCAAATGGTTCAAGATACCCATTTTCTGTGGATTTAGCTTGGCCGATAGAGGTTGACTGTGAAATTGGGGTGGACGTTGATTCTTACAATTTTAATTCATTAAATGATTATCCGCTTGCAACAAATTTGCTTAATGCTTCAATACAGGTCAAGGATTTTTCAACAAGTCAAAACATAATCACATATAACCTGCAAAATCTGCAAATAGTTGGAATTTCCAAAAGAGCGGATGTAAATAGCAATTTAAGCGCAAGTCTGTCATATAAAGGATATTTGACAAGATGAAACAATACGACCAATTAAGCTGTTCAATTAACGAAACTGGATTATGGGCGTCCGATGTTTCTATTAGTTCTTCAAATTCAATAGGTGGGACAAACTTTCTTG
>JACCDR010067932.1_pt1 | contig 10053 bp, 11 predicted proteins | sample 7446431 | NCBI WGS metagenome assembly JACCDR01 (sample SAMN15323443, study PRJNA562643) | freshwater metagenome | isolation source: river surface water | place: USA:Blue River Watershed | collected 2017-08-17 | reverse complement strand
GTCAGGTTGCTGGCCACTGCGGTCACCGGCACCGTCAGGTTGGAGGCCGTGAGATTGCTCGCTACCACGTTGCATGCAGACATCGACCCTGTCACTTGCTGGTTCGAGGCCACCACGTTGCAGGCGGTGATTGACAGAGGGAACAGGGCATTTGAAGCCGTCAGGTTGCTGGCCACTGCGGTCACCGGCACCGTCAGGTTGGAGGCCGTGAGATTGCTCGCTACCACGTTGCATGCAGACATCGACCCTGTCACTTGCTGGTTCGAGGCCACCAAGTTGCATGCAGTGATGGACAGAGGGAACAGGGCGTTCGAGGCCGTCAGGTTGGAGGCCGTGAGATTGCTCGCCACTATGTTGCAGGCCGTCACCGTGCCCGTCACCTGCTGGTTCGAGGCCACCACGTTGCAGGCCGTAATTGACAGAGGGAACAGGGCATTCGCAGCCGTCAGGTTGCTGGCTACCACGTTGCAGGCGGTCACCGTATCAGTCACCCGCTGATTTGATGCCACCAGGTTGCAGACCGTCGCGGACGCGGGGAAGACTGCGTTGGACGCATGAAGGGTCTGCACGACCGCCGTGTCCGACACGTTGAGGTTGGATGCAGATATCACCGACGGGAACGTCACGGACCCCGAAGCGGAAAAGTTGCCCGCCACCGTGACGTCCCCGCCAGACTGGAGCCCCGCGTTCGCGTACATCACCCCCGTCGCCTGGATACCCCCCGCGACCGAGAGCTGCTGCTGCGGGGTGTCCGTGCCGATGCCCACGCGCCCCTGCGGCGTCACGCGCATCGCCTCCGTGAGATTGCTGGTGCCCGCCTGGTTGACCCGGAACACGAGGTCGCCGTACCCGTTGGAGGCGGCCCAGGTGTTGGTGACGCCTACCAGGCCCATGTTGTAGAGAATGTGGTCGTCGTTGTCGTAGTTTTGGAAGAGGACGCCCGCGGCGACATCAGTCACGTTTTGTGCGAGAGCTCCTTGAATGACGATGACGTTGCTGCCGTTGTCAACCTTGCTCACGCGGAACATGGGAGCTGCCGTCGAGAGTTCTACTTTGTAAGTGATTTTTTGGGGCTCGCTGTCTACTGGCGGCAAACGGAATCGCGTTGTCGCATGATGTCACGAGAGTTGGCGGGCAGCGGTGCAAACGTGTCTACGACGCGGTACCCGCACGGACCGCTGATGTTGGTGCGCGCGAAATCGCTCTCGCTGTATCGGTGGTCGCATCCCCGACCGCGGAGAGACGTGTCCTCACCCTGCACGATTTTGCTTTCCGTCGATGCGTCTCCGGCCGTGTTCCTGGAGAGGTCCGGGGACGCGGCAAAGGTCCGCATGCACAGCTGCTGCCTCCCGCGGGCGTGCGACAGAGGGTTCATGCGCATCTGCGTCTCGCCGTCGATCTGGCATCCGTTGACGCCGTACCCGTCCACGGCGCGCAGGTTGCGGTGGCTCATGGTGAACGCGTCAACCGCCTGCTTCCCTGCGCTGCACACGGGCTGGTGGAAATTGTGCAGGGTCCAGTCAAGAATGGAAGCATTGCCGTAGCACTTTTGGCGCAGGGCGCAGGGGTCCAGGGACAGCCGGTTGCTTTCGTCGAAATGAACAGACTCGGACATCCTCGTGTTTCCAAGTACGGTAGAAAAAAACCGTGCAGTCGCGAGTCGAGTCCGTACTTCACGGAGCAGGCGCGTAGATGCTTTCCTTGCGAGTCGGCGGCGTCATGTACAACCACTTGGCGAATCCCTCCTGGTCGTTGGGCACCGTGGTGATGGGCGTGGTGTAAAACTGCCGGTCCGATGCCTTTTTTTCAAAGATGTCGTCGACGTCCCGAACGAGATTTTTGTTGAATCTCTCGCGGATGTCTTTCTTGACGCTGCACTGAAGGACGTTGCACGCGGCTGGGCGCTTGGGGTCCTGGAACTGCAGCACGTTCATGAAGGGGTTGTCGGCCGATGTGCGGACGCAGGGTCCCGACGGGCCCTCGCCGATCGAGAGAGGACTTTCGCCGCCGTCCATGGTGTCGACGGACACGCGCGAGTGTATGAAGTAGGTGAACCCCGCGACGAACAACAACACGTACACGGCCGCCATGTTTTGACGCAGCAGCATCACGATGGCGGTGAAGTAGATGGCGAGCCTCATCGCGGCGTTGAGCTGCGCCTCGAGGGGGGTCCCGGGGAGAGGCATGAACTTGGCGGCATTGCCGTTGGAGAACAGGACGGCCGGCTCGCGGTACCAAATCTTTTCCATTCGTGCAGCTACTATTCTGTAAGTAGTAATTAAAATGATCGAAGAAATGCTGCAGACGATGGTGGTGCTGACCATCATGACGGTAGTCGTCGCGGCCGTGGTGTATTGGTGCGTCACCACGCGGTGGGAGCAGCGGCGCCAGGCGAAAGCGCTGGCGGAGGTGTCGAAGGACATGAAGGACCTGCGGGCATCGGACACGCAGGCGCTGGGGACGGCCCAGCGGGCCCGGACGGACGTGGAGGTGTTGCAGGCGAGGCTGTCTGGCGAAGAAACACCTGCGCCCCCGCAGCAAGCTCCCGCGCCCGTGCGTCCTCCCGCGCCTGCACCTGCGCCCGTGCCATCCAACAGACAATCCGAACTGATGCTGGAGCGCCAGTTGTGCATCGGCGGCGCATGCGTAGACCAGACAAAGTTCAAGAAGCTCGTGGACATGACCATGGCGGCTCCGACCGTGCCAGGCTACAGTCGAGCGGATGCTGACCTCCTGTTCTTGAAGAAGGCGGATTACGCACCGGTGAAGGCTGGTGCCGGAGGAACGGTGACAGTCCCGGGTCCAAAGGGTGACCCGGGTGCAGCGGGGGTTCAGGGACCAGCAGGCCCTCCAGGCCCCACAGGACTCACAGGACCGGCAGGACCAGCAGGGCCAACCGGTCCTGCAGGGCCTGCGGGAACACAAGGGCCTGCCGGTCCTGTGGGGCCGCAGGGTCCTCCGGGGCCAGCTGGCACGGGAGGAGGGAGCAGCAGCGGGGCGCAGGGACCACAGGGGGCGAAAGGCGACCCCGGGCCGCAGGGGCCGCAGGGGCCGCGGGGTCCGGAGGGGCAACCTGGAGCCCGAGGTCCGCCGGGTGCGGACGGTCGGAACGGGCCACAGGGGGCTCAGGGCGCGCAGGGGCCTCAGGGGCCTCAGGGGCCTCCCGGGCCGTCCGATGTCGACCGCATTCGAATCAAAGGTAATTGGATAGTTGCGCTCGATGATTGGTTCAGGGTCACAAGCGATGGCCAACACGGGTACGACAAAGGTTGGGCAGCCAAAAAGTTCTGGGCGCAAGAGAGCATCAAGGTCGGATACGACAATAGAGACATTATCGCGGAACTCAACGGTCTGCGTAATGATGTCAACGGCCTGCGCAACGATGTCAACCGTTCGCTGAAGACGGGGGAACGCGTGGTCGCGTGTTCCACCGGCGGTAACGATTGTCTGAGAGCGGGTCTGGCTTGGGATGCTCGAACAAAATCTTCGAGAGACGGGAGAGACGACAGAGATTACTGGACTCTCACTCGGATGTAATTGCCCTGTAGGGTACATATACATATACATAGCTGGAACATCAAACGTGCCTAATGAAGTATACATCCTTTCCATGAACGCGAAGCAACGCCGCCGTGCCACTCTGCGCTGGGCCGGCAAGACCGCAGGAGTCGTGGCGGCAATTTACCTGGTGCTGTTGGGAAGCGTGATGCATGCCTCGCGCAAAGGCTGGCTCCAACGCGCGCCGGACGTGATGGCATGGATGGTAGACACGGATGTCGAAGGGGGTGGAGGAGGCACGCTGCTGATGGGCGGCGCGTTGCTGACGGCCGTCTTGGCCATGGCATGGTCCCATGCATCTGCGGCGCCAGATGCCTTCGCGAGTGCAGCAGAGCTGCACAAGCCCGGGACGAGCTTCGCTCGTCCCTTCGTGTCCCTATACATGCACCTGGCGCTGTGGCTGGGCCTGCTGTACGCGCTGTTCCTGGGACTCTCGCAGCTGCTGCGCATCCCCACGAATCCGATGTCTCTGTTGCTGATGGTGCTGCTGACGTGTGCAGTGACGAACGCCTGGTGCGTCTCCGGCATCGGGTGGGGGATGATGTCGAAACGCGACCGTCAGCGCCTGGACCGCGCATTACCCTTCCCCATACATGCAGCGACGCTGGTAGCAGGGCTGTGGATTGGCGTGACCTGGACTCTGTACGGAAAGCAGCAGCTATGGAAGCTCTCATGAGACGCGCCGGGGATTGGACGTTTGGCGAGGTGCTGACGGCGGTGGCCCGCGTGCTGTCCAGGGCAGGCGGCCAGCAGGAAGTGGCGGCCACGCGTGCGTTCGTGCAGCTGTTCGGCAACCCGAAGGAGCTGGCGGACATCGCTTCCGAGTACGACGCCGCCCAGCTCAGCTACCACATCGGCCTGCTGCTGGTGGCGTCGCTGTTGTCGCCGCGTGCATGGACGCTGCTGGCGATAGAGCTGGGCGGCGACGAGGAGATGCGTGCGGGAAGCAGGGACTGCCCGCCGCATGCCTCGCACCGCCTGTACGCGCTGTTGAAGGACATGCTCCTGCACCGGCGGTCGACCCACACCTTCACCTTTGCGGAGGCCGCATCATTTGCAGACATGTGGCTCGGGGTAACATAAGCCCGTGCCTCTCATGTCTGCGTCAGATGACTCGCAAAGGCCAGATGCCTTTGCTCGAGCGAGCTACGCTCGCGAGTCGTGAGACAGCGGCAGAAGCAGCGTTGTACCAAGAGTGGCTGGGGCGCTACGGCCTGGATGCCGCCAGCCTCCTCCCGCAACAGCAGCAGGATGACGGGCTTTGCGACTCGCAAAGCCCAGAGGCCTTTGCTCGAGCGAGCGTAGCTCGCGAGTCGCAGCCGCAGATAACATCGTGGCTCGCCGTGTTTCGGCGGGCGCTGACGCATCGCTCCGCGGACCGCAAGGCATCCAATGAGAGGTTGGAGTTCCTGGGGGACGCGGTCCTGCAACTCGGAGTGGTGTCCTACCTCTACGAGCGGTTCCCCGATCAGGACGAGGGCTTCATGACGCGCATGAGGACGCGGCTGGTGAACGGCGAGATGGTGGGCACGTATGCGCGCCACCTCGGCATGGAGCCGTGGCTGAGAGTGAGGAGCGGGCACGAAGGGCGGCGGCAGGCGACCAACGTATTGGAGGACGCCTTCGAAGCCTGGCTCGGCGCGCTGTATGAGAACCACGGATTCGACGCTGCCAAGCGTTGGCTCGTGAACTTCATCGAGAGGCACGTGGACATGGCCGACCTCATCGTGCAGCGTCGCGATTACAAGACCCGGCTGTACAGGTACTTTGCGTCGGTGTACCGGTGCGAACCGGCGATGGAGCGGGTCCGAGGCGCCGAGGGGCACCGAACGACCTTGAAGGATGCCGAAGGCCGGCAGGTGGCGCAGGGGTGGGGCGCCACCTCGAAGCAAGCCGACGAGAATGCTTGTCGGGCCGCGTTGCAATACTATGCGGTGTCGTGATTTCCTCACCGGTGTAATTTCGTAGCACCGGATTTCATATCCCCGGGTGTATTATACCAAAAATCGTAGCGAGCCATGTCGCTCTATCAAGCTTTCGTGGGCGGCAACGGTGACATCTCGTACACTTCCGGGTCCCCGAGCGTGACGTACCCCGACCCCGACATGTACAACGTCTTCGGCCCGCTGTACGTGCCGCGGGTGTACGGCAAGGACCTGACGGGGCTGGAGCTGGCCAGCACGGGTGACATCGCGCTGACCGTGAGCGACACGCATTCGCTGGACGTGAGCCGCATCGCTGCGTCCAACATGACCAAGCTGGCGGCCGTTAGCAACCAGTCGCTGCTGCTGGCCGCCAACGGCAGCAACATGTACGTGCAGATGGACTCCAGCAGCAACACCTTGACCGTGTACTCCGCGTGCAACTTGAGCCTGGCCAGCGGCGGCGCTTTCTCGCAGAGCGTGGGCGGCGACCTCATTTACACCACGCAGGCCACGTTCCAGGCGCTGTCCAAGAGCAACCTGGTGCTGCAGTCCTACAGCAACGACGTGCTCGTGCGGGCCGCGTCCAACGTCACCGTGACGGCTTCCAACCACAGCATCCTGCTGGCGGCCGGCAGCAACGCCACCCTGACCGCCTCCAACGATGCGCTGGTGTCCGCGTCCAACAACCTGACCCTGCAGGCGGCCACCAACGTGTCGCAGACCGCGGTGGCGGGCAGCTTCGGCATCACCGCGGGCACCACCTACGGCGTGACCGCCGGCACCGGCGCCAGCGTCGTGACCGCGGCGGGCGCCGCGCTGCTGCAGGCCTCCACCGGCCAGGTGCAGCTGGTGGCCAGCAGCAACGCCATGAGCCTGCAAGCAGCCTCCAACGTGAGCGTGGTGACCGGCAGCAACCTGGTGCTGACCGCCGCCCGGGATGGCCTGGTGTCGCTGTCCAACAACCTGAGCCTGCAGGCCGCCGTGGACGTCAGCCAGACGGCGCTGACCGGCAACTACGCCATCGTGTCCGGCGCCAACACCACGGTGACCGCCGGTGCCGATGCCACGCTGCAGGCCGCCACCAACCTCTCCGCCAGCGCCCTGGCCGGCGCCTACGCGCTGTTTGCGCAGACGGGCATCACCCAGACCAGCAGCAACAGCATCCTGACCAACGCCTCCAGCAACGTGACGGTCAACGCGGTCAACGGCGACCTGACGGAGTACGCCAAGAGCAACGTTTCCGTGACCGCCAGCAACAACATGACCCTCGCGTCCTCCGCGGCCTTCGCCGTGAACGCGGGCACCACGGGCGCGCTGACGGCGCTGAACAACGTGACGCTGACCTCCAGCCAGAGCAACATGACGCTGTCCGCGGGCGCGGGGGCAGCCACCATCAGCCTGCTGAACACCTCCAACGTCAGCATCAACAGCACCCAGACCGTATCCACCACGGCCGCCAGCAACGTGTCCTTCACCGTGGGCGCCAGCAACATCGTGCAGATGTACCAGGACCGCATGGTGGTGCAGGGCAACCTGGACATATATGGCGTGCTGAACAGCATCTCCACGCAGCAGACCAACCTCAGCGTGGAGGACCACACCCTGCAGCTGGCCTACGGCAGCAACGTGGTGGACGGCCCCGCCAACGACGACAGCGGGCTGGTCATCACCGGTCTGCCGACGGGCGTGGTGACGGACAGCAACAACCTGTACGACAAGAGCTTCAAGTGGCACAACAACGGCGGCCTGACGGAGATGGGGACCGCCAACATCGACCAGAACCCCTACTACGAACTGCGCGGCGGCGCCTTCCGCCTGACGCATCGCAAGACCGCCAACGCCAAGGACATCAGCTTCGACTTCCGCGTGTCCGAGAGCGACAATTGCCTGGAAATCGTCAAGAAGCACTGGGTCACCGCCAGCAACGCGTACGTCACCACTCGGGTGGCCAAGTTTGGTCGCGTGTAACCGGTACATGAAAAAAACACAATCCCCTTCCGGCAAAGAGTCAAATCCATCATGCCTTCGAGTCAACATGTACTCACCACACGTGCATGTGATCATCACGACTGCGCATGATGGTTCGGTCGCGCTACACCTGTCTACCACCGCCGTGTTTCGTCGTGGAACTATGGTGTACCACAAGACCACATGCGAGTTCCCTCCGAGCGAGAACCGGTCAATGTACTACACGATGTTTCCGCCGTTGTATACCCATGCAGACCGTGGACAACGGGTGATCGAGTACGTGACAGTTCGAGACATGGTGGGCTACGACGCGATGCTAACGCGCATGGATTCGAAGACTGAAACATTGGAGATGGTGTGCTTCCGCCCTACTACATCTCTGAACTTCGTGCGCGAATACGAGCTCACCAGTCTGGAATGATGATGTCTCTCATCGGAGAACGCTTGACTAATGACAGGCGCACTTCCCACGGCTCGTGGCATCTGAACGTTGCCGTCACGCGCGGGGTCTCCAGTAGTTGCGAATCCAACGGCCTTTGCGAGTCTTCTCGCGATTTTTTCAACAGCAAGTAGATGCCGTGTCCACGCGTGCCTTGCATATTGATGCCTCCTCCCAGAGGCAGTCGCGTTTGACCACCTTGGCTGCTGCACCAGGACCAGAGGATGCGTCCGTCAAAGTAAATGGCCGCGTCCACATCGGGCGGCATTTCCACGTCGATGTCACCCACGCAATCACCATCGCGAGGAATGGCGTAGAACAACACAGTCGATGCCGCGTGAGTCCACGCGTTTGGAAAGGTTGGGACCACGTATCCTCGCGGCCATGAACGATTCCACGCTTCTGCAGTCACGCGCTCCGAACATGCGATTTCCTGGACCACGTCTGTGAAGGTGTGGCCTTCCATTGCTGAAAACATCGTGCGAATGGTATTGGGACTGCTGAAACGCACGTCTTCCTCGAACGCGGCCGTTCATTCCACCGGCTTCGAGCTTTCCGTTTTTGCATTCAACAGCGTCATGATGCGGGCATCCGCGCTCGACTGCGCCTGCAGCATCGCGCACTGCGCATTCAGCAACTTGAACACCAGGGCATCCACCTTTTCCGCGAGAGCCTTCTGTTGGTCGTCCATGCCTTCGTACTTGCGCAAGCGGTCCTCCAACATCGCCAGACGCTGCTGCAATTCTTCCATCCTGTTTGTTTGCTGTACACGCAAAAATCCCCCGGCTTTGTTTCTACACGCAAAATAATACATACACCTGTCGCATGTCCGTGGTCGCGACATCGTCGCTTTCGGTGCTCGCCACGCTGGTCCACGTCTGCGGCCGCGTGCCTCCCATCACCCACCAAGGCGTCCTCGACGTGTTGCGCAAAGACGTCTCGGAGACGTTCCGCGAGTGCACCTTCGGCCGCGTGGTGCTGCCGCCGGACAGCGTGCGGGTTGTTGAGGCGCCGGTGGAGGTGCCCTGCCCGGGTGCTGGTACAGATGCCTGTCCTACCGATGCGTGGGGGGCCGCCGTGGACGCCGTCACCAAGCCCGCGCCCGGCGTACATCGCGTATACGTGCTGCCGGACGAAGCCGCCTGCAACTTTGGCGGGCTTGGCTACGTCAACTGCGCCAACGAACGGGGGGCGACGTGTCGCGTGTGGATCAATGGAGGGGTCGCCAACAGCAGCGACACGTACGTGCACGAGCTGGGACACAACCTGGGCTTGAACCACGCAAAGTCTCGCGATTTCGCCGTCCCCGGCGGTGCCGACATCCCATACGGCGATGCCAGCGATGCCATGGGCTCCTGCTGCGACGTGCGGTGCTTCAATGCGCCGCACCTCGAGCAGCTGGGCGTGCTCGAGGCCCGCCTGAGGGTACTGAAATCTTCCGATGTCCTGGGCGAGGGCGTCACGGTATCCTTGTCTGGATTACGTAAGCAGTACGTGCGCCTCGACACGCCCACGCAGGCCATCTACGTGCAGTATCGCCAGCGTCATGGCAAGGACGCGGGGATGCAGGCGGAGTACGGCGATGCCGTCAACGTGTACACGGTGGGACCCGGGGAACGTGCGGAACGAGGATTCCCTTACACTATGCTGGAAACCCGGCTGAGGCAACCCAACCATGCCTGGTTGTCTTACGACGGCGTGACGGTCACGCTGGTCGGCATCCAGGGCAACAATGCCACGGTCCACCTCAAAACCGTCCGTTGATGCCTCGAAGCGTGCGCAGCTTGTTCTCGTGGGCCATGCGCGCCAGCATGGCCAGCTGACGCGTGCGCGTGGTCGGGGGCGTCGCCAGGCGCGTGTGCCATTTCTCCCACGGCAGCACGTAGGCGGCAGAGAAGCGCGGCACGTCCTCTCCCTCTGCCTCTGCCGCAAAGCCGAAATCCAAGACCAGCAAGGGCGCGCCGGGGACGAAGAGGGTGTTGCGGGGCAGCTCGAATACGGGGGCGCCGTCCTCGTACACCGCGATATGGTAGGTGCGGACCTGGTCGTAGTCCGTGCGCGCGCCGTGACGTCGCGCCTTCTGCATGGCTTTGGTGGCGATCATGCTCTCCTCCATCAACTCCATGACGTCCCGGGAAGCGGGCTGGAGCGCTTCGAACACGG
>JACCDR011101899.1_pt1 | contig 10054 bp, 26 predicted proteins | sample 7446431 | NCBI WGS metagenome assembly JACCDR01 (sample SAMN15323443, study PRJNA562643) | freshwater metagenome | isolation source: river surface water | place: USA:Blue River Watershed | collected 2017-08-17 | reverse complement strand
GTTGTCGTAACCGCTAAATATCACGGAACTTCCGTTCGTCTTGCTAATCAGATTTGTGATCGGGAGCTTACGCGACTTGAAAAGGTCTTGAAATGGCTTGGCTTCCGTATCGAAGAAAAGGAATATGACTACTTTGCTGCTTCGCGACGTGTCGTGAAGGATTACAAGCGTAAGGACTGGGGCGATCTTGAACACTTCTATACGACTGATGTGTATAATGCAGCTATGGAAAAGGTTCGCACCTCCATCCCGAAGGGATATGTGATCTATGCGGAACTCGTAGGATGGTCTGGACAATCCCCGATTCAGAAGAACTATACTTATCGAATCCCTCAAGGCGAGTTTGAGATGTACGTTTACCGTATTGCTCATGTAAATCCTGACGGGATTATGGTCGATCTCTCATGGGATCAGGTAAAGGAAGCGTGTCATCACTGGGGCATGAAGTCTGTACCGGAACTATGGCGTGGTCGCAAGAAGGATTTTAACGTCGATCAGTATATGGACGTTGACTTCGTCAACGACTTGGGTTATACTTCCTGTCTACCTTTGGATGATCACGCCCCTTGTGACGAGGGAGTTGTTATCCGAGTTGAGGGACTTGTACCTTATCTCTTGAAGGCGAAGGCTCCTAAGTTCCTTGGACATGAAACTGCCGCTCTGGATGCCGGAGAGGTTTCTTTGGAAGATGACAACCTTGTTGATCAAGAGGAGATTTCCTAATGCACGATATCATAGTAAGATTCCCATCAAAAGAAATGGCTGATTATTTTATCACTCAAGTGAGTGATTTTTGTGACATTTCTCGGGAAATGAACGAAGAAGTTCTTGATGAAGATAAGTCAGTTTTCAATATTTCGTCTGTAGATGACTTTAGTGAGCCGTCACGCTGGCCTGATGAAAGATACATGACGTTTGGCGAAAGGATCAGGAGTACAAAGTGACAAGAGAGAAGGCGGATGATATACTGAGCCTGTTCGGCTCAGATAACACAGAGGGGAATAGTCATGGGAACTATGAGGAATTAAAGAAGGAATTTGAATGAGTATCTATGTATTTTCAGACCCACACTACGGACATAAGAATATTTGCCGTGGGATTTCAGAGTGGGGTAATAAGAATACTCGGGATTTTGCAACTCTCGAAGATATGAACACCTCTATTGTAAATAACATCAACTCTCTAGTAAAAGAAGAAGATGAGCTATGGTGTTTGGGGGATTGGAACTTTGGAGGTCTTGAAAATCTCGCGATCTTCCGAGAAAGAATTCTGTGTAAGAATGTGGGGCTAATTCTCGGCAATCACGATAATAAACACCAGACTGAACATGATCCAGTAGTTAAGTCTTCTGGCCGAAAAGCCTCTAGCTACTTCTCCTTTTATGAGAGTTATCGACAGGTTAGATACAAGGGGACGCTTCTGGTGCTATTCCACTATCCAATTGCGAGCTGGCCGGAAATGAGCGATGGTTCTATCCATCTGTTTGGTCATTGTCATAGTCCTCGCGAAGCGAGGTTCTTCAATGGTGGGAAAAGTATGGATGTGGGACTTGACGGGAACGATCTCTTACCGTATAATCTTGACACTATCATGGACATCATGAAAGATCGCCCAATAAAGAAAGAAGGGCATCATAGCTAAAAGCCTAAGAGTAAAACTCTCTGGAGGTCTTCCAAAAGAAGTCTGGCTTCATACTAATGAAGATGCGATGTATTTTTATCCAGAATGGATGGAAATGACAACAAGTGATGACAGACTGCACATAAATATTCTCCCAAAAGAGAAAACACACCTTGAAGTTTTAGACAAAATCCCCCGAAAGTCCCATATTCCTCCATTGGTTAGAGACTATGAATATTGGGGAGAGCCTTGCAGTGCGAGAGATTATGACGAGACATTACTCCTTCTTCTTTTACACGGATATTAGGCCATGCCATGTTTATTACCTACGATGCAAAAGACCCAAACTGGACAATCTGGGGATGTGACTATGATGACAACGGATCAGTCCTAGATGCATGGAAAAATGTGCATTATTATAATCGTTATGGCAAAAAGAATAAAAAAGATGAAGATGTAGTCCCAATGCTTAGTACGATTCGATGTTCAAAAAAGTTGTTTGACATGGTAGAATTGAATGGTGCGGATGAAAACTTCCCTTGGATAATCAAGTATGGCGTGGCCGAATATGTTGACAATCCACTTAAAGAACTACGTCAACTTCTACTTACGCAGAATAGAAGTCAACTACCCTATTTAGGAGTAACTCAATGAAACTTGGACCAAAACAGAAAAAATGGATTAAGGCTCTCAAGAGCGGAAAATATAAGCAGTGCAAGCATCAACTATGTAATGGGGTTGGATACTGCTGCTTGGGAGTTGCCAATGAAGTATTAGATTTAAATGAGGTCTCTTCGACATGCTTGTCGGGTTCCTTTAAGAGCATAGGACTACGGTCAGGATTCGGACTTTTTTCTGAGCAATATCAATTTCCTAGAGGGCCACGTACCTATTCAAACTTAACAGAATTAAATGATAATGGAATATCTTTTATAGAAATTGCGGATTTTATAGAGAATAATCCAGAGCTAGTGTTTACAAGGAGTGTTTAATGGACGAAATGATAACAATAACGAAGTGTGAATATGACAGCCTCATTGAGGCTGATCGATGGTTAGGATCACTCGAAGCTGCCGGAGTAGATAACTGGGAAGGCTATTCATTCGCTCTTGAGCTACATCGAGAGGAGTATGGCGATGAAAGTTAAGAACATAACACAGGCTCTCTATTACGATATTCCACTTATTGGAACTTTTGACATAAGAAATAAGACTTTCGGATATGAAATCGCTGACGTAATTCCTCGAAGAAACCCCTTGTATTTTATCAAGTATGATGATAGAATCGTTGGTGTGTTCAGGCTGTCACATATGTGGAGTGGTAATTTTAGACTAAGTACATTACCGGGATCGTACAGAATATGATCAAGATTAAATGCACCTACTTCAAAGAGTCAGGAAAGTACTACTCTGATGGAGAGGGAGAGTTTGAAGAATCTCTTTTCGAGCGATTGTCTTACCCCAGTGAGTATGGCAAAAAGTTGAGAGAGCTTAAGCTACTTCCGGGACTTCAATCGGGAAATTGGAATGATTACTTCGTAATTGATGTTGAAAATCTTTACTCTGAACTTGTACTTCCTATATGGTGAATAAATGGCAGTAATGGGACCAACCTATTCTGACGAACAAGTCGAAAGAATCTATCAAAGCGTTCTATGTTTTCTTAAAGAGAACTGGTATATCCAAGACTATCCCCCAGGGATGGTAATAGACTGGACCAAAGATCGCGAAGAGAGAAACGCTAAACTTAAAGAGGCAATTCGTGGATTGGTAGAGCTGGATAGCTGGGAGAGCTTCTGATGACTAACGTCATAACAACCAAGTTTTTCTTGACATACGTTTTAGTAGATGGCACAATAGGTTACGCATTTGAAGATTCTGATAGTTTTTATGATGCGTGTGAAACATTCCTAAAAGAAACTAAGCTATCTGTAGACAAGATATACGCCGCAAAAATAGATAATGTCATGAAGTTTGATGGAGACATGTTCTGACCTAAAGGTCAGTAGGAGAAAAAATGAAAGACTCAAGAGAACGTCCATATAGTTCTGTACATTATCATATTTTACTATCCGTTTTAAATAAATGCTCTGATGATGAACTTATGGAACTAATAAATGATGACCAGGAATTACTCTCTATGGTCGGAATGTGTTACACTGAGGATGGAAGATCGATCATTCGAGATGAGGATTTTCCACAAAAGTTAAGAGTAAATATCACAACAACTCTAAGAAATAACATAAGGGCATACTGGAAATGGTAATCACCCACGAAAATTTTACATTCAAACAGGCCACTAATGGTGAGAGTGTATGGTACGAAGTGTATGAGGGGGATATTCGCTATATCTCTAATATGCTAACCTTAGAAACATGCTGTAGAGACATTCAGTATGATAGTGAACATCTCGCTCGCTTGGTAAAGTGTTACTCTGAACCACGCCTAATGATTATTGATAATAGCTACTACATAGTTGATAGCCGTAAAATTTTAGAGTACTGCGATGCTATAATTAGTTACAACATTGACAAAATCTACGATAGGTTAAGTTGCGATGAGCCTAAAGAACCAGACCTAAGACCTGAGCAAACAAATAGTTATGACTTGAGAATCAGTATAAATCAGGAATGGGATAAGTATCGAAAGAAAAAGGCTGAATGCGAACATGATCTAAAAATCAAAGCCTTATTAGGAAGTAAGGATAATTATCGCTCATTAGAGCTAGTTAAGAAATTGGGATTGAAAGTTAGGGTTACAAATTTTGGGTCGGGCTATAATGGTTACCTTAGTAGATACGAAGGGTATATATGCTAGTATATCTTTACGTTGATTGGATTAAAATGAACGATATTTATTGTGGAGAGTGCGGAAATGAGTTTCAGGGTAAATACCCATCTCCCGGAGATTATGTAACCTGCCCAAATTGTGGTGCTGAAGGATATGGCACATATGACAATACCGAGGAGATGTACTACACGATTGAGCGGTATCCAAATGACTAATCCTACGATAGTAGTCGATAACTACGATAGTGAAACAACCCAAAAAATCACACAATATTGTCTCTCAAAAGACATCCCTGTTGAGATCGTAAAATATCAGCCATTCTCTGAAATACAGAAAGTAGTCACCGGGCTAGACCGAAGAGATGTGATCTTCTTCGGAAGTATCAATATGGCCAACTGGTGCCGCAAAAAGACTAAGTGGCTCGGGGTGTGGCTTGATCAGAAAGAGTTTGAGTGTTCCAGCTACTACTGTAGATTTGGGGAGTACTTAATCAACAGTGATTATTTGTTTATGCCCCTATCAGAGTTCCTCAGACGAAGCACCGAATTCTTTGATCATTTTGGTGATGAGATTTTCATCCGGCCAAACTCGGGAAATAAAACTTTCACTGGGAATATCTTAACGAGATCAGGGATTTCCTATGAGATAAAATCGCTAACTCGCGTCCCACTCGATGATCAAATGGTCATCTTGTCAAGTAAAAAGGAAATAGGGCAGGAATACCGCCTTTTCGTATTCGATGATAAGATCGTGGCGGGAAGCCAGTATCACGAGAATGGCTGCCTTCTTACTTTACCTGAAGTTCCCCCTCATATTATGGACTATGCTCAGGATGTAGTGAAAACGGCGATTTTTGGTAATTACACCCTTGACATTGGCGTTGTCGGTGATAGAATAGGCGTTGTCGAGATCAACTCAGTCACATGCTCCGGGATGTACGATTGTAACATCGGGGCGATAGTTGATGCGGCTGTCCAATCACTAAAAAATGAACTAGAGAGCTACTAGGGCTATCGCCCTAAACACCTAAATTCCTAGGAGAAATTATGAGCGACACAAATCTAATGGCGGCTCCACCACAAACTGGCCTGAGAGATGCTATTCACGTAGCGGTAGTTTCTGTCACTGCTGGAGGACTCCTATGTAGAGGAGATCGAGTAAAGTGGTATCGTAAAGGCATGTCTGTAGTGGCATGTTCTCATTCTGAAGAAGCTGTTGGGATTGTAAATCCATTTATGGATAATCACTATAATCCCGGAAAAACTGTTTGGATTATGCTGTACCCAAATACAGTAACTGGAATGAAGCATCATTGGAGTCATCCAGATTTTGACCAGACTGAAGACAGTCTGGAGTTGGCGTATGCAACAATTGATCGTATGGCTGAAACTCTCGGGATGTCTTCGTATGATGATTGCTCTGCGAGAGATAGACTTATTGAATACGCCAATGAGTACTGTAGACATCAAAGCGGCTGTTGGGGTAGTGACTACTATCAGGCCGATCCGCAGGATTGGGAAAATTTCTGGAAAGCCTATTCTGTCGTGACGGGCAATCCAAGACCAACTGAGAATAGAGTACCTTTTAGGTGTGCGTGCTAATGATAACCAAAATTAATCCCCCAACAGTAAAAGTTAAGTCCCCGTCTATTGAGCCGGAATACTATCTACTCAACGAGTATGAGTTTTTACACCTGAGAGTTCAGATAAAAAAGGGAAAAAGAACAGGATGGAAGTGGGTTCATGATCAGGGGACAGAAATAGAAATTCGCCCTGATGGCGGTATGGAAATCTATCCAAACCAATTTAGTATTCTGGAAAACTACTATTTTGAATTGCTGTGGGGCGAATAATGAATATCTATAGACATGAAGACGAAAGCCTAGATGCCGAAATTGATAGTTTTTTCGACAGGTTCGACTCTCTTTTTAAGAAGGGGGATTTTGAACGTGCTGATAAGATCATCGATGAGTTTCTCAAGAGGGATTTGCAACTAAAAATAGCGATGCTTACAGCGACACTTCCTGCATCAAGTAAACTAAAAAATAGGCAGAGATTATACAGTACAGTTCTTCTTGGTCCATATGATCATATTGATGACTTACTGAGAGGACTCAAATGACTAAGCAGATGCTTCCGGCACGTATATGGTCTATCGTCCTAAAGTATAAACCAAAAAGAATTGGCGATATATCTGAACTTTGTCTATATAGAAGTCCTCGCGGTTTTTATATTCGATACTCATACCATGATAGAAATCGTGGATTAATGTGGATATATGAGCATGATGTCTCAATTGAAAGATTTATGGCTATCCGTAGTATAATTCGCGGAGAACTTCTAGGCATAGAAAAGCATCGTCGAGTATCTGAAGCTTTCAGAGAGCTGAGATATAGAGATTCTAGATATGACCATTAAGTAGTAAAGAGATGAAAACAACAACATACAAAGAAGTTACCAAGAAAGTGGTAGACAAAACCACCACAATATGCGACTTCTGCAAAGAAGAGATTAAGAATAAGGACTTTCGGGTTGATGATGCCACTCTTGAATGTAAAGTTGGATACTGCTACCCAGAGGGTGGATCAGCTACTACTTATATTGTAGATATTTGTCCTAACTGCTTTATCGACAAGGTAAAACCTTGGGTTGAGTCCCAAGGGATTGAGTTTAGGGAAGAGGAGATTGACTATTAACGTAATCCAACACCTATACGATAAGAAACTTTGCAATCTTGGTGGAAATCACTGGCTCGTACCCAACCTTTGCTATCAAACAATGATGGGATCTGTCGCCTATGGCGTAAGTAATGATACGTCGGATGTTGACGTTTATGCCTTTTGTATAGCCCCGAAGTCCCACACCTTCCCTCATTTATCTGGACAGATTTACGGATTTGGTGAGGCCAAGAATGGATTTAAGAGGTTTACCAACCTACAACAGCATCACATTCAAGACAAAGAAGCTGATAAAGTCTATGACATAAACGTATACAACATCGTGGATTACTTCCAACTAGTAATGGAATGCAATCCGAACATGATAGATTCATTATTTACTCCTCAGTTTTGCGTCCTCCATAGTACTCGCATCGGAAATATCGTCAGGGAACATCGTCGTAAGTTTCTTAACTTGAAGGCGTGGCATACTTTCAAGGGATATGCGTATTCCCAGATACATAAAGCGGAATCTAAAGAGGCTACTGGGAAAAGGAAAGAGTTAGTAGATAAGTACGGATATGACATTAAGTTCGCCTATCATGTGGTACGTTTGTTAAATGAAGTTGAGCAAATCCTCATAGAAGGAGATATTGACTTACAGATGTGCCGCGAGCAACTTAAGTGCATCAGACGTGGGGAATGGACTCTACAGCAAATCAGAGAATATTTCACCACTAAAGAGAGGGAGCTAGAAACCCTCTATGTCGAAAATAAAGCCAAACTACCATATGGCCCACAAGATAGTGGATTTCAGGATAGAGTTAAGACTCTACTCCTGCACTGCCTAGAAGAACACTACGGTAGTTTGGATAAGTGTATTACTGATGAAGAAGCCCCGATTAAAGCACTTCGGGAGATTGACGAAATTCTAAAAAGGAACAGGAGTTTGATATGAGAAAGACGGTAAGATTAGAGACTTTGTTTAGTGGTAATATTTTCTATAAAAGCTCGTATAAATACGAGGTATTAGGTCTTAATCACTGGTCAATACCAGATTTGTTTAATCAGGTAATGGTCGCTCGTCATGTGGGAGGTAACTCAGTAACTCTCTTCCAAAGAAGCGAAGATGTGGAAATTGAAACAAAAGGAGTGCCAATCAAAGATTTAAAAGCTGGCACTAAGGTAAAACACAATGGAGTTGAATATACCGTAGTTGAATATGCTACACAAAATAACTGCGTAAAATGTCTTTTCAATAGCTTTACGGCGGCAGCCGTAAGTCAAGATCTTGAGGTAGAAATAGTATGAAACAAGTAAGAGTTGGAATGCTTAGAACTGGTGATGAGTTTTTTCATGCTGGCACTAATCATGTAAAGCAGAAATGGCTTCACAATGACTGTTATAAGGACGTTGAGGAGAAGTCATTTGGACTTGGTATCTCTGGATGTAATAAGGGCTATATTGTCGTATTTAAAAATGATGACCTTGTGGAGGTCGAAGAGACTAAGGTCTTAGTAAGTTCGCTTAGGCGTGGTGATAAATTTAGACTTAATAAGGGTGGGCATCTATATACTCTAGCTAAAGACTATAGTGATATGCCCTATGCTATTGGGAGTGACTTTATGTTGATTCAATTAACCGACTCTGGTCTAGTCTACAAGGAGTAAGATATGCAAGACAGTAAATACAAATACATGTTTCCACCAAAGAAGGGTGATATATACCCCGAAGGGTGTGAGATATTCCTTCCCGGAGTATCATCTAGGTGGTCATCTCCTATAAATACAAATGACGTGAGTGATGGCTCCCTTTTGCGAGACTGTTGGTTCATGAGAGTCCCACTTATTAAGTGGGTGGAAATGTTAGAACCTGTATATAATAATACCTACTGGGCTTGCTGTAGAGATGATGGCTCCCGAAAGTATACCATATATCAGACAATTAGAGAAAACAAGATTGTATTCGTCACCTGTAAAGGTGAGTATTTTGATACCTTGAATGAGGCTAAGAATTCATACTAGTCTTCGACTAGAGGGGGGAGTTATGGGAGTTAATTATCGTCAGAGTTGCATTCTGGGAATCCGTCTAGAAATAGATGATATTAAGAAAGTAGTCTCTCCAGCTAAGCATAGAGACGAACCAAGATTCGATCCTAGAACTGGAAAGCAAACTCATACTGAACGTATTATTGAGAAGGATGAAGAGTGCGTATACGAGATTATGGGAGTTGAATATGAAGACTTCTATTCTATCGAGATCGAAGATCTAGATGTTTCATTTAGTGATGATGATGAAGTATATATCGGAAAACAACTTGGTGATACCCTTGATTGCGGTCGAGTTGATCTATTAACTGGATCTCATTCGTTCACGGAAATTCAGGATATGGCGAAAGAAGTCTCGGATAAACTTCAGGTTCCACTGGAAGAAATTGGGATACATTTTATTACGAGTGTAGGATGATAGTTATAACTCATCCTGATAACATAAAATTAGTAACAAAAGATCTGGTAAATAAGGAAATGGGCGGGCCTTTTTTCTTCGGAGATATTAGAGTCGTCCAGAGTGATCATGTTCCCAGGACAAGAATCTCTGGATATAAACCTAAGAGTGAAAGATTTTTTGAATGGGGAATTTGTGACTGGACTATCTACTTCGGGTTTGTAGAACCCATTTATGAGCCAGTTTTTTATATATACGAGGAGGGGAACTCCTTCATCAACTACTGTGGATATCCGGAAAAGATAGGCAAAATATGAAAGTTGAACTGAAACGCCATTTTGGTGATGATCTTATGGTTGTTAATGCGGCCAGAGTATCATATGGCAAAGAAAAGACAGAATTTGACGAAAAGGATAGGAAGCTAATCAAGTATTTGATTGAGCATAAGCACTTATCCCCTTTTAGACATCCGCAATTACAGTTTAGAATTCAATGTCCAATTTTTGTCGAACGTCAGATGTTTAAACATCAGGTTGGCTTGACG
>JACCDR012099398.1_pt1 | contig 10056 bp, 9 predicted proteins | sample 7446431 | NCBI WGS metagenome assembly JACCDR01 (sample SAMN15323443, study PRJNA562643) | freshwater metagenome | isolation source: river surface water | place: USA:Blue River Watershed | collected 2017-08-17 | reverse complement strand
GTGCGCCCGCCTGGGCCGCGACTACCGCGAAGTCTTCGCGCAGCGTGCCAAGGAAGAGCGCCAGGCGAAGGCCGCCGGCATCGTCTTCGTGCGTTCGTCGGCGAGCGCCGCGCTGATGAAGGCTGACGCCGACGCCAAGAAGGCGGCGAAGCAACAGCGGCAGCAAGACCAGCAGCCCGACAATGGAGACGGCAATGACGCTTAACCCGATGGTGGCAGCACTTCAGCGGCTCTCGGGCCGCGAGATGCTTATCAACCCCGAGACGACCGACGAGTTTGTCGCGAGCATGACGCGGTTCGCGACGACGACGCGCGAGGAAGCCTCGTCGCTGGAAGCAACTTCGCGTGAGGCGGTGTGCGCCGCCTACGGGATCGACGATCGAGCGGGCGACGACCGCAAGCCGTTCATCTACCAGGATGGCGTGGCCGTCATCCCGGTTCACGGCGCGCTGATTAACCGCTTCAACTCGTCGTGGGGATTCGTCACCGGCTACAACTTCATCCGCCGCCAGATGAACCTTATCCTGGACGACGAGGACGTGGAGTATTTCGTCTTCGACGTGAACACACCAGGCGGGGAAGCGAGCGGGTGCTTCGAGCTTGGCCGCGAGATCCTGGCGAGCCGCCGGGTCAAGCCGAGCCTGGCGATGGTCGACTCGCTGATGGCGTCGGGCGGCGTCGGCGTGGCCGGTTGCGCCAGCCGGATCACCGCGATCCCGAGCGCGCGGATCGGCTCGATCGGCGTCTATCGCCAGCACATCTCGGTCGAAGGCGCGCTCGATCAGGCCGGCGTCAAGATCACGTTCGCGAAGGCGGGCGATCACAAAATCGACGGCAATCCCTACGAAGATTTGCCGGCTGGCGTGCTCCGCGACTGGACGGAGGACGTGAACAAAACCTGGGACGACTTCATCGCCCTGGTGGCCGAAGCTCGCGGTTTGAGCGAGGCCGAAGTACGCGCCACCCAGGCGCGCGTTTATCGTGCTGACGAAGCTCTTGCAAAGGGGTTAATCAATACGGTAAACACCACCGCCGAGGCCGTCCCCGCTTTCGTCGCGGAGATGGGCGAAGACCAACCCGACGACGAAGAGGAAGACGACATGACCACCGAGACCAACAAGGGCAAGGGCGCGGAAGTTGCTTCCGGCGTCGACTACGAGAAGATCGGCACGATGATCTCCGGGGCGGTGAGCACCGCCGTCACCACGCTGTTCGCCGCGCAGTCGCGCGCCACCGCGATCAAGGATCACGGCAAGGCCAAGGGCCAGGTCGCGCTCGCCACCAAGCTCGCCGCCAACGACAAGATCACCGAGGCCGAAGCGATCGAGATGATCGACGACGCCGCCAGCGCCGCCGCGCCCAAGGGCAAGGGCGGCAAGGTCAAGGGCCAGGGCAAGCGCGAGCGCGTCCAGGACGGCGGCGATGACGACGGCGACGGCGACGACGAGGACAACGAGGACGGCGACGAGGACGGCGAGGGCGACGAGGGCGACGAGGACGAGGCCGACCAGGCCCGCGCCGCGCGCCGCGGCTCGAACGTCCACCGGCTCGATCGCACCAACCACGTGTCCGAAGCCATGAAAGGCAAGGGCGCGAAGGTCGGCGCGGGCAAGGGCGATGACGACGCGGCGCTGAAGGGCGACGCGGCGGCCACCGACTCGCTGCTCGCCGATCACGCCCTGATGACGGGAACCGATCTTCGCAAGAAGGCGTAACCGGCGACGCGAGTCGTCATCCACGAAGCGCCCCCGGCCAGGTGGTCGGGGGCAACAGGAGTGAAGAACATGGGTGATCGGATGCTCGCCGGCTACGAGACGGTCGGCGCTTGGGAACCGATCCAGCTTTATGCTGGTGAGGCGGATACCGTTACCACGCAGGAAGTCGTCAAGGCGGGCCAGGTGCTCGGCAAGCTCAACACCCGAGGCGACACCTATCGCTTCGCGGTCGTCGCGCTCGTCGCCGGCAAGCTCGTCGCCTACGACCCCACCAACAGCGACAACCCCGACGACTATGCGACCGGCACGCTCACGCTGTCGACCGCGGTCCCGGTGGCGGGCGACAAGCTCACCATCAACGGGCATGATGTGGTCTTCGTCGCCGACGCCGATCCCGACGACCTGGAAGCGACCATCGGAGCGACGCTCAACGCGAGCGCGGCCAACATGGCGAAGGCGATCAACGCGCACCGCGACGAGTTCGGCGTGGATGGCGGCGTGATCGCGAGCGCGGCCGGTGCGGTCGTGACCGTCAAGTCGCCCGGCGTCGCCGGCAACGCCGTGACGCTCGCCAAGACCTTCGCGACCGGCGCGAACGGAACCGTCTCGGGCGCGACGCTCGCGGGCGGCACCGACGCGGACGCCGGCATCGGTGGCGCGGCCGAGCCGTACGGCATCCTGCCGCACGCGATCGACACGTCGGCGACCGGCTATAACGCCGACACCGACTCGCCGGTCTTCGTCGGCGGGGTCTTCAATTTCGAGGCGCTGGATCTGCCGGATGGCACGTCCTACGCCGAGATCAAGGCGGCGTTCGCGCGGACGAACATCGTCATCCAGAAGCTCTACTGACGCCAACCGCCGCCGCGCTAGGGACCGACTAGCCGAAAGCAAATCAACGAGGGAAGTGAAGACATGGCTTTCGATCTCTATAGCACGGCGGCGCTCCTGGGCGTTGTCCGCGTGACCCCCATCGAATCGAGCTATTGGCTCGATCCGTTCTTCGGCCGCCAGATGGCCTTCGAGCCCGAAGAGATCATGTTCGACCGGATCAAGACGCAGCGCCGCCTCGCGCCGTTCGTCTCGCCGGTCGTCCAGGGTCGCGTCATGCGGTCGCAGGGCTTCGAGACCCGCGCGTTCCGCCCGGCGTACTCCAAGCCGAAGCACATCGTCGATCCGAACCGCACGTTCACGCGGCGGGCCGGCGAAGACCTGGGCGGCTCGCTCTCCCCGGCGCAGCGGTGGAACGCCGCGGTCGTCGAGAACATCCAGGAAGAGCGTGTCGCGCTTCAGCGGCTCTTCAACTGGATGGCGGCGATGGCCGTGATCCACGGGCGCGTCACCATCTCGGGCGAGGACTATCCGACCCAGGTGGTCGACTTCGGCCGCAACCCCGGTCTGACGCGCATCCTGGCCGGCACCGCCCGCTGGGGTGAGGCCGACGCCGCGCCGCTGAAGGATATCGCCGAGCTTCGCACCCTGTCTTTCCAGGAGGGCGGCTCGCCGATCAACCGGCTGACGATGGGCCTGGAAGCCTTCGACCGCTTCTTCGCGTCGCAGGACGTGAAGGATCTGCTCAAGGGCGACTCGGTCAACGTCAACCGCACGTCGGACTCCACTCTGTCGGCGATGGGGTCGACCGACACGCCCTTCGAGTATCGGGGCGTCCTTCAGGGCGTCAACGGGCAGGGCCGGATCGAAGTCTATACCTACAACGAGCAGTACGAGGACGCGGACGGCAACACCGTCAACTATATGTCCCCGTATGACGTGATCGGTACGGGCGGCGGCATCCAGGGCGTTCGGTGCTTCGGCGCGATCCGCGACAAGCGGGCCGGGCTGACGGCGCTGCCGATCTTCCCGAAGATGTGGGATCAGGAGGACCCGAGCGTCACCTACACCATGTCGCAGTCGGCTCCGCTGATGGTGCCGTCGAACACCAACAACAGCTTCCGCATCGTCTCGTCTGACGGTCTGTAAGCGTTCGTCGCGCGGGTGGTCGGGCTTCGGCTCGGCCACCTAGCGGCGAAGTAACTTCCATCGCGAAGAGAGGACAACCGATCCATGCCGAAGCTCGTTCCCAACGTCAGCATCACCGTCATCCGTGACGGCAAGCGCGTGACCCCCAAGCCTGGCAAGGCTTTCGACTTCACCAAGGATGAAGTCGAGGCCGTCAAGAAGCAGCTTCCCACCGCGTTCCGCGCGCCGGTCAACGAGTCGGTCGAGGATGCCGGCGAGGACGCCACCGCGCCCGAGAAGGATGCCGGTGCGACCGCGAACAAGACGCCGAAGCGTCCGGCCGCCGAGAAGGCCGCGCAGAAGTCGTCCACGTCCAAGAAGGCCACCGACACCAAGAAGGAGTCGGGCGAGCCGAAGGACACCAAGCCGGCCGACGACGCCGACGAGGACGATGACGCGACCGACGAGGACGCCGACGACACCGCCGACGAGGCCGGCGAAGACGACGACATCTGATGTCGATGTCCGATCTGAAGCGGAGCGTCCGCACCGCGATCCACGATCGCGCTGCCGAGCCCGTTATCTATCACGATCGGGACCTTGGGGCGATCCCCTCCGCCGAGCAGTCGGCGGAGGGGCTAACCCTTTCTGTGCGTTTCAAGTCGAAGCTCCGCATGGCTTCGGCGGAGGATGACGGGCTCTCCATCATGGAGAATGTCGAGAGCCTGATCTTCAATCAGGACCAGCTTACCGCGCTCGCCTTGGAGCTTGAGCACGGCACGGTGGTCGAAGTCCCCGGCTACGAGATCAGCTTCCGTCTCGATCAGGAGATGGACAACGACGGGCCGCTCAATCGCTACTGGACGGTGACGAGGGCGTAATGGCGCGCAGCGTCGATCTCGGGGGCTTGATCGAGCTAGAGGACTTCCTGGACGCCGCGCCGGATAACACCCGCCTGGCGGCCTCCCTGGCGCTCAATGACGTGATCGGCGGCCCCCAGGGGCTCGGCGTCTACCGCCGCGCGATCTCGGATCAGATCAACTTCCCGCCTGGCTATCTCAACGACGATCGGTTCGGGGTGGATCGGCGCGCGTCGCCGGATCATCTCGTCGCCTCCCTTGTTGCGCGGCAGCGTCCCACCAGCCTTGCACGGTTTGCGACATCGGGGACGGTCGGCAGCAAGGGGGGCGTGACCGTCAACGTCAAGAAGGGCGGCGGCGGCAAGACCTTCAAGTCGGGATTCTTGGTGCGGCTCCGCGCCGGCTCCGCGCTCGAAGGCGGGAACATCGGCCTGGCCGTGCGCCTGCAACCTGGACAGACCCTCAACAAGAAGGATCAGTCCCGGATGGTGCATCTTGAATCCAACGTCGTGCTGCTCTACGGTCCTTCGATCGACCAGGTGCTCAACACATCGGTTGCCGACGCCGAGACGCCCCAGGTCGTTGAGAACGTCGCCACCGAATTCTTCCGTCAATTCGCGAGGCTGACATCGTGACCGAACCGCTCGACGATCTGGAAGCCGTCATCGCCGCAGCCGCGGCGTTCGAGCGCGATCCGCGTCCGCGCGCGCCGAAGCAACTTCGGATTCTCCGCAAGCTGTCCGCGCTGTTGGAAGCAACTTCCGCGTATCCGGGGATCAAGTGCTGGCGCGGCAAGAGCGTCATCACCGCCAAGGAAACCGCTGACACGCTCTCGATCCTGGAAGCGCCGCGCCCGATCATCGGCGCGCCGGCCGCGGAGCAGGGCGTCAAGCGTTCGGAAGCCTGGACGCTGTTGGTCCAGGGGTGGCCGATGGACGATCCCGACGAGCCGAGCGCGCCCGCCTACTGGATGAAGGCGGCGGTCGAGCAGCAGCTTTCACTTGTCATCGCCGAGCTTCCCGATGGCCGCCAGCGCCGCGATGGCGTCTACATGCTGGGCGGCGACATTTCCTCTTTAACCATTGGACAGGGCGTGGTAAGGCCGCCGAGCGAGGAAGCGGCGTCACGTCTTGCCATGTTCTATCTGCCTGTGATCGTCGGGTTGCAGACAGACGTTCGCAACCCCTACGCTTGATAATGGAGGCATGAACATGGACGAGCAGACCAACAACTACGTCGTCGGCCGCGGCCGGCTCTTCTTCGGCCAGTTTGCCAAGGGGACGCGCAAGCCCCAGGGCCAGCTTTACTTCGGCAACACGCCCGAGCTTTCGATGTCCCAGGACGAGGACACGCTGGATCACTATTCCAGCGAGGGCGGCGTTCGCGTGAAGGATGCGTCGGCGACGTTGCAGAACGATCAGACCGGCTCGTTCTCCTGCGACAACATCTCGCTCCCGAACCTGGCGCTGTGGTTCCGCGGCGAGCAGATTCGCCGCGTCGAAGCCGGCTCGGGCTCGGCGTCCGGCACCGTGACCTTCGCCAACGCCGTTCCGGCCGAGGGCGACAAGGTGACGATCAACGGCCACGACATCGTGTTCAAGGCGGCCCCCGGCCCCAACGACGTGCTGATCGCCGGCACGATCGCGAACCAGGCCACCGCGCTCGCCAACTTCATCAACGACAGCGCGGCGCTGCTCGGCGTCACCGCGTCGGCGGTCGGTGCGGTCGTGACCGTGAAGTCGGGCGAGCCTGGCACCGCCGGCAACGATGCGACGCTCGCCAAGACCGCCGCGACCGGGGCCAACATCGTCGTGTCGGGTGCCAACCTGGCCGGCGGCACCGATGTCACCGAGACGATCCAGCTTTACCGCGGGCGCTGGCACCAGCTTGGCGTCACGGCCGACACGCCCCAGGGCGTCCAGGCGACCGGCGGGATCACGATCGACGGCGTGGACGAGGCCAGCTACGTCATCGAGAACGAGACGGGCCGCATCTACATCAACGCCGACGCCGATGACGTGGGCGATGGCGTCGCCTACGAGATCAGCTACGGCGTCGCGGCGGGCGTGGACGACATCGTGATCGCCAAGGGCGAGTTGGTCGAGGGCGAGATGCTGTTCCTCGCGAACAACGCCGCGGGCGAGAACAAGGACTATTTCTGGCCCTACGTCAAGCTCACCCCGGATGGCGATCTGCCGCTGAAGGGCGACGACTGGCAGACGATGACGTTCAACATCGAAGTCCTGAAGCGGGATGCCGTCACCGAGCGGCAGTATATCCGAGCGCGCCGCCGCGCCGCCTGATTGCTTTCAGCCGTCAGATCGGATAGACGAAGGGCGGCTCCGCGAGGGGCCGCCCTTTTCCATTGCGAGGACCGCGCACAATGCCATTGGCAGCACACAAGACACCACGCATCACCGTCCCCCTACTGGACGGCAACGATGTGTCCGTTCGGGGCTTCAACCTGGACGATCTGATGGGCCTGGTGCCGAACCATTTCGAGGATTTGTCCAAGGTCGCGGCGCTCTACGCCGAGCACAAGGAGTCGGTGTTCTCGCAACGCGCGATCACCAGCATGATCCTTCAGATCGCGAACAGCTTCCCCGGTCTGATCTCGGAAGTTATTTCCGTGGCGGCCGACGAGCCGGACGCGCGGGACATCAAGCTCTCCACCGGATTGCAGATGTCGGTGCTCACCGCGATCGTCAAGCTGACGGTGGAAGAGGCCGGTGGCCTGGGAAACCTTTTCGCCCGCCTCCGCGACATCGGGCGAAGCGTAGTGGAGGCGCAAGCGGAGTTGCGCGCCAACTCGACAACGCGACCGACTTCCAGCGGTTCTTCTGGCACTGGCGGGAACAAGTCAACTTCCTGATCGGGAACGGCCATGTGGGCGCATCGCAGTATCCGCTTGGGAGGGTGTGGACCGAAGTAGAGATGACGCGGCGGCGTCGGAATATCGAGATACGGGCGCAGGCGTCACTAGACCACGCGCGCGACATGGCGATCCACGGCGGAAAGGGCAGCGCGAAGCCCTGGAAGCAGGCGATGAAGGACTTGGGTGATGGCGGGAGCACTTAGCCGGCGCGACATTGAGATGATCTTCCGCGCCGAGACGGATAAGGCCACGCGGCCGATCGCCGATCTCGGGAAGGCCGTCAAGGCCACGCGAGGGCTCCTGGCCGATCTCGTCGAAGAGGCCGGCAAGGGGGAAGTCAGTCTCGACAAGCTCGGCACCGCCACGCGCGATCTGAAGAAGGCGCAGGACGAGCTTGGCACCGCCCGCTCGCTCCTGACGCAGTTGAACGCGCAGGAGCGCGCGCTGGAATCGGCCGAGACGAAGGCCGACGCCGCCGCCAAGAAGTATGCGGACCTGAAGGCCGCGGTGGATGGGGCGGAGGCTCCCACCAAGAAGCTCGTCAACAGCATGGAGGCGGCCGGCCGAGCAAGCCAGGCCGCGGCCGAGCGGCTGGGCCAGGTCCAGGCGGAAGCGGCGCAGACCCGCGAGCAGATCGAGTCCATCATCGGTCCCGTCACCAACGCGGCGACGAGCTTCCGCGAAGTGGCACAGGTCGGCCAGGAGATCGCCCGCGGCCTTGCCGTGGCCGGTGCTGCCGCCGACGACTTCAAGCAGAAGATGGCGTCCACCGCGGCGTCGGTCGCGGCCGATGAAGCCAAGCTCGCGAAGGACGTGTCGTTCGAGCAGGCCGGCCGCCAGGCGGGCTTGCTTCAGTCGCAGATCGACTATCTCTCGCAATTCGAGAATCGCGTCGAGTTGCTGGCGCAGGCGAAGCGCGAGCTTACCGCGCAGGACGCGGCGTTCGAGAAGGCGCTGTCGGCGCAGGAAGCCAAGGTCGGCGCGGCGAACGTCGCCGAGCTTCGGCAGCAGATCGAAGGCACGTTCGCGGAGGCCGCTCGCGTCGAGCGCGTAGCCGCCTTCCAGCAGATCGCGGCCGACGCCAAGGCGGCCGTGACCGACGTGACGCGCTTCGGTGTGAGCGAGGATGCGGCTACCGCCAGCGTCAACCGCTTCGCCAATGCGATCCAGGCGATCCTCGCGCCGAACGCCGCGGCACAGCGCACGATCGACAGCATCACCGTGTCCGTCAACAACGCCAGCGCCGCCCTGGACGGGAAGGGCCGCAAGTCGGCGGAGGAATACGGTCGAGCCCTGAATGAGCTTCAGTCGGCCGCCGCCGGCATCGGCTCGATCGCGAACAAGATCGACGGCTTCAAGGCGCAAGAGGCCGCCGTAGATCGGGCAAGGCAGGCTTTCCAGAAGGCGCAGAAGGACGCGCTCGATCTCGCCGCCGCGCTCGAAGTGCCGGGGGACGACGCTGAAGACCTGGCGCGCAAGCTGACGGCCGCGCAGGCGAAGGTGGACTCGGCCGGCGAGGCGATGCAGCGCGAGGCGCAGAAGGCGGCCGAGCTATCGGCGGCACTGAAGCGCGCGGGCGTGGACGTGAACAACCTGGGGGCCGCGGAAGAGCGCCTGGCCGAGCAGGCCCGCAACGCCGCCGCGGCGCAGGAAGGAATCCAGGGCAAGCTCGGGGGCGAGGGCGGCTTCCTGGGGCTCTCCGTCCAGGACGCGACCAACCTGTCCTATCAGTTGAACGACATCTTCACGCAGCTTGCGTCGGGGCAGTCGATCTTCATCACGCTCGCGCAGCAGGGTCCGCAGATTTGGCAGATCGGCGGCGTCCAGGCATGGCTCGCGCAGATGGGTCCGGTGCTCGGGGTGCTCGGCGGCCTGGCGGCAGGCTTCGGCCTGGTGGCCGTGGCAGCGGCGGGCGTCTACAAGGCGACGAGCCCGAACGCCGAGACGCAGGCGGCGCAGGCGTATCTCGCCATGCTCGGGCAGAAGGCCGACATCACCGCTACGCAGATGGGCCGCCTGTCGAACGAGCTTCAGAATTACGGGGCCAAGGCGGCGGACGCGAACAAGATCGCGCAGGACTTCGCGCAGGCGGGGCTCGATCCCGCGGCGATCGACACCTACGCCCTGGCCGTCGCCAACGCCGCGCAAGTCACCGGCACCGACATGAAGGATGCCAGCGATCTCCTGACGGGGGCGCTGACGGGCGGCTACGACGCGATCGTCGCGCTCAACGAGGCATATCCGGTCCTGTCCGACGCCGAGCTTCAGCAGATCAGCAACATGATCGACGCGGGCAAGGCGGATGAAGCGCGCCAGTTGGTGTTCGATCGCTTCACCGGGAAGATGCAGGCCGCCGCCGACAACATGAATGGCGGCTGGACCCAGGCGTGGCGCAACATGAAGGGCGCGGCGGAGGACTTCGGCAACTACATCTCGGGCGTGATGGGCCGGGTGCTGACGAAGCTCCGCGGCTGGCTCGACGACGCGGCCGTGGGCGTCAACTATCTCCTGCTTCGGCTCCGCGGCCTGGACGCGCAGGCGGCAGGCAACGCAGCGGTCAACAACGGCGGCCGGATGCCGGCCAAGCCGTCCGGCCCGATCACCAGCGGACAGCCTCGCACCACGCCTGGCGGCCAGCGCGCGATCC
>JACCDR010025300.1_pt1 | contig 10057 bp, 15 predicted proteins | sample 7446431 | NCBI WGS metagenome assembly JACCDR01 (sample SAMN15323443, study PRJNA562643) | freshwater metagenome | isolation source: river surface water | place: USA:Blue River Watershed | collected 2017-08-17 | reverse complement strand
GCGGTATCGGTGGCTGAAGGACCATTCCGACGTGACCTTCCATAAACATCAGTGGTTCTTCACCACACAGGGTAAGCGCATCCATTCGACATCCGCCACTCCAGACGAATTGGACGATGCCATCGACGCCGCCATGTCCGCCTCCAACCAGAACGGAGGCGAGTGATGAAGCCCCCCAACGAATGGAAGCTCTCGCCCCGCGAGGTCCAGTGCATCGAGCTGAGTGCCGAAATTGGCATGGCAAAGCTGGTGGCTGACAAGCTGGGCATTTCGCTCTCGACCGTCGAGTCATACCGCCAGAGCGCAACGAAGAAGGCTGGGGCCAGGAGCTTCCTGCCGGTGGTCGTTGCGTGGGATCGCAATCGCCGCACGAACAAGGGAGAACCCGCATGAACGCAAACCATGGATGCACCGGCAACTGCAACCAGGGCCGGAACTGCACCTGCTCTCCAATGCCGCCTGAGTTCCGGTCCCCACTGGCTGCGCTGCTCACTGGGTTCGTGGCGGCCATGGCTGTCTGCTGCACGGTGGTGCTGGTAGGGGTGGCGCTGTGATCGTCATCCCCATCCGCACCGTGCCCGGGCTGAATGCGCGCGAGCACTTCCGGGTGAGGGCCAAGCGTGTCAGGGCGGAGCGCGATGCAACGCAACTGATGCTCAACGGCCAGCCCAGGCCTCCGATCCCCTGCAGCGTCCGTCTGACACGCGTGGCGCCATCGTCTGGCGTGGATGACGACAACCTGGTTGGGGCGCTCAAGGGCGTCCGCGACCAGATCGCGCTGTGGCTACGCGTCGACGACAAGCACAGCAACCAAGTCCGCTACGTCTACGCCCAGAAGCGAGGCCCGTGGGGTGTGGAGATCGAGTGGGGTGAGCCCGTCGCGGGCGCGCAATTTCAACTGCTGGGAGAGATGGCATGAAGGCCGATTTCGCGCCACTGACGGTTCGCTTCCAAACGCACCAGTCGATTGTCGTTCTCGACGACAACGATCTTGAGCGCGTGAAGATCGAGCACGAGTCGGACATCGTCAAGCTGGCTGGGATGATTGACGCCAGCGATGACGCCATACACCGGGGGAAGTGCAGGCGCATTAGGCAGGTGTTACTCCGCAACCTCCAATGGATCAACCGCGAAAGCAAGGCCCGTGATGCTGTGCGCAAGCAGCGCGCTCAGGAGATGCTCGTCGAGGCCGCGAAGATCGCTCGGGAGGAGACCGCTGAGCAAATCGCTGCGCGCGTGGCCGCCAACAACAAGGCGCGCCTTGATCGCATTCGGGCCTCTAACGACGTCAACTCGCGCGAGATCGCGATCTTCAAATCCGTAGCGCGTGAGGTTCTCGGAGACGAGATGTATTTGCACCTCTGGGAGCTGACGAAGATGCGCATCGCCGAGGCCGGAAAGCCTGAGCAGGTGACGGCATGACAACCGCCATGCTCATCCACATCACCTTCCGCGAGCTGTTCGAGCTGAAGGATGCCGCCGGCAGGGTCTGGCGCTTCGAGTGGCACGACTACTGCGGCGTCACGGTCCTTCGCAAGGACGGCAAAGCAAGGCGGTATCAGCCCAGCAAGGAATCCGCCTTCTGGCCGGCGTTCGGAAAGTGGCTGAAAAAGCACAGGAACAGCAAGTGAACCACGACCAAGACATGCGCTCCGAGCGCCCGAGCATCCTGGCCTACAGGGGCCACGGGGTGAACATCAAGTTCCTTTGCCCGCGCTGCGACAAGCCGCGGAACCAGCTTGGATCGAAGACCCGGCTGTTCAAGGGCATGCGCCGCAAGGTGTGCGCCGCCTGCGACTCGGAGATGGTGCGATGAGCACCGTCCGCACCAACAACGATTTTCAACCAGGGCTTGGGCCCGCACCATGGAGAGTGATGAAATGATCAACCACTTTGCAATCGGGCGCGATGAACGCGTAAGCAATGGCATTGGACTTGGCGAGCAGAGCGTTATTGGCCATCGCATGCAGGAAGTGCTCCAGGCGCACGCTGAGCGAAGCCAGTCCGAGATCGATCGCGAACTTGGTCAATTGCACCAGACGATCAACGCCCTGGGCGATACGCTGCAGCGACTGCATGACCGCCTGGCCCCGATCAGCGTCCCGACGCCTGAGCGCAGCGACCGCGCAGAAGCTGCCGAGCCTCAGGCTCCCAGCAAGGTCGGATCGAGCATCCAATCCGCTCGTCAAGGCGTCCAGCTCTACAACACCAAGCTGCTGGAGTTGATGGCGAAGCTCGCCATCTGACGATCATGGCCGCGGTAATCCTTCTCGACGGCCGCGAGGTCGACAGCACCAGCGAAGCCTACAGGCTGGAGTGCGAGGCCCGCGAACTGCTGCGCCGCAACACCACCGACCGCCGAGAGTACCTGGCAGCCGTCGAGCGAAAGCGCGGCACCGAGGCTTGCGAAGAGCTCAAGGCGGTGTTCCTGAAGCTGTGGGAGGCCAAGCCTCGGAAAGGAGCGTAGCGATGAGCCAGAAACCAAGCCTTAGGTCGCGCATCAGGGACTACTTCAGCGAAAATCCAGCTGAGTACCTGAAGCTCGACGACATCGCGCTCAAGTTCGGATGCTCACGCCAGCAGGCGCATTGGGCAGTGGCAGCCCTCCGGTCTGAGGGTGAGGTTGAAACGCTGTTCGTAGTGGCGAAGGCGAGGCAGGAAGAGGTGGAGCTGTAATGCCGGCAGGTCGTCCAACCAAGTACAAACCCGAGTACGTCGCTCAGGCCTCAAAGCTGTGCGCCCTCGGGGCAACTGATGCTCAACTCGCCGACTTCTTCGAGGTGAGTGTTTCCACCATTGCGCTGTGGAAGGTTCAGCACAAGGAATTTTCGGACGCCATAAGGGTCCCGAAGGCCGAGGCCGATGAGCGCGTGGAGCAGAGCCTGTACCGCCGCGCCATGGGCTACGAGCATGACGAGGTGGACATCCGGGTCGTGGGCGGCGAGATCGTCCAGACACCCATTCGCAAGTTCTACCCGCCAGACACTGCCGCGGCGATCTTCTGGCTGAAGAATCGAGCGGGGTGGCGTGACGGCGTGACGCTATCCGGCGATCCCGCGGCACCACTCAATACTGGCGTGACGCCGGAGATCATCGGCGCCCTAGCCCAGATGACTCCCGAGCAACTTCGGGCGCTGGCGTCGAAGCAGATCAAGGGCGAATGAACCTCGCCGAGATCCCAGACGCCGTAGTGATGGCTGCCCGCCAGGCGCTGGCGCGGCAGTCTCTGCCTGACTTCGCTACGCTGGTTGACATCCCCACGGTGCCGCTCACGGACGAGGCGGAAGAGGATCGCTTCAGCGTCATGCGGCTGGGGACGCTGGCGAAGCACCACCAGTTCCTATGCGACAAGCTGCAGGGCGTCGAGGATGGGAGCATCCCGAACCTCATGGTGCTGATGCCCCCTGGGAGCGCGAAGAGCACGTACGTGGACGTCGTGTTCATACCGTGGTTCATGGCGCGCAAGAAGCGCCGGCACGTGATCCTGGCGTCCTACGCCTCGGAGATCGCAGAGAAGCAGGGTAGGCGGGCGCGTCAGCTCATCAACTCGCGTAGCTACCGCAACCTGATGGGCCTGGGTCTGCGGGCTGACAACAAGGCGGTCCATCAGTGGACGCTCGACAACGGCTCGGAGTTCATGGCTGGCGGCCTGCTGTCGGGCCTGACCGGCAACCGGGCCGCGCTGGGCATCGTCGATGACCCGATGAAGGGCCGCAAGGAGGCTGAGTCCGAGATCATCCGCAACTCGACGTGGAACGCCTACGTCGACGACTTCTGCTCCCGCTTGATCCCAGGTGCGCCGCAGGTGATGGTGCTGACGCGCTGGCACGAGGATGATCTGGCTGGGCGAATCCTTCCCGCGGGCTGGGATGGTGAGTCCGGCTGGTTTGACGGGCGTGACGGCCGCAAGTGGTACGTGATCTGCCTGCCTGCCATTGCCGACCGCGTTGACGACCCGCTGGGGCGCAAGCTGGGTGAGAGTCTGTGGCCTGAGTGGTTCGGCTCGGCGACCGGCGATCCCATGGATCACTGGCGTCCGTTCATGAAGAGCCTTCGCACATGGACGAGCCTGTACCAGCAAAAGCCGCGCGCACAGGAGGGGACCTTCTTCAAGCGCGAATGGTTCAAGCGCTACACGCCCAAGATGCTGCCAAAGCATCTGAACTACTATCTCACGTCCGACCATGCGCCCGGGGCAGCGGAGTCCAACGACTTCAACTGCGCTCGCGTGTGGGGCGTGGACGCTGCTGGTGATGCTTGGATGGTGGCCGGCTTCCGCAAGCAATGCACCATGAACGCGGTGGCCGACCAGATCATCGGCAACAAGCGCCAGGCCGAGCTGGGCAGGCTTGCCCGCGGGGAGCCGGTGATCGAGGGGCTGCTACGGCGCTACCGGCCATTCGCTTGGTTCCCTGAGGCTGACAACAACTGGAAGTCCGCCGCCGGCTTCATGGAGCGGCAGATGCGGGAGGAGGGCGTCTACGTCCGCGTCGAGCCAATCAGCCCGCACGGCAGCGACAAGCCCACCAAGGCTCAGGCTTTCCAGGGCATGGCTGCGTCGGGCCGCGTGTGGATTCCCGAGGGGCCGGAGGGCGATGACGTGATCAGTCAGTACGTGGGTTTCCCTGGGGCTGCGAACGACGACGAGGTTGACGCTGCGAGCCTGATCGGCCGCGCGCTGGCGGACGCGCATCCGGCGGTGGTCCCGGTGACGAAGCAGTCAGGCACCGGCGACCGCTGGGACAAGGCGTTCGACCGCGACGACAGCGACGAGGAAAGCTGGAAGACGGCTTGAACGTTAGCCGACGCTAACTTTCTGGCTTGAGGCTTCGATAGCGCGTGCATAGACTGCCGCGCATGGCGGAGCAAGCACTAACTTCGAGTCCGGCGCAGTCTGAAGACGCGCCCGCATCGCCATCGGATCGAGGGATCGATCTTGAGGCGCACCTGAAGTACTGCGTCAGCGCCTTCGAGGAAGCGGACGACATGACCGTCGAGGCACGCAACGCCTCGGAGCTGTGCCGGGACTATTACAACGGTCAGCAGTACACGGCAGCCGAACTCGCAACGCTGCGCAAGCGTGGCCAGGCGCCGGTTTACGACAACCACATCCGCCGCAAGATCGACTCGGTGTGCGGGCTGGAGCGTCGCACGCGCACGGACCCGAAGGCGTTTCCACGCACACCGCGGGAAGAGCGCATGGCGGAAGCGGCAACCGACGCGCTGCGCTTCGTGGCTGACCAGAACCGGCTCAACCAGATCCGCTCGGAGGTGTTCAACGACATCCTGGTTGAGGGAACTGGTGCCGCCGAGGTGATCGTGCAGCAGGCCCGCGACGGGTTCGATGTGATGATCAAGCGCATCCCCTGGGACCGCTTCTTCGCAGATCCGCATTCGCGCGCTCTGGACTTCAGCGACGCCGCGTACAAGGGCATCGTCATTTGGGACGACGCGATCAACGTCAAGCGCGACTACCCGGGCAAAGAGAAGGCGATCGAGAACACCTTCTCGACGTCGCCCTACGGCGACACATACGACGACCGGCCCAAATACACCTGGTTCGACAGCAAGCGCAAGCGCGTGCGAGTCGTTCAGCTTCACTACCAGTACGAGGGTGAATGGTGGATCGCTACGTTTACGCGCGGTGGGTTCCTGGTTGACCCTGCGGTATCGCCGTACCTGGACAAGGACGGCAACTCCGCCTGCCCGATCGTCGCTCGCTCCGGGTACATCGATCGCGAGAACAGGCGCTACGGTCACTGTAAGGACTTGGTGCCGCTGCAGGACGAGATCAACAAGCGGCGCTCGAAGGCGCTGCACTTGATGAGCCAGCGTCAGACCTACGGGAACAAGCGCGCGATTTCGGACGTCAAGAGGGCCAAGACCGAGCTCGCCAAGCCGGACGGCCACGTCGAGATCAACGAAGCAGCCGTGTACGGCCAGGACTTCGGCGTGATCCCCACGGGCGACATGGTGCAGGGCCAGGTGCTGATGCTGGACCAGGCGCTGACCAGCATGAATGCCACGGGCGCCAATGCCGCAGTTCAGGGCAAGGACGAGCGCCAGCAGTCGGGCGTTGCGCTGCAGACGCGCATTCAAGCCGGCGCGACCGAGCTGGAGCCGCAGGTCGACGGCCTGCGCGAGTGGACGCACCAGATCTACGAGGCGAGCTGGATGCGTGTGCGCCAGTTCTGGACCGGTGAGAAGTGGGTCCGCGTCACCGACGACGACCGGAACCTGAAGTGGGTTGGTCTGAATCGGCCTGTCACGCTCAAGGACAAGCTGGGGCAGCTCCCTCCTGAGCAGCAGCAGGCCGCGGCCCAGCAATTGCAGCTCCAGCCCAACGATCCGCGCCTCAACGAGGTGATCGAGGTTGAGAACAACGTGTCTGGCCTTGATGTCGACATCGTTGTCGACGAGGGGCCGGATGTGGCGACGCTGCAGAGCGAGCAGTTCTCGGCCCTGGTGGAGCTGGCTGGCACGCCGCAAGGTCAGCAGGTCATCCCCATCACCGCAATCATCAAGGCGTCCTCTCTGCGCAACAAGGATCAGCTCCTGAGCGAGATCGAGCAGCGCCAGGCGCAAGCGCAGCAGGGTCAGCAAGAGGCCCAGCAGAAGGCGCAGCAGCTCGGCGAGGCCAAGGCGGTCAGCGAGATCCGCAACAAGGACGCCGACACGGCCAAGAAGCTCGCCGACGCGCAGGCCACCGAAGCCGACACCCGGCTCAAGGGCGTGCAGGCGTTGATGCCTCAGCCACAGGTCTACCAGTGAGGAAGCCATGACCGTTCGCCTGCTCTACCAGTACGGGAAGTACCCCAAGAACACCAACCTCTCGACTGGCGCCGAGGAAGAGGCGCGCCTGCTTCGCGAGGGGCTGGCCGACACGAATACGGCAGCCGGGGCCGCGTATGTGAGCCCAACGCCGGACCGGCGCATCGATGAATCGCCAGCTGGCGTCATCGGTGTCCAGTCCAGCCGCGCACTCAACCAAGGCGACAACGGCATGACGCTGGAAGTGCTTGCCGATGGCGTCACGCTCACTGCCGCACCTGGACTGAGCGCTGATTTCGCTTGCGCAATCATCCCAAGCGGAACCACCAGCGTTGCGAGTTCGGGTGGGGTTCTGCTCAACGGAGCGACAGCCACGCTGACGCGCGCTGCAGCTTCGAACAGCCTGTTCGGCATTCAAGCCCGGGCGTCTGCGCCGAATAGCTACGTCGTCACCGGTAGCTGATCATGGCGCTCTCCAAGCGGATGCTCATGACAATCGCGGCCGCGGGGCCGTCGATGTATGAAGCCAACGTGGCGTCGCGCACGCTGGTCCCCAACCTCTACATTGCCGCTGGTACGGCGACATGGGGAAACTTCTGCAAGGTCGACTACGCCCGCGCGGACGTGAGCGGACAGGTTCGGGCGCTGGTGCCGAATTTCCGATACAACGCCGCCACGGAGATTGGCCCAAGCTCGTCGGCTCGATGCAGGGTGTCCATCGAGTACCCCATTGGAAGCGCCCCGCAGCGCTTTCAATTCGCGGTTTTCTCCGGCGATGCTTACAACGGCATCATCGGCAACAACGCTCAGGTCGAGACGTTGCCGCTGACGCTGAACGTGCCCATTCCGGCTGGCGCCAAGTTCCTTTGGCATACCCAATTCGAGTGCGGCGGCGGGGTGCTCTGCAATCAGACAACGGCCTACCTGGCAGAGGATCGGGTAGAGCTGGGGACATCCGCGCTTCCCGATCGGACGATCACTGGCGGCACGGCCTACGGCAATGCCAGCACCGGACAAACGCATTCACCGCTGGCGCTGATCGCCATGACGACCAAGGCGAGCGTTGCCGGGCATGGTGATAGCAATCAGCTCGGTGCGATCCAACTGGTGACGACGACGTTTGCTGCGAGCGACGAGTTTGGCTATCAGGGCCTGACTGGTCGCTCCGTGGCGCCGGCGCTCCCGTACATGAATCTGGGCAGCTACGGCGACACGATCGCGGCATTCATCGGTGCCCAAGGCACAAAGCGCCGCGCTGCAATGGCGTACTGCTCCCACATCGTCACCGACATCGGCATCAACGACATCGTGATCAACGGCCGGACGGCAGCGCAGGTCTATGCGGACCTTCAGACGCTGCGGACGATGTTCCCGACGAAGAAGTTCTACGCCCACACCCTGGCGCCCAACACCACCGGCGCATGGACAGCAGTCGATGGCTCCGATCAGGTGCTCGGAGCCGCGGAAGCGCAACGGGCTGCATACAACGCGCTGCTGATCGCGAACGCCGCCAACTTCGATGGTGTTTTCCAGACGGACCAAGCGGTCGCCCTGCCGGCCAGAACGAAGTGGCTGGCACCCGGATACACGAACGAGGGGACGCATTACACCGTCCTGGCTCAGCTCGCAGTCAAGAACTCGGGCATCGTTAATCCGGCAAGCATCAGACGATGAATTGAGTTGAACGTAAGCGCAACTGCGCCAAAAATTGATAGTAAGCGCTCACGTGGCGCACCTGCCGCCGAGGAACCGGGCGAGACGCCGAAGCCGGGCGAGAACGGGCGTAGGAGATGAGCGTGAGTCTTGAACAGGTCTTGAATCCTCAACCTGAGGAATCGGTCGAACAGCCTGAGGTGCAGGCGCAGGAGCAATCCGGCGCGAGCCCCGAAGGCGGCGGTGAGCCGACGTCACCGGAGACGCAGAACCAGACGCACGTTCCGCTGGCCGCACTCGAAGCCGAGCGCAAGGGCCGACAGGACTGGAAGGAGAAGGCGATCCGCTTCGAAGAGGAGCTGAAGCAGTTGCGCCTGGCGCAGCAGCAACAGCAAGTCTCGCAGATGGATCCCATGGTGGCCATGCAGCAGCAGGTCATCAACGAGCGCTTCAACACCAGCGAAATGCTGGCGCGCCAGGCCTACAAGGATCTGGACGACAAGGTGAACGTGTTCATGGAGGCGGCCAAGACCAATCCGGCGCTGGCCGCAGCGCTGCATCAGCAGAAGCATCCGTGGGACTTCGCCTATCGAGAGGGTGCTCGCATGCTGATGCTGAAGGAGGTCGGTGACGATCCCGCGGCCTACCGCGCCAAGATCGAAGCCGAGATCCGCGCCCAGCTCCAGTCCCAGGCTCAACCGCAGGTCAATGTGCCCAGCTCGCTCAATGGTGCCAGGTCCGTCGCGCCGCGCTCCGCGCCCGCATGGACCGGCCCCACCGATCTCGGAAACATCCTCGGAAATCGATAAGGAGCCATCATGGCAGAGACCACCGCGCGCTCGGGCTTGACCCCGCAGCAATGGGACGACGAGTTCTTCACCGAATACGTCCGTCAGAACCGTTTCGCCCGCTACATGGGCACCGACGAGTTCAGCATGATCCACGCGAAGGACGATCTGACCCGCAAGCCGGGCGACAAGATCACCTTCGCAGCCGCCCGCTCCCTGGGTGGCGGCGTCACCGGCAATCAGGTGCTGGAGGGCAACGAATCGGAACTGGACACCCGCTCCAAGACCGTGACCGTGGCCCCGCTGCGCAACGCCGTCGTCGTCACGGAGTGGGACGAGCAGAAGTCCGCGATCGACCTGCGCAACGCCGGCCGCTCGGCCCTGAAGGTGTGGGCCATGGAGCGCATGCGCGAAGACGTCATCGGCGCCTTCAAGAGCGTCCCCAACGCCGCCGGCGTGATGGTGTCGTGGGAAACCGCGACCGCCGCCGAGCGCAACGCCTGGATGGTGGCCAACGCCGATCGCGTGCAGTTCGGCATCGACGTTGCCAACGCCTCGTCCGGCGTCGTGGCGACCGCGCTGGCCACGATCGACAACACCAACGACAAGCTGTCGGCGGCGATGATCACCAAGGCCAAGCGCCGCGCCCAGACTGCGCGGCCGCGCATGCAGCCGATCCGCGTGGGCCCCGGCGACCAGGAGTGGTACGTCCTATTCTGCAACCCGATGTCTTTCCGTGACCTGCAGAACGACACGACCATCGCGCAGGCCAACCGTGACGCGCGCGTGCGCGGCCTGGACAACCCGATCTTCACCGGCGACTCGCTGGTGTACGACGGCGTGAT
>JACCDR012609527.1_pt1 | contig 10059 bp, 10 predicted proteins | sample 7446431 | NCBI WGS metagenome assembly JACCDR01 (sample SAMN15323443, study PRJNA562643) | freshwater metagenome | isolation source: river surface water | place: USA:Blue River Watershed | collected 2017-08-17 | reverse complement strand
GGATGAATGCCTGAAGCTGAATTTACTAACTGACTAACTGTTCCAGACGGTTTGACCGTGGTAATAGCAGTAGATCTTGGAATTCCAAGATATTCTGACCATGTCTGGTTTACCTCGTTCGATTTCTCTCTCAGTTTAGATAACAATACTGGTAACCTATCATCGTTAGTGTGGGTTATTTTGTTATCCATTATCCCTGTTAAAGAAACACCCAGTAAACGTTCTTCAGCACAATTAGCCGACCACATTTTATTCACAAATTTGAAATCTACCAAAGTTGATTGCCATGTTCCTAATATAGTAGCCACTTCAATTTTTCTAAGTAAGTCCTCTTCTGTATCGTCTTGTCTGACTACAACTTCAGATAAATTACAAAGTTGTTTGTCTCTTAAGATGATCTCACAACAGTTTCCGGTGATACAATGCGATAATTGAAAACAATGAGTGGAATCTGCTACAGAAATATCCCACACATCTTCATATATCTCTGTTTCTTCAACACCATTAATTCTTATTTTATTATCTTCCAAACCATTAGACAAATATTCATCAGAAATTATTGTTTCTATCAATCGTTGTTTAGTAGTATGACTAAGTTTAAATAACGAAGAAAAATGTTTCTTTGATTCAAAATGCATTATAGATAATTGATAACCTTCCTTAGCACTTTGTATTTTGTTACCATTGATAAATTTACCTACTGAACTTTCTGAATTTCTTTTTTTAATAGAGGATTTAATACCATAAAAACCAAGTAATTCCGATACATCATCAATTAATTTTTTATTGGATGATGTTAAACCGATTTCATAACTTTTATTAGCTTTGTGACAAACATGTCCGTCAGAGGAAAATAACCCGTCTATTAATCCTTTTCTAAAATCTTCAGAACAGTCTGTCCATGATTTAGTTGGAATACCGCCAACTTTATGTTGAAACCCTACAGAAGAAAACATATCTCTGAGTTTCTGGTTATTTACATTAATTTCGTTTTTATTTTCTAAAGATCCCTCCCACCCATACCTCTGAAGTTCGTTTGTGATTATGTTTTTTATACCAACATTTTCTTTTTCACCGTAAACACAAAACCCGATCTGTGCTCCAGTTTCACGTTCTGTAAACCAGCCATCACCAAGATTCCATCCAACAAGAAACCCATCACCATAAGTACCCAAAGAACCGTTTGTTAGCTTGTCGGTTTTGATAATTGGTAGGTATTGTCCAATTTTTAAATCAGGGGATGTTACCTTTTTTATAGACCCGTCTTTTTGGAGAACTGGCCATTGATGTTCTGATGTAGCATAATATTCGTGTCCACCCTTCAAAGAAATTTTAATCAGTTGTTTGTCTCTACCAGATAGCCAACACTTGGCTTTACTAATTTCTCCATTTAAATTTCTTACAAAAAATTCTTTGCCTTCTAAACTCTCTATTGGAAATACACCGTCGGTTGTCCAAACTTTGGTTCCAGCCCTCAATGAAGGGTTGGTACCGTATTCAAAATCCTTGGAACGTTTACCATATTTTTCAACTTGTTTTTGGCTAGCCTTACGATTAAAGACACCACGTTCGCCAGACTTAGACTCATATAGGCTAAGCCATTCTTTCATGAAAATTCCAATTTCTGGTTTGTCTGTATAAGTAGCAGAGTTGTTAGCTAGTCCACGTTGTGGGTTTTGTTCCCACCATTGTCCTGATTTGGCCCCTCTCATTCTGTCGTCTGATAAATTAGACAAGGATATTAATGCTGAACGTCTTACAGAGCCTACCACTACAACTTCAGCAATTTTGCAAACGATATCATGACATTCAAGGGATGTTAACCTTCTGCCCACCGCCCCTTTAAAAACTTGAGTAGCGAATTTAAAGCATTCTTCTAAAGGTCCAGGGCCGGTAGCTCTTCCTCCAAATGTTTTTAGAGGAGAACCTGCTGGTCTAATTCTAGATAGATCATACTTGGCTATTTGACCAGCGTAAAGGAGATGGATAAACTCATTAAGAGCTTTAGACCAACCTGCTCGACTATCACTAACAACAATTGTTGAATCAGTGTCGATTAACTCTTCTGGGACCTCTGGTAACTTGTTAACAAACTGACGTTCGACTGAGAAACCCACCCCAGTTCCGCACATCAAAATGTACAAAATTTCAGAAAATGCTTTTGGTGTGTCAATTGTCGTGTACGAACAATTATATCCAGCCATGTTTTCACGACGAAGTGCCTCTCCAGCCGTCATCAGACATCTCATTGAAGGCATAACTTCCAGAGATACAATGCTTTCGTATATTTTATTTCGTAAAGAATCTGGAACTGTGCAATTATGATTGGCTTTTAAATGAGTAATGAAGAACGATAAGTAACGTGCAACTGTTTCGTTCCACGATTCTCTTCTTTTTTCATCAGCAAGCCACCTTGAATACCTGCTAATATGTATGTATTGTTGGTACACGGTTGGTAAATCTTGAGAATTCTTGGCTTCAAATTCATGACTAAAAGACACATTAACAGTTTCCATGAGATAAATCTAAAAGTTAAAAAGGTTTTGATAAAGAAATAACTAAACGAGACAGTTTTATCATGTTATAACGACAACGTTATTTATCGCTTGTTCTATATTATAACACACATATCATAACAATAAAATCATTGATTTATTAGTAACACGAACGTACTACATTAAGAATGTGTTGCTGAAATTCGTTTAGCTATTTCCAACATAGCTAAAAAATCACCTTCTGGCCATTTTATAAAACATTCTTTTTGAAATTTACTGAGTTTGGAATACACCTGCAAAATAAAAACAACATCTTCCATTGAAAGAAAACACTCTTTAACTTTAACCACACCGGAACTTACATAACCTTGAAATTCAGTTATCCAATTGGTTGGTTTGTAAAACGTTAAATAATCCCAAAATGCTTCTTGAGGAATGTAGTGCGCAATTGATAATGCTCTAATTAGACGAACCGGTGATATTTCAAGTTTGTATTTGCAATCATAAACTATTACTGTGTTGTCATCGTCTGAAAAATCTAAAGCAATAGAAGCACCAAAAGGACATGAACAATGGAGTCCCAGTCTTATAAGATGACTTTCTATAGTTTCGTCAAAAGATATAAAATTCGAGAAATGGTCTAGCTTAGCCCCGTCAAATCCTAAATCAACCAATTCATGCAAAATGTCCTCATCAGAAGCTGAATTAGCACGAAACGAACAAGGGATTTGGTTTTTGAAATTGACTAGTGCCCCACAATTTAGTTTATTCCATCCGTCATAAACATTGAACCTATTTGCTGAATTAAGGTTCTTAAATTTCTTATCATTTTCTGATTGGTTACAAACAGGTATTGTCAATTCACTATTGTGAGTTGTTTCATTCATACTGAGGCCTCTTTTGTTAATAAAGTTTGACTACCGCTTTTAGCGTTCAAGCCTTACTATACCACCAATAGAGAATTTTGTCAATATATCTTTTTTGTACTTTCAAACTATCTAGAATAGTTTTCTGTAACATAACTGTCTAGCAGGTTCTCGAAGTTAGGTTCTTTGCTAGCTTCTATGAGAATATCAGCAATTTTTGATATGTCTGTTCCATATCTAGCTGCTAAAGATTCCAACTGTCCAAAATTTGAAGGTGTGAACCTAAAAAGCCGAGTTTTGCTTTTGGTTTCTTTCTTCATAATCGTTGGAGGCAAACTAGGTCTTGAAGACTTAGATTTTTGATTAGATGTTTCAGTCATGTTCTTTTCCATATTGTTTTTAGTGTTATTCATAATGTATTCCTATTTATAATATCGTACAATCTGTTTTGGCTACTTGTTCAGTATAAATGTTGCCAACAACCAAAATTCCTTTTTTACCTCCGAATCTATAATGTGGCTTCCATTTTGGCTTGTTATCGATCGGGTTGAGTATGAAGTTATTCTTCACAGAACACCATTCAACAGCACACATTGATGACCCGTGTTGATGTTTAACTGATACAATATCTCCTTGAAAGATCATTTTTCCATTTTTATCACAAAAACCAACAGACTGCATTAAACAAGAATTTTCTAAAGATGCAGACGTTATTTCGTTTTCTTCGTTTTTATATCTAATATCAACTATAGAACCGTCGTTGGCCCATAATATAGCAATCACTTTGTAGATACGATTACCTTCTAATACTCTATATTTAACATTCGGGAGGCAGACCATAACAAAACTATATCATATTACCAGCATGAAAACAATTTTTTATCCACATCACATCTTTTCCATACTGAAAGCCTCATTTTGGCCGACATACCTTTATATATATTATCATTTATAATACTATTATAATCATCAATATTGTTTAAAACCATATCGTTAATATCTTTCTCTTGTACTGTATCCGGCCAAATACATATCTTATACCCCATATCTATAGACTTTATCATGGACTGTATAATCTGTGGATTTCTGCGTTCGTTATCGAAAATCAGGGTGCAGTCTTCACATTGTTTTTTTATTCCATGAGATTCCAAGTACGATTGTAAATGATATAAACCAGAGCTACACATAGCCAAGCAATTATCTAAAAATAATGAATCTATAGGACCTTCGACAACCTTTATATCATGTTCTGGGTTTAGTCTTTCCAGTCCATATAATATCGGTAGTTCACCGGACACTCTGTTGATCTTATATCTAATGCCTTTATTTGGTGGTAATATTCTGGCCTGAGCAGCAAACATACTACCAGAAAGGTCATAAAACGGAAACATTATCCTTGGTTCTTGTTTAAATTGTGTCTTTTTACAAACCTTTTCAAAGTCCATAGTATAGTATATTTTTGACCAGTACTGTTCTGGTATCTTTCTTTCTGTTATATATCTGATAGCTGCATGATCTTTTTCAAGACAAGACAAAGGTATTGAACCTGATGGTACCTCGTTTTTGGTTTTGTAGGGCCTTCTTTTTAGCCCCAAATCGTTCAAAAAGGTCATATCTTCATCAACATTTTCATAATGTTCTGAACGTTTCTTAGGCATCTCTTTGTAGTTCATGATTAAAAGCTGTTTGAAAAGCTCTTGATCTACTTTATCTAGGAAACCCAGAAAGGACGACGAAAACTGACAATTTCTACATGAGAACATTAGTCCCCCGTCTCCTTCAAATATACATCCTCGTGATTTTTTAGAACTTTTCTTAGAATCCCCACATATAGGACATCTAAAGTTCCATTTGTTATTTCCTATCTTTTTAAAGTTGTCAAGTCTATAAGATATAAGTGGGATAATTTGTAGGTCATTATATAACGAAGACACTTGTTTACTTTTTTAAAAACTCTTTCAGACTTTTTGAGCCTTCAAGAGTGTATCTTTTCAGTAATTCTTCGTCGTCCTTCCATTTGATAACAGGTTCTGGCATAGCAATCTCCCCAGACCCAGCTGAGTTAGTGGCTATGTCTTCTTTACACGAAGAATCACCACTATTAAGTATAACACCGTTGCGTATTCTAGCCATAGTAATAGTATTTATAATGAAAGAAGTCTATTATACAATTTATTATCGATACCTATCTCAGAAGACACAATATTCTTCTTCAGACCAGTCACTACATCAGGCATAAGACTAAGATATATCAAAAATGTTTTTAACACCAACCAATGTTTATCTGGTATCTTAAAGAACAAAATCCTAGTAGCATTCTCTGGTCCAAATACATTAGATAAGGTTATGATACAATTTAACAACAGCCTATCTTTGGTTTCTCTTTTGTGTGAATATTCTGATATCAGACGTTTTATATATGTGACATTTTTTAGGTCTCTTTCTAGGTCTTCTATGCTTGCTGTACTGTCATTATTGGTTACATAATGCTTAGCACAATATAACTTAAAATTCGATTTAGTTAATATTTCCACATTATAAAACCATAAACGACTATGCTGTCACTTCCGCTTCTCCAGCTTCAGAAGCTAGCTCATCAGAAATTTCAACATCAGCAGCAACACTGTTGTTACCATGGTCAACGATATCTCCATCAATGTCTTGTCCTTCAATGAACAAGGTTGTTGGGGCCGTAATGCCTCCTGTCAAGGTTGCACTAGCGAATGACCCACTTGATAATGTTTCGGTAGTAGCAATTGAGTTACCGGCTGACCCAGTATCAATTGCAGTTACGTTCATAGTGTCGCCACTTCCAGCAGAAGCTTCAACAGTAGGATGAGCTGTGGTAGCAGCAGCGTACAATGTACCAGCACCAGCATCAAGGTTGATAGCAGCTATCAGGTTATCTATTGTATTAGTAGCAGCAGCACCTATCTTCACATTACCATTTACGTTAGTTAAAGTGTCTTGGAATGTATAAACCTTAGTACCGATTGTAACAGTCTGTCCATTAGTTGCGTTTCCAGATAATGTCAGAATACCAGAGGCTGCGGTATCTGTAGGGACTACGGCAGCAGTAGAATTGTCACTTTGTTTATTAAACACGACCTCGGTAACATCAGACTGAGCTGCAGCGTACAAGGTTAAATCAGCAGAGTCAGTAGTTAAGACGATCGATGCTCCAGCAGTAACATCAACAGCTTCGGTCATGGTTACAGTCACAGTAATGTTATCACCTTGTGTGTATGCTGACTCGTCAAGTTCGACTGATTCAACAGACCCAGGAGGGATTACTAAACTTGTAACTGCACCAGCCACCGGAGCAGAAATTGCACGAGAGCTAGAAGTAGCAGCAGCACCACCAGCCAAGGTAGAAGCTCCCCACGACCCGTTGGCTAAAGTATCAGTAGTAGAAAGAGAGTTTCCTGCTGTACCTGCAGTTTTAGCTGTAACAACTAACGTTGCGTCGATACCAGAAGCTGTCACTGTAGAATGAACTGTGGTAGCAGCAGCATATAAAGTACCAGCACCAGCACCAAGGTTGATAGCTGCTGCCAAGTTATCCAAGCAAAGTTCTTTAGTAGCACCAATAAGAACATAACCATCAGTGTTTGTTAAAGTAGTTTTAAACGTGTACGTTTTGCTATCAATAACCACGGTTTCGTTGTTGCTAGGAACATCTGTAAGAGTAAGAGTACCAGAGGCTGCTACTGCACCAATAGCATCAGTAATGGTTCCACCGATGGTTTGCGCTTCTACGGTATAGGTATCAGCTCTGTCCGGAATTACCTCTTGTGTGGTACCATCACCGTTTTGTTTGTTATAAACCACTTCTTGAACGTTAGACTGGGCAGCAGCTTTTAACGTAATATTTCCACCTTCTGATGTAACTACTAAAGTGGAACCAGCACCAACAGTGACGCGTTCGTTAAAATATACAGTTGCTGTTAAATTTTCTCCTCTTTCGTCTCCTCCTGAGAACATTATTTTAATAATGTTTGATGCTCCTGCTTTTGACACCAAGTTACTGATAGCTACTAAAAGTTCTCCAGTATCTGGATGTTCCCAACCACGTTTGGTTGCGACTGGTTTCTTATTTCCTAGGTATGCTAACAGTGGTGGATTATCTAAATTCCATTGGCTCATTGTGGGTCTCCTTAAATTTGTTATGACCAGTCTAGTCTGGCAGAATTATTTATATAGAATATTTATTTGGTCTTATGCAACGGGTATACTACAGCGTCTATCAAGTATTTACCCCTGTCTTTTCCATACTGTTTTTGGCTTGATCTTACTGATTCCATCCATTTGTTGTAGGCTTCAGAAAATTTTCGTTTGGCATATGTTGAAGCCATATTTCTGGATTTATGTTTGTATTCTTGAAACTCTTTGAAAACCTTTTTTAATTTTCGGTATGACTTGACTTCTTCGTTTGTCATTCCTTTTAACAAAGATTCCAATAAAACGAACTTTTTAAAATCGATCATCTGATATCCCTTCTATATAGTTATGAGCTAGGTCAATAATTTTAGTAATACAAGAAACAACCCTTACTACCCTGATATGCGAACAACCACTGTATACCTTACTTAAAAACCTATGATGGCCGTCAAGAAGATAACCCTCGTCAGAAATAATAAACTGAGCATTTTCATCTTGGACATGTCCATTAGACATTTTATATATAATCTTGCTCACTTTATCAAGATTGATGTTCTTTTGAGTTAACGAAACCATTCCAACAGGGAACTTATCGTCGTAATACACCGGTATGTTGTTATTTTTAACGTATTGTACAAAACTATGAACATAATCATCTGGTATTTGTGGCATTTCTGAACGACAGATGCCCATATTATCATGACATATAAGGGAATTTTCTTCCGTGTTTTCCATAAACACGGTTATTTAGTAATTAGTTACTATTATATCGGTTGACCTACCTCTGTTTACGCTTCTATTTGCACTTACAATAGCAAGGTTATATCCTTTATATAACCCTATAGTTGTAGAAGTGTTTGAATTGGATAACATGAACTTGACCCCCATTTCATTAAGTGTTGAACACATATTTGCCAGTCTGATATGCTGTTCTAGGTTGAATCCCAACGGGGTATAAGAAGTAAATTTTGACGTTTCTGATGTTGGGAAATAAGGAGGGTCTAAGTATACGAAGTCATCTTTTTTAACAAACGATAGTATGTTTTCAAAGTCAGAGCATTCAACAACCCCTACCGATTCATTAAGCAGGTTACTACAAAGCAGTAAATTATTTTTATCAAGTATTTTTGGGTTGGTATAGTTACCAAAAGGAACATTAAACTGGTTCTTAGAATTTACCCTATAAAGCCCATTATAACATGTTTTATTGAGATAAATTGTTCTCGCTGCTTTGAATATATCATTATGATTATTAAAACTTTTCAATCTGTCGAAAGACCTAATATAAGAATAGAACTGTTTATTAAATTCTTGATCTCCTACTTTGTAAGGGAACATTTCTGACAATGTTTCTATTAGGTCATCAACATCTTTTTTAATGACCTCATAACAATTGATTACCTCATGGTTACGGTCACCAATATAATACTTTTTGGGTTTGACTGCAAAAAATAATGCTCCACCACCAACAAAAGGTTCATAATACGTTGAATAAGACTTAGGAACTCTTTCTAACAAATGATGCAAAATTCCTCGTTTACCTCCAAGGTATTTTAAAAACGGAGAGGCTTCTTTAGTTGACATATTTACCTCTTCCATAAAACTTAACTAGCTGGTCATTGATTTTCTTTTTGGTTAGTTTTTCACTTTTGAACTGTGATTTATCAAAAGACGGGATATCGTCTTCTTTCGATTCCCCATTTTGGTTTTCATCTTCCATTGATAAATCTGGTTGACCATCTTCCGAAATATCGTATAAACGTTGTTTTGATCTGTCAACCCCGACAACAAACTGAGTATGGGACATTACGTCATCATATCTATTTTTCAGTTGTTTAATTCTAATAGTTGATTTGTCACCAGTAGGTATTAAAACCACAAACAGGTCGGCCTGCCTAGACACACCCATACTATCAGATGAGTGTTCAAGTCCAATGTCCTTGGTTTTCATCCCTTCTCTGTTAATTTGATGTGCTGATATTACTGGAACATTCATTTCGGCAGCAAACCCACGAACTTCTTCCGCTACCATTCCAACATAAGCATAAGTGCTAGTAGCTTTGGCACCACGTTCTACGTGGCAAGATGCCGTAATTCCCAAATAATCAATAATGACAACGTCTGGAATGAACCCTTTTTTAAATTTTAAATCGTTCATGAAAGATCTGAAGTTATCAACCGACGGAGCAGACGATGGATACTGTTTCACTTTTAATTTTCCAGTAGTTTTTGATTGAATGGTATTAACCCTGTCCAAAAAGTCATCTTTATGAAGACGTTTCAGCATTTTCATTGGAATATCTAAAAGGTTAGCATCGATTCTTTTCGTGATTTCCCACCATGGCATTTCCATACTGAAATAAAGGACATTCTTCCCTTGTAACAGCACTGATGCAGCCATATGACACATTGCCATTGTTTTACCACCGCCAGGACCTGCCATAAAAATGTTTAAGGTTTGTCTACCCATACCACCGTCAGTTATTTTGTCGAAGTATTCAAGACCAAAAGGTATCTTGTATTCTTTGTTGGTGTAT
>JACCDR010846188.1_pt1 | contig 10059 bp, 18 predicted proteins | sample 7446431 | NCBI WGS metagenome assembly JACCDR01 (sample SAMN15323443, study PRJNA562643) | freshwater metagenome | isolation source: river surface water | place: USA:Blue River Watershed | collected 2017-08-17 | reverse complement strand
GCTGTAGAACGCAGTAACCATTGCCTTCTGCGTCCCGGCTCATGAGCACCGGGCTATCTTGCGGCAGCGTTTGAAGCAACGTAATGAGTTCTTTGACCTTCATGGTTAGAGTCTAACCCAGATTTTCTTCCTTTTCAAGCAGGATTTGAATCCTATCTCTCCATACAGAAGGTAACACAGACTCGTCATGAACGACGATTAGATCGTGATTCTTAATGACCCAACCCTGAGCAAGAAGTTCTTGAACCCGAGGGATTTCTTCTAAGCGGATTGTGATGGTTTTATACATAGCTTAGTTCTTAGAATCTAACTCTGGTTTTCTACCTTTTCAAGCGAAATAACATCCACCACCTTAGCAGACACAATACCAAATACTTCAACACCTCTAGCAGTAACTACTAATGCTCCACCGTGCATTAAGTCTTGATCGAGATTGAGCACTGTGGTAGGATCGACGTATGTCCAGTCACGGACACTTATCTCGATTGTGAAACGTGCCTTTTTGGTAGCTTCGCTCATTTTAGTTTTATATTGCGACTTCCGCCGCCCACACACTTACACTTTATCCTCTAACCTTCCCCTCGTCAAGGGCTTTAGCCCTAGATTCTTGTGGCCGCCTTAGTCACTAAATAACCAGCACGCCACTCGTGCCATTCCCAACTACCTACCATGAAGGGATTGGTGGTTATGGTGTGTTTTTGCTTGAAAGCAATTTCTCCTAATTCAAAAGGAGTATAAGCTTTAAATGGCATCTTTAATCCAGCTTAATACATCCTGTAGAACGTCAACCTGGGCATCGCTTCTGTCGTTGAGGTAACTAGAATCATAAGGATTATAAGAAGACCGTATCTCACGAATACGTTCTTTGATATGATCTTTGATTCGTTCTACTATGGGGGTTTCTGATTGTTCTGTCATTTTAAGCTATAAAGCCCCATCCATGAAGGGACATTAAAACCATAAGTGCGAGAACTACAATAAGGAAAATTCTATAGCTTAAAAATCCTAGAAGTATCAGGATTTCCCTTACTTGTATTTTCGTCTCAGCCATTGCGTCCATTCTAGAGCAACGTTAGCCCCTAATAGAAGCCACCCGGAACACATGAAAAATTTGTCAAGGCTGGCGTTTCCAGTCCAGGGCACAAACGTCAGATAGAGCGTGCTAATAAATTGGAGTGTCAGTAGTGCCATGCTGTTATGATAGCTTGAAAATGAAGAGTTGTCAAGTTGGAAAAAGAACTTGACTAGGGAGGAGGTTTGGTGTACTATAGACTCACTGCGTTCGTCTTAAAACGCATAGGTTGTGGCCTGACAAACCACAAATAGGACAAGATGAGCATGGTCGGTGTTCTTACGCTTTAAAGCGTAAAATCGTGTTCTAGCCTTGACAATTCGTGTATTTCGACGTATAATATAGTAAATCGCGGGATAGTCCAACCTGGCACGACGCCTCCCTCATAAGGAGGAGACTGTGAGTTCGAATCCCACTCCCGCTACCAAATAACCGTATCACACCCATGAGCCCGACTGATACGGTTTGTTGTGTGGGCTTAAAAAGAAGGGACAAAGCCCTCTCTTTCCAGAAAATGAGAGAGGCCACAAAACCCTAGCCGTGCTGGAACGGAAGCGGTGCCATATATAACATCGCCCCACCAAGGGACCGGAGCGAAAGCTCCGGTTCTTTTTTACTTGAAAGGTAAGGATATGGAACGCTTCTGGAATAAGGTACAAAAGTTACCGGGTGTCGATGCTTGCTGGATTTGGATAGCAGGAAAAGATCGATATGGTTATGGTCAATTTAAACTTGATGGCAAAGTCTTAAGAGCACATCAAGTAAGCTGGAAAATTGAGAAGGGTGAGTGGGCTCCTTACTTATGTCACACTTGTGACAATCGAGCCTGTGTGAATCCTGCTCATTTGTACCCGGGCAACTCTACCACAAACAAGAGAGATCAGGTATTGCGTGGCAGAGGATGGGCTGTAAAATATCCTGACCATCTAATACGGCGAGTACGTCGCGAGTATTTCGTTGGGCTTTCAAGCTATAAAATAGCTGCTAAGTATAGCATACCAAAAGAGACCGTAAAGTCCATTCTTAATGGAGATATACGTAAGCATGCTGGAGGTCCAATTCGAGACCGGGGTACTAGATACTTGACTAATGCCTACGGAACAGGAAGGACCGGGGTCAAATCTAGATCGGCAAAATTGCCGAATACCTAAATTATTCGGCTTTAAAACCGAATTTCAGAAGCAAGAAAAAATCTCCTTACTATGCGGTTTTCCTAAAATCTCAGGTACATGGCTTCCGCCCTTACTATACCCGATTGCGGCGAAATGGACGGGCGAGGGAGTCGAACCCCCGCCTGGGATCGCTTTGTTATGCCGTCACGCTCGGCCCATTCAAGCCCGACCGTCGCTGTTCTCTACTACGTCTCAATCTTATCCCATTTCAAGCGACCTGTCCAGATATTTCTTTTTTCGATTTTGCCTTGCCTTATGCGTAGCATGTGCTAATGTTTGGCATCGCTCGAAAAGAGCATAACCAACAACAGCCGTGCGAAACCGCACGACTAACTACAATGTCCGAAACGCAAGAAAAACAACGTGGCCGTGGTCGTCCTTCCAACTTCCCCGGTGTCAAGACCGTCACCCGTCTTTACAAGCTGCCTGCCGAAACGGTCGAGATGATCGAGAAGCTGGCCGAGCAGCGTGAACTGCCCCTGGGCGTCATTCTGGACACCATGGTCCGGAGGGCGTTCAACGATGCCACGCGGAAGCGTGGCAAGGCGAAGGAAGCCGCGACGGCTTCTGCTTGACAATCGAACCGCTACAGGATATTCTGTAGCAACGTGCTGGCCACGTAAAAATGCCAGCTACCTTAGCATCGGCACGAAGGGCGGGTAGCAGGAAAACACGGTGCGAAGAGTTTTCTAGGGCCGGTCCATGGACCGGCCCTTTTCTTTTACCCGATTGTGCTGGACTTCTCACGATCGGCGGGCTATCATTAGGCACAATCGGGTGAGCAATAGGGCTCGCCCCAAATGGAAGAGAATTATGACGAAAGCAAAAATCAAGGGGTTTTTCAACCCGCTGCAAGCTGGTGATACGTTCAAGGGGCTGAACAGCTCGATCAATGGGACGGTTGCTAGCCGTGTTCATAGCAATCTTTTCGAGTTCCTCAAGGACGCGGGAAGAGACTACTTCGTGAAAAAGGTTCCGGTCGGCGTGCTGGATCCTACTGGTGCAATCGACGGAAACGGTCTCGTGGTCCCCGGCTGGATCGAAGTGGAAAATCAATTCCACATCGTCCGGAGCAATGACAATCGGGTCGTTTCGCCCCATACCGTGACGGAGAGCTACGCCCCGCTTTCCCTCATGGACATGGCGGAAGAACTGCAACCCTGGTGCGATCAAGGCTGGTGCTCGCCCGATGGCGTCTATTCGGCCAAGGACGAGAGCCTGGAAGTTCTTTCCATGCGACTCGACGCGGGTGGCATCGAATTCCCTGGCAAGGAAAAGTTTCACCACTACGTGGTCTGGGAAAACACGCACGCGACGGGTGGCAAGGGTAAGGGCAAAATCATTTCGTGGCGGATTGTGTGTGCCAACACTTTCGCCGCTGCAATTTCTGCCCGAAGCGATTTCCAGATCACGCACCGCGTGGCCAAGGGTTCGCCCGAGAAGCAGCAGGAAATCATGGTCGAACGGGTCAAGAAAGCGGTTGCCGCCTGGTCGCAAGTCAAGGAATACTTTGCTCGGATGGCCGAGAAAATCGGACTCTGGCAAGGGATTTCAATGACGAAAGATCAGGCTGTCAAATTGAGCAATAGCTTGGTCGGGATCGACAACGAGGAAGACGCTCCCACGCGGTCCGTCAACAAGCGGGACGCTATCGTGGAAGCGTTCAACATGCCTGCGGCCGGGACGGAAGGCCGGACAGCGTGGGACTGGATCAACGCAGTCACTTTCGTGAATTCCTCGCCCATGGCTGATATCAACAAGAAAAGCAAAGTGGACGTGACCGACCGCCTGGTCCGTACCACGACCGTCAACGGTACTGGCTTCAAGCAGGAAGCGGAAGCGGAAAAGATCCTGGCCGACTTCATCGGCTAGGGTATCATAGTCCGGGGCGAGCAATCGCCCCGGACTGATTCCCTCTAGCACCGGAGGTGCCGTGCAATTTATTCCGTTCGGGTATAATCATGACGACGATGAGGTATGGGAAGAACCTGTAAGACTTCTAAAGGTTTTCGCGATTTTTGCTACAATCGTGACAATTGTATGGGGGTTAGGTTCTATCGTGATTGCTGCTAAGGATCCGATCCCTCGATGGGGGATGGTGGATAAAGACGACTGAACAGCGGAAGGGCCTAAAAGGCCCTTCCGCTATTTCTGGAAGCATCGAAAAAGCTTCTTAACAGAATCTTTTTCGGGGGCGTCTGCACCTGCCAAAACGGCAGCCGCCTGCCAGACTGGCAGGAAACTCAATAATCCGCCCACTATCCTACGCTACTATCCTACCTTATGCTAGGCAAGCAGTCAAGCTCGAAAACATAAGATTTACACACGACACCGGAGGTGTCGTGTAAAACGGGTCGCTACGCTGCATTAGCTCGCTTTGGAGCGAAGATCTCGACCCCCTTGCGTAGGGTTTAGTCAGGGGCGGGCAAGGCCCGCCCCTGGATGATACTAGAACGTTTACAGCTAAGCGGATTTCCCTTGACTATCCGCCACAATCGGGTACGATTAGGGCATGAAACGATATACGTACCGATGGATCCATCTTCCGACAGGAGCGACCGGTACTCGAACTGCAATCTTTTCAAGCGAGAAAGTTTTTCTTGCTTGTTTGGATGCGTGGAACACTGGGTTGGGAACGTTAGACTGGAAATTTCTTTCCACCGATCGGCCCGACCCGCAAGATCATACTGACGAAGATGAGAGAATTATTTTCGCGGGGCCTTATTACTTGCTTAGTGCTTAGCACTAGGATATACTCTAAGCATGAAGGTAAGCGAACTCGTGGCCCTGGTCGGTGGTCTCTCCGAACCCTCGAAGATGCCGGGCTATGCGTACGGGATTCCCGCTCAGAAATGCATTCTCGGGTCGATCCTGGCCAAGAAAAAAGGGTCGGTCTGCAATTCGTGCTATGCCCTCAAGGGTATGTACGTTTTTCCGGTTGTGAAGGCTGCCCAAGCCCGTCGGCTGGAATCGATTTCCCGTCCGGAATGGGTTTCGTGGATGGCCGAACTGATCGGAAAGAAGTACGCTCGCAAGGTGGGCGACGAAAGAGTTTTCCGGTGGCACGATTCGGGCGATCTGCAAAGCGTTTCCCACCTTGCGAAGATCGTGGAGATTGCGAAACTTCTTCCTGATATCCGATTCTGGCTCCCTACTCGCGAGCGAAAAATTGTCGCTCAATGGGTCCTGGAAAACGGTTCCTTCCCGAGCAATCTCGTGGTAAGGATTTCCATGCAAATGGTCGGGCAGGAAGCCATTGGCGGTCCGCAAGCTTTTCCGCAATCGACGGTAGGGGCGGAAAAAGGCTACCACTGCCCTGCCCGTAGTCAAGGAAATTCTTGCGGGGATTGTCGGGCCTGTTGGAATCCTAACGTAAAATCGGTGGACTATCCGTTGCACTAACTGTGCAACGGTGGTATAATTCAAGCATGAAAAGGCAATGGATTGTCCTGGAAACTCCCTGTTTTCCCTGTTCCTGGAAAGTAACTTTTTTCTGGAATGGCATGGATTACGGAGACAACTGGTACAGTAATTTCTTCCGTACAAAAGAGGAAGCCGAAATAGAGGCCGCGAAACGCAATATCGAGCGTCCGCTCAATTTTTGAGCTAATAGGCCGCTACGCGGCCTGAAACGGCCCTCCCCGCCGAGCGGGCGAAATCGTCATAGCTTAGCTACGCAGTCGCGAGCAAGCTCGCTCCTAGGGCAGCGTATGCGTTATCTGTTTTCCGCTTGCTTTCTAGCCAAACGAGGGTATCTTAGAGCATGAAGTCAATCGGCTGGAACGTCTACCGCAAGGGTCGCCTGATCGATATCGTTTTCTTCGATGCGGATTGCGACGCGGATTATGTGCGTCGCTCCCTGATCGACCACGACGGTTACCCGCCCGATATCGTGGTGCGAAGATGACCCTACAACGCTTTATTTTCGAGCTGCCTGACGGTACCGTAGTGGGCGAGCATACGGTAAGGGATATCGGCGATGAAATGGAAGAAAACCATTCTGCCGGAACGATTATCGTTCTGGCAGGAAAACGATTCCAGATAATCGGCCATCGTGCCCCAACACTAGCCCACGATAAAGACCCTTGGGCAAGGATCCTCATTGTGTGGCCCCACACTGCCTAGGCTCGCCTTAGGGAGCACTTCGATTTTTCAGCGTAGCTTAGCTACGCTGATTCCACGAGCCTCGCCCACGAGCGAGCCTAGGCGGTTTCTCAAAATCGTGGGAAAGTGGTTGCCATTTCGAGCCCATTGTGCTATGATATAAGCATGAACGAGAACGAAGAATCGGTACGCGGATGCTCGTGCGGCATGGCCGACTATGGGGCTCCTGGCCACGAGGGCCATCCTGATTTTTTCGATCAGGACGATCACCTCAAAGTGTGCGTCAACACTTTCAAGCCCAAAAAGGAAAAAGATGGTAAAGCGTAGAATCATCCGAGCAGACTCCCTCAATTGGGCCATTCAGGAATGGCAAGAGGGCGGAGGAATTATCGAACGCGGCCGATTCGCCGGGCGGCCGAAGGCCGCCAAGTGGAAAATGCCCGAATCATTCTTCCGGACGCTCGCGGACGCGGCGTCCGATATGATGCACGAGCAAATTGGCGATGTCCCCCAAGGCGAAGCCCTAACGGGTACCCAACTCGCGGAAGCGGTACGCCAAGCCGAGCACAACGTAAAGCTCTATGTCAATACGTTGCTTGCCGGCATGAAAAATGATGTTCTTATTGGCATTCTGCAAGAGCGAGGCTATACTGTTACGGATGGCAAGAAGGGACGAAAAACCCTAGCGGACGACGAGGCTCCGGACAATGACAACGGATGAACTTCTGCGGCAGATTCTCGCTATCCTTCCTGGTGCCAGCATTGACGAAGACTTAGAAGGACAGATCGTAATCTATACGGACAAAAAGGAAGATGCAAGTGGCAACCTCGAAGACTTCGAAACGCAAGAATAAAGCGGCAGAAGCCGCTAAAGCCGGGGCTGCTGGTATGGCCAGGGCCACGTTCGGTCGCAAAACCTCTTTCAAGAATAAGAAGAAAGAGAACGCACGTCGAGCGTGCCGTGGTAATCATGGAAGCGAAGACTAAATTATTTGCCCTCGTGGCAAATGACCCTAGCCACCCTGCTGTATTGGAAACTCTTTCCAGCGTCTTCGCTGTTATCTTTGCCAACAGGGAAAACACGGGCCGATGCATGAAGACCGATCTCGCTACCCTCGTATGTGTCGAAATCATGCTCATAGAACTTGCGAAGACGCTGGAAAGAGGATAAGATAATAGCATGAACACGCAAAGCAAGCTGGTCGCGGACCTGGCCAAAGCCGCCAACCTTTCGACCACGCAACAACTCCTGATCGTTTCCTGGATGCTGGATAATGATCTCCGTCTCTCTTCGGTTGCGGGACCCAAGATGGTGGCCGGTATCCCCGCCACCCTTTTCGAGACGCTCCGTGGTCATTGCCTGGAAGGCAATCGTATCTCGGCTATCAAGGATCTTCGTCAGTGGGCGGTCGATCGTGGGCCTACCCATTCTCTCGGTACGCTCATTGCCGCTAAGCGTTTCATCGACGAACACTTCCCTTATAAAGGGGGTGCTTAGCCAGTAGCTTGAAAAGCTAAAGTCAATTTTTATAGCACGGCCCTTCTGGATTCAAAAAATCCAGAAGGGTCGTTTTTTGCATTACTGTTATATAAATTTCAGGTATGAAACGATTTGCCTTACATACCGGGCTAATGCTCGGTAAAAAATTTCCTGCCATTCCGGCAGCCCAGAGGCTGCCGGAATGGCAGGAAAAGAGTTCTTGCCTGCCAAATTGGCAGATTGTAAAAGATAGGTAATCTACTCGCCTACCCGGCCTCGGCCGGGTATTCTTAGGCATGAACGTCATCTCTCGCGACCGCCTTCTCCTCATGCTGAGCGAGATTCGCGGAGCGTCCTTCGCTACGATCACCACCCGGACGGATGCCCGTCTCCGCAAGACCGGCAATCCTTTCGGGCACGTCGAAAAGATTTCTCGGGTCAACGTCACGCTCGGGTTCCAATACACGTCGGCGGTAAACCGCCAACGTAAGCGGGAAGAAATGACCGCTGATTTCGTGGCCATGCCCCGTCAATGGGGGAAGCGTCACGCGTCCACTCCGCTCCTGATCGAGCACAAGGGAAAATTCTACCTGGAAACCAAGGTCGAGCGTTCCCTGTCGCACGAATACCGTGCCGAAGACGGCACGATTCTCGCGGACGAGCAAGCCCAGCCTTTCCTTCCTTCTCGCGGCTCCTCGCGGCAAGAATTGACGCGAGAAATTCTCGTTCGCGACTACGCAATCGATTCCATCATCGGAATCGCTTTCAATGGCCAGAGCTACATGGTCGCTCCCGCGACCGAGCGGAAAGCCGCGTAGCGAGTCAAGGGCGGGCCGGAAACGGCCCGCCCTGCTAGCTTGCCGAATTGTGCATAGCTAAGCCACAGCCCTCCGGGCTAGTTAGCCTATAAACGAAAATGGGCGGCCCTTATTAGGGGCCGCCCTTATAACTTTCGAGACTAGGGCGGGAACATATATCGCATTAGCTCCGAACCCCTTGCGAATCCCCGTTTGGCCGGTGCTTTACTTCACACCAGGGACGAGGTTATCTCTCGCCTTGCTTCAACGCTCATCGCTCCACAAAGCTGCATAATGATACCACCCGATAGGCAGTATGTCAAGTTCTATTTTTAGTTGCCTTTTCGTGCCGATCGGGTATGATTAGGTGTCCAAGTAGGACGCACGAAAAAGGAAAAGCAACACCATGAGCCGCTATTCGAAAACCGAACCCTTTTCCGACAACATGGAAGACTGGCAGAACGAAGAGTACGACATGGAAGACGATTCCATGGACGGGGACGCAGCGTCCGCCCTCCGGGATGCCGGCTTCGGCACGGACGAAGACTACGGGTCCTTCGGTGGCGAGGACGATTTCCTGGACGGAAGCTACGAAGAGTAGCCCCTTAGGGCCACGGGCCGCAATACGCGGCCCGTGGTCTTGTCCTTACAATTTCAGCGTGGCTTAGCCACGCTGTTTTTGTTTACTCGGTGCAGGGGCCGGAGGGTTTATGGTAAAATATACCCCTCCGGCCCTTACCCCTGGCCGACCAGTCCGTGAAGTGGACCATTCTTGGGTGGTGACCAGGCTGCTCGCAAAATGGCGGGCCGTGAAGCATCTTACTTCGTAAGTGTCTTCGCTCCTACGGCCCGCCGAAAGAACAGCCCGTCTTTCGACGGGCTAGGGCTTTCCTGAGTACCCATTACGGAGTCTGCTCGACTCACTCCAGCGTCCTAGACTTAGCGAGCAAGCTCGCTTGCCCTATGGACCCCATCAGGTTCGGGCTCCTCGCTTGCATGTCGAGCCTTTCGGCCGCACGTTCATCGAGGCTCCATATCATATCCGGCAATAGCCGGATAGGTCGGGCGAAAGCTCGAAAAAGAAAAAGGCTAATCTAATTTGCCTTTCGAGCACGGCCGGGTATACTATGGGCGTTCAACGGATGCGGCCTCGCTGGATCCGAAAGGAAATGGTCAGCGTCGGGGGCCGGAGCATGAAAGGGGAAGCTCCGGGTTGAACACTACCACGAAAGGAAACGACCATGTACTCCGGCCTTCTGCTCCGCTTCGGTCTCGAACAAGCCTACCGCCGTCTCGTCCGCACGTACTGGGCCGATCCCGTCGCTCATACGGCCACGGAACGGTCGCGGGAAGCGTACTACCAGCACAAGAAATTCCTTCGTGAAAGTCTGGGCGACTACATGATGGAAGAACTTTCCAATTGGTACGACAATT
>JACCDR011570608.1_pt1 | contig 10060 bp, 5 predicted proteins | sample 7446431 | NCBI WGS metagenome assembly JACCDR01 (sample SAMN15323443, study PRJNA562643) | freshwater metagenome | isolation source: river surface water | place: USA:Blue River Watershed | collected 2017-08-17 | reverse complement strand
GGCTACGCCGTCCGCGCTATCCTTCCCCGCCCTGAACGGCGGGGCTTGTCGCGCACCTGGTCAGTCCGGTTTGCATGTAAATGCAAACAGGCTCGGTTCAGTGAATTGGGAATCTTCGGCCTTCAGGCCGGAGAGCAGTCAACCTACGTTCCGCTCTGCGCTCCTGCCCGAAATAAGTGTCCGCCAGTGCCTGTTCCTTCGTCTCCCAGCGCCGCACGGACACGACCCTCAAATGCCACACCCGGTAATGCCCATCGAAGACCAGCAGCCAGTTGCGGCGGGTCCAGAGGTCGCGCTTTGGCGGAACGAACTCGATGACCTTGAACATCCGCCAGCCGGCGACATTGGCCGTGCCAAAGTGCGGTATCACGCCACGGAAGCTGTGGCTGCGGGTGATCCAGGCGTAGTGCCGCATGCGGCTGGCGAACCAGATCCACATGGCCACCAACCAGCAGTTGGCCAGGCGCATTCACTTGCCTGCTTGCTCGGCCATGGCGTTCAGCCGGCGCTCGGCAGCCCGTTCGATGGCGAACAGCAGACGGGTGCCCATGTGACCGCTGATCCCAGAACAGGCCGCACACAGGGCCTGCGGATACTCCAGGCCTGAGAGCAGCATGAAGACGCCGACGCCGACGAATCCCGAGGTGAAAACCTCGCCGATCAACTCGACGACGTTGAACACCCGGGTGTGCCCTTGCTTCACCTTGGCCCACCAGTTGACCAGGCCACCCCCGATGGACATGGCGATGGCGAGAATCCAGGTTCCCACGGCCCAGTTTGTCGGGTCTTTCTCAGGCATAGATTACAGCCTCCGAATCAGTACGGAGACCGCTATCGCCAGCGTCGCAATGGCATCCTGGGCCTGTGCCAGGTTGGTGACGTTGGTGGTCACCCACCCTTGTACTTGGGCCGGCGTCATCTGGGAAAGTGCCTTGAGCTTGGCATAAGCCTTGGCATCCGATGCATCCTGGATGTCCTGCAGTGCCTGGGTCGCCGCCGCTTGGCGGGCCGCATTGACCACCCAGGTCGCACCATTCCAGTCGTGGATGTAGCTCGGCCGTTGAGGGACCAGTGAATCTGCATCAGAGGCTTTGTCGCCTTCGTAGTAGCGGCCGCTTTGATCGATGTAGAAGCCCATGCTTACCACCCTCTCTGCACGAAGAATCCGTACTTCCAGTTCGCTGCAGTCAATGCCGTAGTACCGTTGCCGCCGCCCTTGGGAATGCATCGGAATGCCACGCTGGCATTGGTCCCGAAGCCGCAGGACAGCGAGGACCACCAAATGGGGTTCGGATCGTCGTAGGAACCGTTCGCGCTGCTCCATTCGGTCAGCCGGTCACCCACCGCATAGCCGTTGTCCGTGGTGATGCACTCCAGATAGGCGGTAGGCTTTTGCAGGGCCCTAACGCCGAGATTGTGGTTCTGCGAAACCGCAGTGGAGGCGCCCGGCAGCGTCGCCACCAGGCCGCTGTCGTATCGCCCCATCAGGGCATACCATGTGATCGCACTGACCACTCCGGCCGCCACCGTAACCTTGCCGACGAACACCCGATAGACCTGGGAGGCCACGGAGCCGTTACCGGCCTTCATGATCGCTTCCTGGATGTTGTAGGTGTTCTGCCCGTTGGTCGTCGAGTAGGTGCCGCCCCATTGATAGGTCGGCTCCAGCGTTGTGCTGCCGGTGGTCACCGTGCCATCGGCCGCGATGTCGAGGTACAGGTACATCGTACCGTTGGTGCTCAGGCCGGTCCACGACGGGTTGGTGATCGAGCCAGTGCGGTTGGCGTCGCCGCCAGCGGATGCCGTGGCCTTGAGCGTTCCCGATGCGGTGACCGTTGTCGAACCAGTCGCCCCGCCGAACGCCGAGATCCCGGCGGCATCGACCGGGCCGGATAGCACGGTCTGGCGAACCGGCACCGGTTGCGCCACATCCGCGAAGACCAGACTGATCAGCGCACTGATCAAACTCTTCTTCTTCTTGTTGCTGTCGCTGGCATCGGCGATCATGAAATGATCGGCGGTGGCCGGTGAGACGACCGATAATCCATCGACCACCCCATCGGCTAGTTTGGCGGTAGTCACCGAACCATCGGCAAGTTCTGTGCCGAACTGCATCGATACCCATTGATCGGGTGACGGATCGGTATCCGGAACTAGCACCTTGCCAACGTTCGGCGTGCTGATGCTGGTCGAGGCGCTTCCGTCAATGGTGTCTGTGCCGGCCCGGTTGATCGTTATGGCGTTGGCACTGGCATCTGTCTTGCGGAATCCGATGCTCCACGGCTCGCTGAATACCAGGCCAGAAATCTGCGGCAGATTCACGGTCACGGCGCCGGCCGTGCAGTCGATGGCGTAGAGCTTTCCGGCGTCGGCGTTGGTGATGGCAATAGGAGAATCGGCGGCTGTTTTGAAAACCACGTCGTTCCACATGACGGCATCAGCAGCAGCCTGGGCTGCCGTTGCGCTGGCCGAGGCCGATGATGCCGAAGTCGCGGCGTTGCTGGCACTTGTCGCGGCATTACTGGCACTTGTCGCTGCGTTACTCTCGCTCGTAGCGGCGTTTGCCGCCGATGTCGCTGCTGCCGCCGCACTCGCCGCCGCATTGGCGGCCTGGTCCTCGTAGTCGTCCGCCGATACGGTGACATTGCCGTCTGCATCAAAAACCAGTGCCTTGTTCGCCCGCAGTCCGGCTGTCGGCAGTTCGACATCGGTACCACCCGTATCGACTTCTGGGATGGCTATCGATCTGGCAATTACCTCGTCATGCTGCTGCTGGACCATGACCAGCTTGTCGAATTCGTCTTCGTGAATCTCGGCGAAGTAGGCCCCCTGGTTACGCAGGTCGGTATCCTGAGTGGCCCCGACGACGCGGCGGATGGTCAAGCGTTCGGTGCCGTTTCCAAGCGCTGTGACGAGGGTTAGGCTACCTCCGTTGTAGTCGCCTGCACCGGTAAGCGTGTAGCCATTGGCGCCTCCGCCCTCAGTCAGCGTTGTGATCACGCCTGTTGCGATCACGGTTTTCTTGACGACTATCTCGTTGTTGTCGAAGAACCGGAATGTAAAGGTGAAAGGCCCCATCGATCCGGTGCCGATGAAGTTTGCCTTGTTGGTCGTAGTCTGAACGGTCACTTCAGCCCCCAGAAAGTCATGGTATGCCTCGGTTTTTACGACTTTCCGGCGATCATTTCCGCACTGTTTCTAGTCTCTCCGGTCGCTATCGCGCTTGATGAAGAGATAACGGGCATCGAGCGGCGAATTGACATCGGTTTCTCCGGTGGCCAGGTCGAGCAAATAATTCCCCGCCGTGCCAGCCGCATAGCCTGGCATGCCAGTGGCGACGCCAATCGCCTGCAGCGAAGCCGCTGTCTTGTCGCCAACATCAGCGTTGTCACTGCCAAGCTTCTTGGCGGCGGTAATCATCTGCAGCGCCATGTCGGTGATTGGGTTGGAGCGGGTCATTCCTGGCTTATGGCTGATCAATGATTCCAGAGCGCCCGCCGCATCTCGGATCAAGGGAACGGTCTGCAGCGGGTAGATGGCAATCTTGCGCATCATCCAGGCCAGCCAATCCTCATCATCGCCCGGGCCTCGCCCTACCGCAAGTTCGAAGAGCACAGCCGGAACCAGCCAGGTAGCTAGCAGCGTCATGGCGACGTTGCGCTTGGTGATGGCCGCCCCGCGCATCTCATTCTGCATGATGATCATCGGCCCCAGGAACAGCCTGTAGGGCGCATAACGCGGGTCGCGCTCGAAACTAGACAAATCCTTCGGCGCCCCGGCCGTCTGCGTCGTGCGGATGGTCTTGTCAGCCAATCGCCTGGCTTCTGACTCAGCCGATTGCAGATCATGCTCATTGGTTGCCGCTGCCGATAGCCGATCAAACTCCTGGTAATACTTGCCGAGCCAGATTCCGGTCGTGCCGATGCGGTCGGCCATGGTGTGAATCAGCATGGCGTGATGCATGACGGTCTTGCGCAGCGACGGCTTGCCTGCCAGCGAATCGAGCACGGCATTGAAGGTCTGGTCGAGGTGTTCGCCGCGGTGGCGCATCTCGCCTGACATGGTCTGGACCTTGGCCAGTGTGCCCTTAGGATCGCGCAGATATTCCCAATAGCCACGGCCGAGGAAGCGCCCCTTGACCTGGTGCGACGCCTGCACCGGAGCAACAACGAGGTTGCCCCAGGCGGTGGCCACCTTGTAGCCCAGCGCCGCCACTGCCATGTTGGCAATGGCCCCGTTCATGGTGCTATCGACCGAGCGCGCCCCGTTGTAGCCACCCATCGAGGCTGCTACCTGGTGCTTTAGCCAGTCGCGCAGGCCCTGATACTGCTCACGCCCCAGCTTCGACTGCAAGACACGCTGCACGCTGCCATTGTTCAGCAGCCGGTTGGCGTCGGCGACAAATTCGGCATAGGCGATGTCGGTTGTCGCCTGGCTGACATGCCTGGAGATGATCTTGCGCCAGTCGAAGGACAGCGGATAGGCGGCATTGGTCCGTGCCTGCCGGAAGGAATGCGCTGTCGCAGCGTTCGGGAACGGCGATGGGAAAAGGTCGGCGGCATGGGCGCCTGCCTCGTCCTGTCGCTTGCCGACCTGCGAATAGTCGGGATCGCCAACCGCCGGCCAGTAGCCGCCGGCGACGGTGCCGTGCTTCGTCACCACCGGCTGTGCATCGACCTTGGCCAGTGGCAGGCCGCTGACGCGCTGGTTCAACTCGTTCAATTGCGGATAGAGGTTGCCTACCGTGTCCCAGATGGTTTGCACCATGCGCCAGTCGTCGGCGGTGAGCGGATCGAGCAGTTCCTGCAGCAGCGTGCTGTCGATCTGCGTGCTACTGCCGTCGGCGAAGCGCAGACCGCCTCGCATCAGTTTGTCCAAATTGCTGGTATTGCCAACGTTCAGGGCGATGCCGATCAATTCGTATCTGGTCAAGGCCCGGCCAAGTCCGTTGATATAGAGGCGCTCGGCCAGCCGCTGTTCCTGGCCAGTTCCAAGGTCTTCGACAAAGGCGACGAGCGGCTGCATGACGCTCTTCTTGAGGTCGTCATGCACGGCCTGCGATTCGGCCGCCCGATTCCAGAAAAGGTCATGGAAGATTCCACCGTTCGAGTTGTCCAGCCACTCGAAAATCTTTTCCGGCCGCATCAGGGTATAGGTGCGATCGCGGATGGCGTCGAGTGCTGTCTGCTCGTCGCCCGGGCGCAATATCTGCCGGTCCGGCAGCGGCGAGGCAGCGACCGTGGCCTCGATGTCGCCGATGATCTGCTCCATCTCGAATGCTTGGCCGTTCTTCACGACCTGGGTGATTTTCTTGGCCACATGCTCAATGGAGCGCACCGAGTCGGCCACCGCCCGCAGTTCGTCCAGGGTCAATTCCCGGTAGTTCTGGCGGCGAGCTTCGTCGAGCACGTCGGGCGAGATGGCGATGCCAGCATTAAGCCCTTCCGGGTCGTTAACGGTGGCGTACCATTCGGCGAGGCTGCGTGCCCGTATGCTGGTCGACATAGGAGCAAAGGAATAGCGTTCCAGGATGCCGTCGAGTTGAGCAAGCCATTCCTGCCCGGCCTTGCCGATGCGGGCGCGGGCCCTGGATTTGGTCAGATCCTTGAGGTGCGCCACCGCCTTGCCGGCCTCTTCCCGGCCGTCCCTGGCCGCCCGATAGAACTCCAGGTTGAGGAGTTGCCGCTGCTTGGCCTCGGCCGCCGCCATAAAGTCGTCTTTGGCCACAGCGTCGAAGGCCTCCTTGCCGGCCTTGCGCTCCGCGCGCAGGTAATAGGCTGGATCGATGGCGTCGATGCGGCGCTTGCCGATCTCACGCCGGGCGGCATCGCGATAAATTTCCCCCGGGGTGATGTCACCGCGGCCGGCTTTGCGGTTGAGCAACTTCAACTCGGCGAGCAGAACATCGGCCTGCTGGTCGTTGTGCACCGCCGCCATGGCCTCGTTGGCGAGGCCGCCGTCATTGACCATGTCACCGTGGACTTCGAGCATGCGGCGCTTGGTCTCGGCCTCGATCCACTGCTTCATGTTGGGCGCTTCGACCATGGCCTTCACCATGGCATCGCCCGAGTCGAAACCGAACAATGGTGCCACGGCATCCGGATGCAGCCCCCCCTCCTTGGCGTAAATCCAGCCGTGGGTGCGCAGCGCCTGCGCCGACAGGGTCTTGAGGTAGGGCTCACCGTACATGGCGACCAGCGCCTCTCGGGAGAGTTTCACCGGGGAATCGGGCCGTGTGCCGTCGAAGAACTCGCCGAGCGATACCACCTGCAGCGCAATATAGGCCGGCGCCTGCTGAGCTTCCCGGGTGACTTCGCCGCGCATTGTGTCCAAGGCCTGCTGCCACCACTTCGTCTGCTCGCGTTGTAATTCGCGCATGACCTTGCCGACCGCCTGTTGCTCGGCAGCGGAACGGGCCTTCTCGCGCAAGACTTGCAGCGCCGTCCATTCAGCGTCGGTGACGCCAGCCGCCTTGGCGTCTGCAAAGATCGGTTCATACTGCTGCAGCCCCTCAGCCTGGGAGATCTCCTCGTCGGTGGCGATGAGTCGATCCATGACACCGCGCACCTCTTCGGTAAGTTGCACATTCAGGCGTGTCAGATCCCGATAGACCGATTTTACCCAGGCGGAAAACTTACGGAAAAGCTCGCGCAACTCGAAGGCAGGCGCCTTGCCTTCTGCGAAGTAAGCTTCTGCTCCCCGCGCCCATTGCTCGTGGGCTTCGACCGGGATGGCACCGTTGGCATCAATGCCCAACCATTCAGCGGTTTTCTGCCAGTCGTCCTTGACCTGCTGCGGCGCGTCCGGGCGCTTGGCGTCGCGGTTCAGGCCTTCGAGCCAAGAATGCCCTAGTTCATGCAGGAAGGTACTTAGGTCGGCCTTCTCCAGCAACGCGATGGTGTTTGTGTCAGGATAGAAGGCCCCGCGCTTGGCGTCGTCACCCTGGAAGAAGATCGCAGATCCGTTGTCACCGATCCCGGCCAGCGCACCGGTTGCTCTGGCCCAGTGCAATCCCGAATAATCCTCCATCCTCCAAGCTCGCACCCGGGCATGGACATCGGCCAGCAGTCCTATCGTTTGCGTGATCGGCAGCTTGCCACCATCGGGATTGGTGAGATTCGACCAGCCTTCGGCAAGGCGGTCTCCGGCCTTGGATTGTTCTGCCCAACCACGTTCTTGGAACGCTTTGAAGGTCGCCCCGCCGGGCGTCGGTCCATTGACAGACAATTCGCCGTCGCGCATGACCGTAAAGGTCAGCGCCGGCTCATCCGTCAAGCCGGCGGCTACTTGTTCCTTGCCGTAGATTTTTACCTTGAGGATGCCGCCCTGATTGTAGGCATCGTCACCAGCGAGGACTACGCCGTGGGCAACGTATCCTGAGAATGGCCCCAGAGGCTGATCAACTCGTCGTGTTGCTTCCGGATTGTCTCCGAGCTGGTCGGCGGCGAGGTCGGACGCGCGGCGTAGGCGGCGAGCAATTCCGGACGACCTTCGGTAGGTCGTAACGCTCTTTGGGAAAGCGGATAGGAATGTACGCTCGGCATCATTGATCTCCTGCTCCGACATTTTCGGAGCCTTGATGTCGATAGTATCCACTTCGTCGAAAAGGTCAAGGAAATCCTTTGGCGTCTCATCCTGGCCGTAGCTCTCGCCGTCCGGCGTAGCGAGCACCTGATCCAATTGCCCGCGCACCTGCTCGTTGCTCAGCGTTGACAGGTCGATGCCCATGGCTTCGAGCGCCTGCGCGATTTGCTTGAGTTCATCGGCCAATGATTGCGCCTCGCTGTTGGCCTGCCCCGGCGCATAGACCGGATTTCCGCGCAGTTCCTGGTCAAGCGCATCCAGGAAGCTCGCCTCTGTCTTGCCAACGGGGAACCCGGCCTCGGCGGCGAGTTCGCGGGCGTGGTCGAAGGTGAGTCCATCGGACTGGATGATGTTCTTTTGGAACGGCCGGCGGCCGGCCGCAGCGTCCCGTGCCGAGAGTTCACCGCCCATGTCCTGGAGCCCGCCCTTCTCCCGCAGGAATTCAAGAAGCGAAGGGCCGAACATTTCAGTTTGGCTAGGGACGGTGCCTGAGCGCAGCATGTCGAGCCTGGAATCGAGTTGCGGCTCGACGGTCTTGCGGTTCGCCAGTACGGCGGGTAACTGCCGGGTGACTTTGAGCCCTTCTTCTGCCCAGAGATTTTCCTGGTCCATGCCCAGGCGAGCCGCCCGAGTGCGGTAGTGCGCGGCCACCAACGTCGCCCAGGCCTCCGCAGTGGATGGCGCGGCGCCGGTCGAAACCGCCTGGCCATAGAGGTCCTGGTAGATGGTCTGCGTCGCTTTGTCTTCTTGGATTTGGCGTTGAGCGCGCTTGACCAAGGCGGCGATCCTCGCTTCGAGTTGTGCGCGGTCGGCTTCCTGCGCTGCCAGTTCCCGCGGCGAGAGATCGCCAGGATTGAGCTTCAGGTCGTCGCGTAGCCCTGTCAGATGCTCCGTGCCGGCGAGCTTGGCTGCGAAGTCCTCGACGGGAATGACCCAGTCGCTTCCAAGTTCGGTAGCCCGCTGCAACTGGGCTGGATCGCCAGTAACCGCCTCGGCAACCGCCGTCGAGTCCATGCCAACCGACTGGAAATAGGCCACTGCCTGGCGGGCGTCGATATAAACATTCTGGGGTCCGTTGCTGTCGGCCCGCAATTGGGCGATAAATTCGCGAGTCTTCTCGGGCAAGCGCTGATGCAACTTGGAGTCGGTTATGCCTTTGGCCAGGGCATCTAAAAAGGCCTGCGATTCCTGCGCCCTGGCGCCATCGAGATAGCGCTTGGCCGATGCGGTCACCACTTCCGACGGCGTGCCAAACATTTCGCCGAACGCTTCGGCAAGGATATTGCCTGGTTGGATATCCTGGCCTGCCGCCAGTTCTCCGCCGGCTTCTCCGGCCGCGCCAAGTCCGGCCTGCACCGGCAACTGCAGGCCAATGTTGGCCAGTTCGCGGACCAGTGGCTTGCTCACCAGCCGGCCGGCAATTTTCGCCGGGACCAGCGATTTACCGGCCAGGCCCCCGGAGAGCGCATCGAAGATGCCGACCACGGCCGCATGCTTGCCGGCTTGGTCGGCGACATGGCGCAAAATCTTTGGGTCCTGAAGAGCCTCCGCCAGAGCCGCCTGATCGGTGACATCGATGCCCTGACTCTGCATGGCCTCGACGATGGTCGATGCATAGTCGGTGATGAAGGAATTGGCGCCCACCGCTCCAGCCACCCCGGTTGGCCCTGCAGCAAGGCCGGCGGGGACCGCCGCCAGCAGACCGGGAGCGGATTGCAGCAGGCTTTCCGGACCGATGCCGGCAATGAAGCGGGCTGGGTCCTGGGCAATCTCGTGCAGCGCCTCGCCAAATGATGGTGCCGCCATGACGCGGCCTACCACGCCAGGAAGCGGAATGGCGGCGCGCTCGGACTGGCGCTGTCCAAGCTGTCGGATGGATTGTGAAACCAACTTTTCGGCGGCTGGGGTGGCGTTCGACCTGAACATAGAGCGCTGCTCAGGGGTCATGGCGGCGTACTGGCTTGCCACGACGCCCAACCGTGATTCGTCTGGGGTTTTGCCTTGCGCCAGCATCTCGTCGACATAGTCGAGCTGCTGCAGGCCGGACGCCTGATTCAAGGCAGTCATGGCCGGAACGATAGAACGCAGCGCCGGAATGCCGCGCTTGGTCGAATTCCATAGCGTCTCGAAGAAGCCAAGATTATCCACGTCATCATGGGCAATTCCGGCGTTTTTTGGGTCGGACAGCCACTTGGCGGTGCGCGGATTTGTCTGAATCAGCCGATCCATGTCGAGGGCGCCCAATTTCTGGTCGCGCTCGACGCTCGCCCGGGTGTCCTGGTCCTGCATCAAGTGGTCAGGATCGATACCGGTCTTCTGGTATAGCCGAACATAGCGGGCGTATTCGTCAGGGTTCTTGTCCACCGATATCGATAGCGAGCGGTTCAGGTCGGTGGCTGTCTGCTGCTGCTGTGCCAGGCCGTCGAAATAGGTATCCAGCGCGCTCACAGGCCACGCTCCGTTTGCAGATAGGCGG